>Ga0308419_1000049_pt1 | contig 95509 bp, 90 predicted proteins | sample HotsprSampleMS50_FD_203674 | JGI IMG/M metagenome (GOLD analysis project Ga0308419, IMG submission 203674) | Hot spring phototrophic mat microbial communities from Mushroom Spring, Yellowstone National Park, Wyoming, United States - 20090730_MS50 ... | reverse complement strand
GATAAGGCATTGGCTTTCAGATGCGAGGATTTTTATTCCACATAAGAAGTCAAGAGGGAAAGCTTTAAGCGAAGCGCAGAGAAAAGAGAACGCCGCAATGGCACGGGTGCGAGTGAAGGTTGAGCATATGATTGGAGGGATAAAACGGTATTTTATTTTACAACATAGAAGCCGATTTAAGGTGATGCAGAAGTGAGATGATGCGCTTCATCTGTGTGCGGGGTTGTGGAACTTGACACGCGGTTTTACGGTCAATATCGCTTAAATCAAGCGTTTTCTAATGTAGTAAGTCTATTATTTTCGCTTTAACCCATCAACTCTTGGAGCAACCATCAGTTCTTGGGCAAGCAGTTCCTCTGTTGTTTCAGTATCAGTGTTTTTTTAACCTCAAAACTCTCAATGTTATGAAAAAGAAAAAGTTTTACACAGTATTGGTCTTATTGATGGTGAGCGTGAGCTTTGTTAATGCGCAACCTGCCTTTGAGCAACGCTCTCTGGAAGAAGCCTTGAACCCTGATGGCACCTTGAAGCGTGGGGTGCAAGGCTCGTTTAAGGTGGAAGGCTACACGATGCGCACGGGCAAGAACGGTGAGCCGATTTTTGAGCCCCAAACGCAACACACGGCAAGCGGCACTTGGTCAACGCTCGGCAACGGCGTGAATGGTAATGTCAATGCGCTGGCGGTGGTGGGCAATGAGGTGTATGTAGGCGGTGGGTTCATCTCGGCGGGCGGGGTGAGTGCGAACTATGTGGCGCGCTTCAACACGCTGACGAACACTTGGAGTGCGCTCGGCACGGGCAGTAGCAACGGCGTGAATGATTGGGTCTCGGCGCTGGCGGTGGTGGGCAATGAGGTGTATGTGGGCGGTGAGTTCACCTCGGCGGGCAGGGTGAGAGCGAACGGAGTGGCGCGCTTCAACACGCAGACGAACACTTGGTCAACGCTCGGCACGGGCAGTCAGAACGGCGTGAGTGGTTGGGTCTTTGCGCTGGCGGTGGTGGGCAATGAGGTGTATGTGGGCGGCTATTTCACCTCGGCGGGCAGGGTGAGTGCGAACAATGTGGCGCGCTTCAACACGCAGACGAACACTTGGAGTGCGCTCGGCACGGGCAGTAGCAACGGCGTGAATGATGTTGTCCGTGCGCTGGCGGTGGTGGGCAATGAGGTGTATGTGGGCGGTGGGTTCACCTCGGCGGGCGGGGTGAGTGCGAACAGTGTGGCGCGCTTCAACCCGCAGACGAACACTTGGAGTGCGCTCGGCACGGGCAGTAGCAACGGCGTGAGTGTTGATAGTATTTTCCCGATTGTCTATGCGCTGGCGGTGGTGGGCAATGAGGTGTTTGTGGGCGGTCGGTTCACCTCGGCGGGCGGGGTGAGTGCGAACCGAGTGGCGCGCTTCAACACGCAGACGAACACTTGGAGTGCGCTCGGCACGGGCAGTAGCAACGGCGTGAATGATTGGGTCTCGGCGCTGGCGGTGGTGGGCAATGAGGTGTATGTGGGCGGCGCTTTCACCTCGGCGGGCGGGGTGAGTGCGAACCGAGTGGCGCGCTTCAACACGCAGACGAACACTTGGAGTGCGCTCGGCACGGGCAGTCAGAACGGCGTGAATGGTGAAGTTCGTGAGCTGGCGGTGGTGGGCAATGAGGTGGTTGTGGGCGGCGTTTTCACCTCGGCGGGCGGGGTGAGTGCGAACAGTGTGGCGCGGTTCAACGGTAGGCATTAGCCCTGATAATCCTAACTTCAACCGAGGTGAGTGCGAATTATGTGGCGCGCTTCAACACGCAGACGAACACTTGGAGTGCGCTCGGCACGGGCAGTAGCAACGGCGTGGATAGTCTTGTCCTTGCGCTGGCGGTGGTGGGCAATGAGGTGGTTGTGGGCGGCTCTTTCACCGAAGCGGGCGGGGTGAGTGCGAACTATGTGGCGCGCTTCAACACGCAGACGAACACTTGGTCATCGCTCGGCACGGGCAGTAGCAACGGCGTGAGTGGTGGTGGTGTCCATGCGCTGGCGGTGGTGGGCAATGAGGTGGTTGTGGGCGGCTTTTTCACCTCGGCGGGCGGGGCGAGTGCGAACTATGTGGCGCGCTTCAACACGCAGACGAACACTTGGAGTGCGCTCGGCACGGGCAGTAGCAACGGCGTGAATGATTATGTCACTGCGCTGGCGGTGGTGGGCAATGAGGTGGTTGTGGGCGGCTGGTTCACCTCGGCGGGCGGGGTGAGTGCGAACCGAGTGGCGCGCTTCAACACGCAGACGAACACTTGGAGTGCGCTCGGCACGGGCAGTAGCAACGGCGTGAGTGGTGGTGGTGTCCATGCGCTGGCGGTGGTGGGCAATGAGGTGGTTGTGGGCGGCTTTTTCACCTCGGCGGGCGGGGCGAGTGCGAACTATGTGGCGCGCTTCAACACGCAGACGAACACTTGGAGTGCGCTCGGCACGGGCAGTAGCAACGGCGTGAATGATTATGTCACTGCGCTGGCGGTGGTGGGCAATGAGGTGGTTGTGGGCGGCTGGTTCACCTCGGCGGGCGGGGTGAGTGCGAACCGAGTGGCGCGCTTCAACACGCAGACGAACACTTGGAGTGCGCTCGGCACGGGCAGTAGCAACGGCGTGAGTGGTGGTGGTGTCGCTGCGCTGGCGGTGGTGGGCAATGAGGTGGTTGTGGGCGGCGCTTTCACACAGGCAGGCGGGGTGAGTGCGAACAATGTGGCGCGCTTCAACACGCTGACGAACACTTGGTCATCGCTCGGCACGGGCAGTAGCAACGGCGTGAATAGCACTGTCTATGAGCTGGCGGTGCTGGGGAGCGAGGTGTATGTCGGGGGCTCTTTCACACAGGCAGGCGGGGTGAGTGCGAACCGTGTGGCGCGTTACAATGACCCCGATAACCCGCTGCCTGTGGAGCTGGTCTCATTCCGAGGCACGGCGACGGCGCAGGGCGTTCAGCTCACTTGGCAAACGGCAACCGAACGTAACAACGCCGGCTTTGAAGTACGCCGAAAAACTGCAGGTGAAGATTTCGTGACCATTGCCAGTTACCGTTTTGACCCAAGTCTGCGTGGCAAGGGCACGACCAGTAGCACTACGACCTACAGCTTTGTGGATGCCACGGTGGAAGCAGGCAAGACTTACACTTATCGTTTGCGGTCAGTGGATTATGATGGCACGATTCACGACTATGCGCAAACGGTTAGTGTAGAGGTGCGAGAGCCAGTGCAGGCGCGGGTGTATGAGTATGCATTGGAGCAGAACTATCCCAATCCGTTCAATCCGACGACGACGATTCGCTATAGTTTGAAGGAGACGGGCAAGGTGAGTGTGCGCGTCTATGATGTGATGGGTCGTGAGGTGAAGGTGTTGGTAGATGGGGTTCAGGGTGCTGGGGAGTATTCGGTGGTGATGGATGCGACGGGGTTGAGTAGTGGGGTGTATGTGTATCAGTTACGGGCGGGTGGATTGCTTTTGACGAGGAAGATGGTGTTAGCGAAGTAGGTTGTGGCCTCATGGTGAGCCTTTTGGGATTTGCCTGATGGAGATGGGGGCGAGTGTCAAGCTCGCCCTTTGTTATTTGTGCCCTTTGTTATTTAATGACGGCGCAACCTTGCCCTGTCTGCTATCGCAGACATTGCACTTCTAAGAGGAAGAGGGACAAAAACAAAACCCCGCTTCTTGCAGAGAAGAGAGAAAAGAGGATGAGGTCAGTTCCTGCTTCTTGTAGGAGAGGGTTAGGGTGAGGTGAGCAACCTACAAAGGGACACAACAGTACTGCAAAAACCTACGCATTCGTTTGTTAGCACTACCCAAAACAACAAGTCCCTATTGCATCTCTTGCAACAGGGACTCCCCTCAACCTTCAACCAACTATGCACCAAAAACGAGACAGGAGAAAAACAAACTGCCATGGCTTTAAGCTGCCGCCGTCGTGTTCGGAGACGACGTGCGATTCTCTGACGCAGGCACCGTATTAGTGCTCACCGTAGCTTGAGCGGCTTTACGACGAGCTTCTTCCTCTGCTTTGCGCCGTGCCAGTTCTGCCTCTAACTTTTCGCCTGTCATAGGCACAAATTTGCCATCGACGAACTCCATAGGAATTTTTCGCAGAGCTTCGTCAAGCGCTTTAAGTTTTTCCTCTTCTTGCTTTTTGCGCTCAGCAAGTTCTTCTTTGGAAAGCCCAACGACATTATCGCTATACATTTCGCTCAGCGGTTCAATGCGAATGTTATCCTGCTGGAATTTGTAAGAAGCGAATTTGTAGAAAATGAACACGAGAATAAAGAAAATGGGTAAAGCAAAGGCGTAGATGTAAAGCCAAGACATTGAAGTAGGCATAAGCAAGTTCTCCTTCTTTTAACTTCAAAAAGTTACGAGCTACAGCTCAAAACGAATATCTGCTTCGTGGCAAGAATTGGCAATCGATTTTTGTATCATTGCGCAGTTTCAAAAGACGATTTGGACGCTTCCATGCGTAAAGGAAAAAGCATAAAGCTCATTGATTCAATCGTTGCAGTTCCTGAAACCACAAATTTTTTGCTCTAAGAGGGAATGCTAACGCCGAAACGCACATCAAAGAAAAAGGATAAAAGCGTAGCAGTAGCTCTGCAAGCGCACAAGAGCAAGAATGATTTGCAAACCTTAGCCAAAGAGACGCTGTGCTTGGAAGCTGAAGCGCTCCAGCAAATTGCCCAGCGCGTAGATTCCACATTTGAAAAAGCAGTAAAGCTCATTGCGGCGCTCAAAGGCAAGCTCATTGTGTCGGGAATGGGCAAGTCTGGAATTGTGGCGCAAAAAATTGCTGCAACTTTAGCTTCCACAGGCACACCAGCCGTTTTCATGCATCCGTCTGAAGCCGCTCATGGCGATTTGGGCATGATTCAAAAGGGCGATGGGGCACTGTTTCTCTCCAAAAGTGGGGCAACTGAAGAACTCAACATCATCGTGCCTATTTTCAAGCGCATGCATGTGCCGATTGTTGCTATGGTGGGCAACATGCGTTCCAACTTAGCCATGCACGCCGATGTGGTCTTGGATATTAGTGTCAGCCGCGAAGCAGACCCTTTTGACCTGGCACCAACCGCCTCGACAACGGCGATGCTCGCCATGGGAGATGCGCTGGCAGTGTGCCTGATGCAACTGAAAAATTTTTCACCTGAACGGTTCGCAGAATTTCATCCCAGTGGTGCGTTGGGCAAACGGCTCACCATGCGCGTCTCTGAAATTATGGCAAGAGACGAGCGATTGCCGCTGGTCAAAGAAAATGCCTCGCTCAAAGAAGTGATTGTGGAAATGACTGCCAAACGCTTCGGTGCCGCAATTGTGGTCAGCCGAACAAACAAACTGGTAGGAATTTTCACGGATGGTGACCTGCGGCGCTTAATGCTATCCAACGCACATTTGGACGGATTGACGGCAAAGGACATCATGAGTAAAAATCCCAAATTCACGACGCCGGAGACCATGGCGAAAGATTGCCTTGAAGAAATGGAGCGCTACCGTATCACGCAGCTACCCGTGTGCGATAAATCTGGCAAAGCGATTGGGTTGGTGCATTTGCACGACTTGGTCTCGCTGGGCTTGTAACACATTTGAAACCAATGCCAGCAAATGCACCGGCAGAGTGCAGCACGCCAGAAAAGATTAGCGCTTAGCAAGCTCTCTTTCCACAGCTTGCGTGAGGTCGGCACTCAAAGGGGCAACATGGCTTTTGAAGCGCGCCACAACTTTGCCCTCGCGTGAGATGAGAAACTTCTCAAAGTTCCAGCCAACTTCGCCAGCGGGAGAGGCTTGGCTGGTTAGGTAGGCGTAGAGTGGATGTTTCTTGTCGCCTTTTGTGGGAATTTTCTCAAAGAGGTCAAAGGTCACGCTGTATGTAGTGGTGCAGAATTTCTTGATGTCCGCATTGCTACCCGGTTCTTGACCGCCGTAATCGTTGGAAGGAAAGCCCAAGATGACAAATCCATCTTTACGATACTTCTGATAGAGCTTCTCTAAGTCAGCATATTGGGGCGTATAGCCGCACTGAGAAGCGACATTGACAATTAGAACAACTTTGCCTTTGTAGTCCGAAAGAGATTTTTCTTTGCCATCAATGGTTTTGACTGTAAAGTCATAAATCGATGAAGCAGGCGAAATGAAAAGCAGTACCAAAAGCATGAAAGAGATGTAATGCATATTCAACGAAGTTTAAGTTTATGGGTTAATTTGGGTATAGAGTAGCAGATGGTTATATGGTTTTACACTCCGTGCATCGCCTTTTATTCAGTTTTATTCAGCTTTGACCACTTGGGCTTTTCGGATTGAGCCGTTGTAGAGCAAGCCACGGCGAATCACTTTAAGAACCGTGCCCGGCTCATAATTCGTTTTGAGAATGGCGCCAGCTTTTTCATGTTTTTCAATGTCGAAGAGCGATTGCTTCTGCTTGATTTCAATTTCCTGAACGCCAAAAATGTTCATTAGGGCTTTAAGATATTCCTGAATGCTATCGGGCGTATTCAGGGGAGCATCGGGTTCAGCCTGAAAGAGCGCATCAATTTTATCGATGTGTGGGATAAGCGACTTTTGAATAAACGTCTTGAGAGGCAGTTCTACATCAAGCAGAGCAAGTTCTGAAAGAAACTCATCAAGGAAGAAAAGAAGTCTTTGAGCGAGTACAGTTTGTGAGACTGGAGGCGTCTGATGCCAGCGTGATTGATACGAAGAAATCAGAGCCTGTGCTTGGCGAGCCAGCTCACTTTGAAAGGTAAGTGAGGTACGTTCAACCCCAAGTTTTTTCTCGAGCGCAACCAAACGTGAAAGAAGGGTCTCAAGAGTTTTCGGGTTGAAACTGCTGTTATCGGTTTGTTGAATCACTTCTTGGTAGAAAGGCTTATTGAGTTTGGCTTCTAAGTGTTTGACTTTGGCGTCAAGTTTGGAGAGTTGGTCGCGTTTTTTGCGCAGGTTGCCAGCGGCAAAGATAGCAAGGTAAATAACGACGATAAGCGAGAGAAATGACAAAAGAAATGCCCATGTCGCACGCTCTTCAGCTGTTTGGATTTGAAGAAGTTCATCAGGAGTTAGGGCAACTTGCTGAGCTGAAGCAGATGTTGCCAAAAGCGATTCAAGGGTGGAGTAGCGAATGAGACCGAGAACATCTGGACTTTTAAGCAAGCGGTCTTTGTAGTCGAGCAAAGAAGTGCGTTCTTGCCATTCACCAGCGGCAAAATTGTAGAGTGCCATAGCTTCAGCGCTGTTGGCGTCTTTGAGAGAGGTAGGGTTGAGCTCTGCGGCGTCGGCGTCAAAGACAAGAACACGGTCTGGAATGCCAAATGCACTAAGATTGATTTGCTTAAGAATGCGGTTGCTGCCCATACCACTCATGAGGGTCTCGAGCAAGTCTTTGTAATGTGCAGGCGTGGAAAGTTTGCGCTTGTCAAACTCTGTAAAAAAAGGCATGAGGCGGTCTTCAAACGCTTGAACAATCTCAGTGGCAGTGGGCACGACGCCAGCAATAGGTTTTGTGCTTTCAAGATAGATGAATTTGGTTTTTGGCTGATAGCGCAGCTGAAGTTCAGGTGAGCGCTGGCGTGTGTTCAAAACAAAAAGCCGCAGACCGTCATCGGGGTTAAGCAGATTTTGTCGCTTGATGTAAAAACATACCGTTTGAGTAGAACTTTGTGCCCAAACGGGTGGCGTGCTAAGCAGCAGCACGAGAAGCAAGCCGAGGCGAATCCACATGATTCTTCTTGAATAATTGTAGATGGTGTTATTTTGGGATTAGGTTAAACAAACCGACACAAAACCAGCTAACCACAGCAAACTGTTTTGCACTGAAAAGATAATGAAAAATCGGTCACACTTCTTATGCCAGTTGAATACCAGCGCGTGCCACTATCGCCAGAAGAAGACGCAATACTTGATGCACTGCACTTTTTGCTCTCGTTTGAAGAATTGCAAGCGGAAACAGGTTTAGAGAAAAATCAACTGCAGACATGCTTGCGTCACTTGGTTGAAAGCGGAGATGTACAGGTATGGGTGTGGTTGCCAGAAAAAAATGACTATCAAGCTGTGGAGCAAGTACCACAGCATTTGGAGTCGCATCACTTTTTAGCCACAAAGGAAGGCTTGTTTCGTCATCACTCTTCATAAATCATGTCTCAATCAAATTCTGGTATTCGCCTAAGGGTGGCGGCATTAAGCATTCAAAATGAAAAAGTGCTACTGGTCAAGCATCGTCGTTTTTTAAGCGGGATAGACTTACCAGATGAGTCGTGGATTTTGCCGGGCGGAGCCGTTCAAGTCGGTGAAACTTTGGAAGAAGCCGTGCGCCGAGAAGTCAGAGAAGAAACTGGGTTGATATGCGAAGTAGGCGATATGATTTTTGTCAAAGAACTGATTTATCCATATCGCTCCGAGTCTGTAAATCAAAGCACCACAAAGCTACATGTACTCTCGCTATGTTTTGTGGTAGAAATTATCGGCGGTACATTACAGACGGGCAAGGACCCGGAATTAGCCGACGATGAGCAATTGATTTTAGAAGCGGCATGGCTGCCTATAAAGATGTTGCATCAGTATCCACTCTACCCATATTCCTTAGCAGCATTCATTCAAGCAGGTGCGCCAGTGGGATTTAAAGCATCTCGAGCGCGCTACTTCAAAAGTGAGGATTGAAAGACGATGGAAAAACGGAAATAGAATAGCGCCAAGCGCAAAAAGCAAAGTGATACACAGGTAAAAGACGAGCGTAAGTGTTCCAAAAAGTGCAGTATGGAATTTGCGGTGATAAACTTTATATTTCAGCCTACCATAAACAAAAGCAGGCGTGGCAAGAGATAAGCAAACCTGCCAGATTGTAAGCAGCGTCAGATAACCAACAATTTGCTATTTCAGCAAAAATGCGAAAGATTGACCCGACGAATATTCCGATTTTCGAAGGCATATCGCCTGAGGAAATGGAACAGATTGTCAAGTATGCATTTATCAAAAGTTTTGACCCTGGATATGTGCTCTTCCGTGAGAATCTTATCGTAGGGCAGATTATGTATGTGATTTTGTCAGGTAAAGTAGACTTGGCAAAGAAAAATGCATCAGGCGAAGATGTGGTATTTTTAACCTTAGGACCTGGCGCTTTACTTGGGGAGATGTCACTGTTTGAGCAGCAGAAACGTTCGGCTTCAGCTATTGTGCGAGAGTATTCGGAACTGCTGGTCATGCCGAAGTATAACTTCGATAGAATGTTGCAAAGTCGGCCTAATGAAGCCATCAAAATTCTCTTGAACTTTATCAAAATTCTCTCACAACGCCTACGTGATACCACCAACAAAATGATTCAAGCGCAGAGCGAGGCTGAAGAAGCACATGTTCAGTCGCCACCTGCTTCACCAGCGCCCTCGTCATTCACCCCAACGCGCGTGCCCATGCCCGGTGTCAATATACCGCCGCCACCAGTTACACCAGATAGATTGGCTATTAAAGCCAATGACCAAAGCGGCAATGAGATGTATGTGCTAACCGCTGAAGAAATTGCCAGCGGCAATCTGGTGCAAATCATCGAAGAAAAACGTCGCCAAGGTCTGACAACCGATAGCAATATGCGTATGCTCATGATTCGCGATTTAGTCAATTACTACCTGCAACTGCCACTTGAAGAACTCCAGCTCAAAGTGAGAGAAATGGAATTGCGCTACCGAAGCCGTCCAAAGTAATGAGCTTCAAAAGTAGAGCATATCGATGCAATGTGGGCAGTGGAATTGAATAAGAGGCAAATCCGTTAGCGAGCGTGAAAATGTTCTCAATTCGCAAGAGTAAAGGAAACAATGGCACATTCAACCGCTTCTGAAAGTAGAGTATCAGCGGCAACAACACCACGCTACAAAGTAACCCTGCATTTCTATAACAGTCCGGGCGAAGAACGCACCATTGAAGTCGATGAAGGCACAACCATTCTTGAAGCCTGCATGGAAAATGCAATTCGCTTACAACACAATTGTGGCGGAGTGTGTGCCTGTTCAACCTGCCATGTAATCATTGAGGAAGGAATGGAAAACTTGCCAGAAATGACAGATGAGGAAGAAGAGCAACTCGATGAAGCCGTGGGATTAACGCTCAAATCGCGTCTGGGCTGTCAGTGCCGCATCTACGGCAACATCACCGTATTCATTCCTGACCAATCTATCTACTTAGGGCATTGAGTGCCTAATCTGAAGCAATTTGCCGATGCATCAACGGCGTAGCGTAGCGTGTCTGTCGTGGTCAGATAAACCTCAAAAATCCAACAATGACCAGTCTACGTCTTGCCATATGTATTGCTGTACTTTGGGGCATATTGTTCCTCACCAACCAATCAATGGGCTGGGGATTTTGGGCACACAAGCAAATTCATCGGCGCGCAGTGCAAGCCATGCCAGAACCTGTGGCGGCATTTTTTCGCGAATATGCCACCTTCCTCATAGAACATTCAATTGATGCCGACGACCGACGCCGCATTGACCCTACTGAAGCCGAACAACACTTTATTGACATAGACCGCTACGGCAAATATCCTTTCCCCGAACTGCCGCGCCGATTTGAAGATGCTGTCAAGAAATACACGCTCGATACAGTGCGTGCAAACGGTGTCGTACCATGGCGTATTGCGGCGTTTACTGACAGTCTGACGCATGCTTTTAAAATGAAAAATCTGGATAAAATTCTCTTTTTTGCGGCAAATGTCGGTCACTACGTGGCTGATGCGCATGTGCCACTGCATACCACCGAAAATTATGACGGACAGTTGACAGGTCAAAAAGGCTTGCATGCGCGCTGGGAATCGGAAATTCCAGAACGCTTTATGCGACATCTTGAAACTCAAAATGAACCCGCACCACGTGCAAAGTATATTGCCAATAAAACTGAAGAGAGTTTTAAATGGGTTTTGGAAAGCTACCTCATGGTCGATTCCGTGCTCAAATGTGATTTGAAAGCCAAAGAAGGCTTGAAGCCAGAAGAAATTTACAAGGTTGTGATAGACAAAAACGGTCGAGAGCGTGAAATCTACACACCGCTCTATTACGAGCGCTTTAAGCAAGCGCTGGGCGATATGGTCGAAAGACGCTTTGAGCAAGCGATTGAGCGTGTCGCATCTGTCTGGTATTCGGCATGGATAGATGCAGGGCGACCTGACCTAACCGAGTTAATTCGCAAATAGGTAAATCGCTCTGAGGGACAAAAAACCATTTGTTCTGACAATCTTGACCCCTTCCACTCAAGGTTGAGGGACAAAGAGGTCTGGCAGGGCAGAGGCGAAAGGCGAGGAGAGTGGCACACTGGGAACGTTTGTTTTTTAAAGTGCGCGATTTTACGTTCAGGGTGTCCACTTTTCCAGGGTAAGAACGGCAAAACCGCTCTCATCTACAAACTCAGTCACGAAAAACTGCGTGTCCACTTTTCCAGGGTAAGAATGGCAATGAGTACTCAGAATCTGTATCCAGCGCGCTTGGAGACGACGGCTAAAGTTCAAGTGCAAAAAATGCATAGCGATGGAATCATGCTTGCTGAAGATGTGCTGGCTGTCGAAGAACCACTAGAGATTCGCTTGGCTATAAAAGGTGAGAAGGACGTAAAGAGTGTAGCCGTTACGATGCGAACCCCCGACCACGATGCAGAGCTTGCCGTAGGATTTCTCTTCACTGAAGGCATTATCAAGCACCCCAGTCAAATTAGCCGCATCTCATATGCAGATAAACCTATTGAGGGCGTCTTGCATCACAATGTGATTTGTGTAGAAGTGAAGCCTGATGTGAAAATTGATTTCAAGCGGCTGGAGCGTCATTTTTACACGGCGTCAAGTTGCGGCGTGTGTGGGAAGGTGTCCATTGAAGCGGTTCAGCCTAATATCTGCACCATTTTCCCGAAGAATCGTCCGTTTTTTGAGAAAAGTGTGATTTGCCGTTTGCCAGACGCGCTGCGCAAGGCGCAGTCTGTCTTTGAGCAAACAGGAGGACTGCATGCGGCAGCACTGTTCGATATTCGTGGAAACTTACTGGCTGTACGTGAAGATGTCGGGCGGCATAATGCACTCGATAAACTCATCGGAGCAGCCTTGTTGCAACAGCGTGTGCCACTGCACAATGAATTGGTGTTGGTCAGCGGTCGTGCCAGTTTTGAGCTGGTTCAAAAAGCACTTATGGCAGGGGTGCCAGTGCTAGCAGCGGTTGGCGCACCATCGAGTTTAGCAGTCCAGTTGGCGGATGAATTCGACATGACCCTCATCGGATTTTTGAGAGCGCAGCGCTTCAATATCTACAGCGGGGCATGGCGCATTCGCTCGGACAGTGTCTATGCACCTATCACACCAGAGTTCAAGGGTACATTTGACTTAGAGACGCCGCACTTGAAGTTGCGTCCAGTCAGTTTGGAAGATGAAGAATATTTTTTTGAGACATGGAACGAGCAATCATTCCGCCGCTACCTTTTCGATGACCAGTATGTACCACGAGATATGGTGCGGACGCAGATTGAAGAGAGCATAAAAAATTTTCGTGAGCGGCGCTTTGGGATTTGGACACTCTTACACAAAGACGAAGAGCGTCGGGTTGGTTTTTGCGCACTTAGGCTAAATACAGCCCGTACGGGTGTGGAGTTAGTCTATGGCATTGAATCAAATTTTTGGGGACACGGTTACGCCACCGAAGCCAGCCAAGCGGTCTTGCGATATGCGTTAGAAGAGCTGCATCTGAAGTGTGTGGTGGCTGCAACGGACTGGAGCAATGTGGCGTCGCGCAAAGTGTTGGAAAAAATCGGTATGCGCTTCGACCATGTAGAGAGGGGCAAGCGGGAGGATTTGGTGTATTTCATTGCAGCACCGAGCACGCCGTCTTAAAAAAGATTCTGTTATTGCAATATTCAGTTGCGTTGAAAAAGAACATCGCCACCGCATGGGGCAAATGTTCAGGCTGAAGAAAGCAATGTGAGCGGCGAATTTTTCTCTGTCTGTTCAACAACTTAAAAGGCAAAGGAGGGAAATCATGAAGTTGCGTATTAAGGGAAATTCACTACGCCTGAGACTGTCACAGCGTGAGGTGCAGCGCGTTGCTGAGCAAGGGCGCGTGGAAGAAACCGTAGAATTTGGCTTGCAACCGCATCAACAAATGCGCTATGCGCTTCAAGCTGACACGCAAGCGCAAGATATTCATGCAACCTTCGAAAATAGCACCATCACCGTTCATGTTCCCGAACAAGTGGTGAAAACTTGGGCACACTCCAATCAAGTGGGATTGCAAAAAGACCAATTTTTGAATGAAGAGAAATCGCTTAAGATATTGATAGAAAAGGATTTCCAGTGTCTTACTGCACGACCTGATGAAGATGAGTCCGATAACTATCCACATCCTGAGGCTGCCGTAGGGCATAAAGCGGCAGAGTGCGCAAACTAAGTTCAGTAACCTAAACCGAATTACGACCATGTTAGAATTTCAAGAGCTCAATAGTGAGAAATTAAACGAGCAAAAGGCGGCGCAAACAAATGACAAGCACGCAACGCTTACGCCTGAGCATGTAAATCAACTTCCAACAGCGATAACACCTGAACGACCCGACGATGAACACTTGAAAATTGGTAAGGCGAAAACAGCCGCAGGAGGTGTGCCCGCAGTAGCATCTGCCCTTAAGCATACTGTGTCGGAAATGGGGGTTGTGCGCGGCATGAAGATGCTCCTGCAGGTTAATCAAACCGAGGGATTTGACTGCCCCGGTTGCGCGTGGCCTGACCCCGATGACCATCGCTCAGTAGTAGAGTTTTGCGAAAATGGAGCAAAAGCCATATCCGAGGAAGCCACAACAAAGCGCGTCGGTCCTGAATTTTTCGCAAAGTATTCAGTTGCTGAGCTCTCAAAGCATACGGACTACTGGTTAGGTAAGCAAGGACGGCTGACGCATCCGATGGTGCTACGCAAAGGCAAATCGCACTATGAACCGATTCCGTGGGACGATGCCTTTGCATTGATTGCGGCGCATCTCAAGGCGTGTTCCTCACCTGACGAAGCCGTGTTCTACACATCAGGCAGAACCAGCAACGAGGCGGCATTTCTCTATCAGCTCTTCGTGCGCCAATTTGGAACAAATAATCTCCCCGACTGCTCCAACATGTGCCACGAATCCAGTGGCGTCGCCCTTAAAGAGACAATTGGCATTGGTAAAGGAACAGTCAAGCTCAGTGACTTTGACCTTGCCGACCTGATTCTCGTCATAGGTCAAAATCCGGGAACAAATCATCCCAGAATGCTCACCGCACTGCAGTCGGCGGTGCGGAATGGCGCAAAAATTATTCATATCAATCCACTGCCAGAAGCAGGCTTGCAACGCTTCAAACACCCACAAGAAGTACGTGGCGTATTGGGCAAAGGTACGACCTTGGCGACACTTTTCTTGCAAGTGCGCATCAACGGCGATGTTGCCCTTCTCAAGGGTATCATGAAAGAAATGCTCGCTGAAGAAGAGCGCACAGGTAAGGTATTCGACAAAAAATTCATTGCCGAGCAGACCACAGGGTTCGAAGAATTTATCGCCGATATCAAAGCAGAAAGCTGGGACCTCATTGTTGAGCAGAGCGGTATTTCACGTGAACAGATTAAGGAAGCCGCAGACCTTATCATGAAGTCCAACCGAATGATTACTTGTTGGGCAATGGGGCTAACGCAGCACAAAAACGCCGTAGCTAATGTTCAAGAAGTGGTCAACCTGCATCTCTTGCGTGGAATGATTGGCAAGCCCGGAACAGGTGTCTGTCCCGTGCGTGGGCACAGCAACGTGCAGGGCGATAGAACCATGGGTATTTATGAGAGACCAGATGCCGCATTTTTGGACAGGTTAGCCAAAAACTTCGGCTTCGAGCCACCACGCCACCACGGTTACGATGTGGTTGATGCGATTAAAGCCATGCACGATGGCAAAGTCCGCGTTTTCTTTGCAATGGGCGGGAACTTCCTGTCAGCCACACCAGATACCAACTATACCGCTGAAGCCCTGCGGCGCACAAAACTTACTGTGCATGTCTCAACAAAACTTAACCGCGCACACCTTATCACTGGCGAGGAAGCCTTGATTCTCCCATGCTTGGGTCGAACTGAACTCGATATCCAAGATGGAAAACCGCAGTTTGTCAGCGTGGAAAACTCCATGGGAATCGTGCATGCCTCACGTGGCTCACTGCCGCCAGCCTCTGAACATCTGCTGAGCGAACCTGTCATCGTGGCTCGCTTAGCAAAAGCAACCTTAGGGGAAAAATCTGCAGTCGATTGGGAGTGGTTGGTAAAGGACTACGACCGCATTCGTGACCTCATTGAAAAAACGATTCCCGGATTTGAAAACTATAACACACGTGTGAGAAGCAAGAGCGGTTTCTACTTGCCTAATGGTCCGAGAGAAGGAGTGTTCAATACGAGCGATAGAAAAGCACACTTTACACGCCATCCTATCGCCGTGCACCGCTTAGAAAAAGGGCAGTATATCATGATGACGATTCGCTCTCATGACCAGTACAATACCACCATCTACGGATTAGACGACCGATATCGCGGCATCTATAACGGCAGGCGCATCATCCTGATGAATCCAGATGACATGAAGGAAGCAGGCATCAATCAAGGGGATATTTTAGATTTAACAAGCCATTTTCAGGGAGAACAACGAGTAGCGAAGCACTTTGTTGCCGTGCCCTTCAAGATTCCACGAGGTTGTACTGCGACATACTTCCCAGAAGCTAATGTGCTCGTGCCCATAGATAGCATAGCTGAAAAAAGTCAAACGCCGACCTCAAAATTCGTGGTGATTACGGTATCGCCCTCGAAAGGCACATTGTCGGATGTGGAGCGCGAAGCTGAACTTGTCGAACAGCATGCCTAAGCAAGTGTGGTAGCAAGGTATGGCAAGCTCATGGTGTAAGCAACATTTGAATGTGGGGAATGCCATCTTCATCGTAAGGCGCTGAACAGCGCACGAAACCGAACGCATTGTAGAAGCGCTCAAGGTAAAGTTGAGCGCCAATGCGAATAGGCATGTTCGGATAAAGGTGTTGGGAACGCTGAATTGCTTCCGTCATCAAAAGCTTGCCATACCCTTTTCGGCGAACTTGGGCAAGGGTAATCACGCGACCAATAGAAGGCTCTTCATACTTGACACAAGGCGGCACAAGGCGACAGTAAGCTAAAAGGCGCTTGTCTGAATCCCACCCCGCCAAATGATGCGATAGCTGGTCTATGCCATCGGCATCGAGATAAGGACACTTTTGTTCCACAATAAACACTGCCTGCCGAGCTTGGAGTATCTCGTAGAGTTCAAACGTGGTAAGCTCTGCAAACGCTTTGAAAGACCACTTTGGCAGCATGATGCGAAAACTTGCTTGAAAAAAGCTAAATTGTGAAAACTGCTGCAAAATACTGTAAAAAATCACACGCAAACCAAAACAAAGCACGAGCACATTCTATGAAAACCTACATGCTTACCCTGCTGCTGGCACTAAGCATCATGGCTTGCAGCAAAAAAGATGATAAACCTACAAGCGAAAAAACAACAGAAACCACAAAGTTTGCCGCGCCGCCCAATACGCTGGTGCATACCTACATTGCAGACCTCACGCTTAACCCTATCATTCAAAATGAAAGCAACTCACGCGAGTTCTGCGAGATGATTTATCCAAAGTTGATGCAAGAGACGTTTGATACTACTCGTGGGCTGCTTGCCTATCAGCCACTGTTTGCAACGCGCTGGGAAGTGCGCGACAATAACCGTGAAATTATCTTCACACTGCGGCGCGATGTCAAATGGACAGATGGACAGCCAGTAACCGCACGCGACTGGCTTTTTAGCTATGAACTCTATGCCGATAGCGTGATTGCTTCAGTTCGGCAAAATTTCATCAGTGAAAATTTCTTGCAAGAAAAAGATGGCACCGTCAATCTCAAAAAAGCGGTCGAAATTCCAAACGACTCCACGCTCATTGTGCGCTTTCGAAAGCCGATGCCAGTCGACCTGATGTGCAAATACACCAACTTGCCTTTTATTGCCGAGCATATTTGGAAAGATGTCAAGCGTGAAGAATTCCGCAAAAGTGAGTTTAATCGCAATCCTGAAAAGTTAGTGGGCTGCGGTCCCTACAAAGTCGAGAAGTGGATACCAAATTCCGAGTGTGTATTGGTAGCAAATCAGTCTTGCAATTTGCCAGCGCCGCCAAAAATTGAGCGCATCGTGAACCGAGTGGTGCAAGAGAATACCACACGCCTGACCATGCTGCGCACCGGTGAAGCCGATGTGGTACAAGCCATTCCGCCCGAAGAAGCAGAAAAAATGCAGAAGGAAAACCCAAATGTGCAGATTATCCCGCGTGGCCAAGTAACCTTTCTCTACATTGGCTGGATGAACATTGACCCAGTGCTCTACAAGCAGAGCAAAAAAATACAACCGCATCCGCTGTTTGGCTCAAAAAAAGTGCGTCAGGCGCTTACTTACGCAATTAATCGGCAGGAATATCGCGATGGTTTTTTAAGAGGATATGGCGAATTAGGCGTGACTGATGTGGTGCCGCTGTGCTATTGGGCAAAACACCCAGAACTCAAACCCTATCCCTACGATGTAGAAAAAGCTAAAAGTTTGCTTGCTGAGGAGGGCTGGAAAAGAGGCAGTGATGGCATTCTGGAAAAAAACGGACGCAAGTTCAGTTTCAAGCTCTCTATTAACAAGGGCAATAAAGGTAGAGAGTTTCTGGCTGTCTTAATTCAAAAGAACTTGAAAGAAGTCGGTATTGATTGCCAGATTGAAACTATGGAATCAAACGTGATGACTGAAAAAATGCGGAACAGAGAGCTGGATGCATTCATTGCAGGCTTTGTGGTCGCTCCGCCAGATGTGGATCCATCCGAGATTCGGCTATCTGACCTTGAAAGAACGCCTTATAACCTCACAGGCTTTCAAAACAAGCGTGTTGATGAACTCATCAATTTGGCAAAAGCGGAACTGCAGATTCTCAACACAGCAAAGTATTGGAAAGAATATCAAGAAATTATCTACGATGAGCAGCCAGAGACGATTGTAACATGGGGGTCGCCATTAGTGGGAGTAAGCAAGCGCGTGAAAAAAGCCGTAATTACACCAGTTGCAAACTTTGATCGTATCTGGGAATGGGAAATGGAAACCAGCAGTGTGGCTGAAAAAAAGTAGGGCATCGAGAGTCCAGAGCAAAATCAAAGGCGGGCAAGAACCCGCCTTTTGTTGTTTGACAAAGTGTCGTGAGAACAGCATTCCGCTTGAGCCGCAACCCCAATTAGAAGTACAGGCCAAGCGTGGGCGTGGCAAGAAACCCGTTACGGTTGCCAAAGAACACATATCGTGCATCAATACCAATAAGCAGGTTCCGCAAGATGAAAAATTCAGGAATACGATAGTAGAAAACATTTCCTGCCGTGTAGAACAAGCCACTCAAGCCAATAGGCAAAGCTGCATTGTTCGGTAAAGCAGGTTGCGTTTGTGAAAAAGCTGGATTGAAATCAAAAGCATTCATGCCAGAGAAGTTAAGCGAAGACCACAGAAAGCCAACACCAGCATAGACGCGGTTTGCAAACTGTCCGCCGAAGAGATTCACAGGTACTTCAAAACCCAGCTCGGTGCCAAGTGTATTGTTTCTAAGCCAAGCTGAGTTGGCGAGTTCGACGATAGGTAAGCCAGAAGAAAAGTCAGTTCCTATTGAAAGAAGCCCAGTCAAGCCAAGGTAGAGACCGAAGGGAAAAGTATAACCAATGCGTGAGGTAGAACCAAACCCATAACCTTGACCAAGACCGTAGCCAAAGCCACTCATGACAGTGACCCCAACTCGTCTGAATAAAGCCAAAGCGGGTGAAGTGCTATTGACAACAGGAGCTGGCGAGGCAGAAGGCAGACCAGGATATGGAGTAGGGCTGACAGGTTCAAAGCCAGCTGCTGGCGAAGGTTTATCATCACGAGAAATAATGGCGGGCGCAATCATGGTGGCTGGCAGCCCTTGCGGATGAAACAAAGGCTTTTCGGATGACCCTATGCGCCCAGACAGTTGAGCATGTGCGACATGCGCACTCAAAAACATTAGAGTCAAAAGTATGTATCTCATATACTGCGACATTTTCAAGTTTCGGAAGTTTTCGTGTTGCATAAGTTTTGAACGCCGGAAATATACTTAAAAATTTAAGTGGATTTAAAGATTCTGTTATTGCAATAAAATTTTACACACAAAAAGCAGAACAGAGCATCACATTGGCAGCAAAGCGGCGACTAGTGGATGCAAAAAGCAAAACAGCAACAGCAGAAACCGTTTTTAATGCTTATCGCAATATGCTTATCGCGATGTAAAGTGCATGATGTTAGTGTGTGATATTAAAAAGAGGTAGTTGGTGCTGATGCAACAGAGCATCGATAACAGCTTTGTTTGCTTTAGGAAAGGCATAGTGAGAAAGGTCTTCAAGGCGGACCCAGCGCACTTCTTGGCTGGATTTTGGCACAGCCTCACCAGAAAGATACTGGCAAGTGAATGCGTGAAGTGTAATCTTGAAGTGTGTGTAAGCGTGCTTAAGCTCTGCAAATTTTTTACCGACGGCAACGTGCAAGCCAGTTTCTTCAGCAATCTCTCGGCGACAGCATTCCTCAAGTGACTCGCCGGGCTGCTGCTTGCCACCCGGAAACTCCCATAAGTTGCTCAAAAGACCGTCGGCTTTGCGCAGAGCAATGAGCACGGTATCGTGGCGATGCACCACACCAATAGCTATATGGTAGTGCGGGGAAGGTGGTCGGCGAGATTTGACAGGCAGTTGCTTGACAGCATCATGCTGGAATGCATAACATCCTGAACGCACAGGGCAATGTAAGCAGTTGGGTTTCTTAGGTAGGCAGACCGTAGCACCAAGTTCCATGACCGCTTCATTGAAAAGCCCAGCCTTACCCTTAGGCAAATGCTGCTGAGCGATTGTTTCAATTTGCACTTTCGTTGAGCGTTCGCGCAGGTCGTTGTAGATGCCGAAGTAGCGAGCAAAGACACGCATGACATTGCCGTCGATTGCCACGCAATCTTGACCAAAAGCAATGCTGGCAACACTTGCAGAAGTGTAATCCCCAAAGCCTTTGAGCTTACGCAATTCTTCACGGGTATGTGGCAGTGCACCGCCGTATTTGCAGAGAATGACTTGCGCGGCATGTTGCAGATGACGTGCGCGTGCATAATAGCCTAATCCTTCCCACGCTTTCATGACGTCATGAGATTCAGCGCGAGCCAGCGCCTCAATGGTAGGAAACTTTTCTAAAAAGCGCTGATAGTATGGAATCACGGTTGCAACTTGTGTTTGCTGCAACATCACTTCTGAAATCCAAATGTGATAAGGATTGCGTGTGCGTCGCCAAGGCAAATCCCGCTTGTGCTGAGCAAACCATGCTATTAAAGCAGTTGCAAACTCACTACTCATAAAACCTTTTTTGAAAAAGAGCTACACTTGCTCCAAGAATAATCTTTTTAGCTCTGATAGCGAATGCACGACAGTGCAGTCATCTCGCAAGGACTTACACCTATCGAGCAAAATAGCAGACATACCTGCCGCTCGAGCGCCTTTCACATCAATAGAATAGACATCGCCGACATAGACACATGCGCTGGGCAGTAAGCCAAGTTTTTCAAGCGCTATGGTAAAGATGCGAGGGTCAGGCTTTTCAACGCCAACTTCATGAGAGTCAATCACAAACTCGAGATAGGGGCGCAACCCGTACTGAATGGTCAGGGCTTCAGCGCGTCCGTCTGAATTTGAAATCATTGCTAGTCGGTAGTGCGCTTGAAGTGACTGCAGCACATCTAACGTATCTGGCAAGAGATACCGCCAGAGATTTTCACGATGATGTTCGCGCAAGATAACATCACGAACATATAATGCACGGTCAGGAATCAGATGCTCGGGAATTGGCAAAGCACATAGTAAGTGCTCAAAGAAAATCGGTAGGCGAGAAGCGTCATTGGTGGTTTTATTCTCTTCTACAAGGCGGCTTATGGCATCAGTAGCGGCAGAGACAGCTCTGAAGAAATCATCTTCTTGCAGCTCGAGCTGATGTTGCCGCTGGAATGACTCACGAAAGAAAGGGTAACTCAAGTGCAGCAGTGTGCCGCCTAAGTCAAAGATGATAGCCTTGATAGTCTTAGGATTGATAAGCATAGCTAAACCAAATTGAAAGTGTAGGTGATTTAGCTTGCTGGTGCTGCCCTATTGGCTGTAAGAGCAGGTGCGGGCAGAGCATCAAGATACGGCGATAGTGAAGTTTGTGCTTCTTCATTTAGCCGGATTGCCTCAAACGTATTGTTCTTGGCTTTAGGATGCCAGAGTGAGAGCACCGCAAGTTCGGCCACATCACTTCGGTCAATGAGTCCGGAGATTTTATCGCCCACATCCAGTTGCAATTTGTGTCGAAGCGGTTCACCATCCTTCAAGCCACCGGGGCGAATGATGGTAAAGGTGCGCCCTGAATTAGAAAAAACTTTTTCGAGATGTTGCTCGGCACGGCGCTTTTGAGACAGCACGCCGCCGAAGAGATTAAGCGGATGAAAAGGCTTAGTAGCAGCAATCGAGCTAATAAGGATGAAATGCTGAACGCCTGCATCGGCAGCAGCATCAATCAGACGAATGGTGCCGTCCCCATCGACCTGCACGGGCGAGTCTTCGCCAATGGGTGCAGTGGCGCCGAGCGCGCAGATAACGGCATTACATGTTCTCACACATCGCCTAACTGCATCAGCGTTTTGAATATGACCAAGTTCTACTTCGATGTTGTTAAACTCGGCGAGCTTGTCCGCTCGGCGTGCAAATGCACGGGTGGTGATACCGTAATGCCGCAGTCGGCGAACCACCCACATCCCAGTGCGACCTGCAGCTCCAGCAACTAAAACTTTGCCTTGAAACGGTAGTGTAGACATATATCGTGTGAAAAATTACTGCAAAAATGCAAGAGGTGAATTTTGCCAAAGTGAGTAGTGTATGGAATATACAACGCCAGCGTCAACAATAGCATGCAGAAAAACAATTCCCCAAATATCTTTGAAAAAGAAATACAGGGCTGACCAACAGAGCACTAATGCAATTTGAAACGGAAAGAACAGTTGCTTGAAAATGACTTTGTCGGGCGGCATTTCGGAGAGAGGGATGACATGCGGTGGCAAAGCATTAATCCAGAGCACACCGTGAATAAACCCACTGAAAACCATAAATATCAAAATACCGCCAAGAAACAGGTAAGGAGATTTATCAGTAAAATTGCGCATCATATTTTCTCCAAGCTTAAAGACTGCAAGAAAGACAAATGTTTCACAGGAGCCATTCAGCACGGCAAAAATAATCATGCTAACAATATCGAACGGACGACCGCCATTACTGGTAGCATTATAATACACATAAATGTTAGCTAACACAATTAAGAGAGAAGTGAGAAATAAGAGGTTTCTTTTTAATACGGTGCTACGGTGGGGTGGTGAAGTTTTTTCAGGAAAAAGTTCATCGCCAAGAAAAAATATAGCGCAGATGATACCTACTACCCAGTAGAAAAGAATGAATAGCGTCATATTCGTAAAAAGGTTAAGTGAATAATAAGGGGTTAGAAAAGGTTTTATGGTTGTTTTGATTGAAGACGCTTTGCAACTTTCTCTACTGACGACCACACGCGCATAAGATTGTCGCCACAAATTTTACGAATATCTTCGTCCGAATAGCCTCGCTTGAGTAATTCATAGATGAGGTTAGGGTACATAGAAACATCACTTAATCCTACTGGCAATTCGCCAGAAACCCCATCAAAATCGGAGCCGATACCGATGTGATCGACACCGACTAACTTCTTAACATGGTCAATATGTGCGGCGACATCTTCCACAGTTACTACGGGCAGTGAGGCGGTGTCACGCACAGCTTTGATGTAAGCTTGTGCCGCAGAATCAGCAAAAGAGAGATTGTGCTGCGCTAAATACGTCATAATATTTCGCCGTAGCTCATTGGCTTTGGCTTGATAGGCTGCACTTAGAAAACTTTTACCAAAATTAATTTGAATAACACCGCCATTTTGAGCAAGATGGCGAATCATATCATCGCTCATGTTGCGCTCAAAGCCGGGCGTGAAGGCACGGCAAGAGGAATGAGAGGCAATCACTGGAGCTTGAGTGAGGCGGAGAACTTGGTAAAACGTGCTGTCAGACACATGAGAAATATCAATCATGATGCCGACGCGGTTCATTTCGGCAACTACTTTTTTCCCGTATTCACTAAGTCCGCCCCAAGTGCGTGTAGTGTCATATGATGAATCGCAAATATGGTTATCCTTAGAGTGTGTGAGAGTAACGTAACGGATACCGCGCTGGTGGTAATACGCAACATCCTCCAACTCTAAGAGTGGAGCCCCATTTTCCATGCCCATAGTCAATAAAATTTTACCGGATGATTTTTTCCGCAGAACATCTTGAGTAGAACTAACTAAGGCAAACTTTTCAGGGTAATCTTTTGCAAAACCTATCACCATGTCAATCAATTTTTCGGTAAATGGCTTAATGTTTGCTCCAACTTTTTGATACTCTGCAGGCACATAAATAGACATAAAGGGCAGATTAAGACCACCAAATTTCGCGCGTACATAGTCAAACTCTCCATCGGCAGTACGCACAGAAATATCTTCCATCTTGCGAAGAAGGCGATACGGCACATCAATATGGGTATCCACAATCAAGAATTTTTGTGCTAACTGTCTGGCTTTAACGCGTAAAGCAGCTGTGTCAAGAGAACGAGTATTTGATTGAGCAAGCAGAAGGCAGGGAAAAGATAGCATGAAAAATATAATGAGACGTACCATATCGTAGAGCAATTTAAAGATGTGAAAAGAAATTACGGCTTATAAATCCAGTCTGCAATAAAAACATTTGTTTCGCCGCGGACTTTCCCGTTCCGATTAGAGGCAAAGATAATTTTTTTTCCATCTCTTGTGAAAATTGGAAAACCATCAAAGTCGGGGCAGTATGTAATGCGCGTGAGCCCGGTGCCATCTTCATTGATAAGGTATAAGTCAAAATTGCGTCCACGTTCAGTATCACCAAGATTTGAAGAAAAGATAATCTGCTTATTATTTGGGTGGAAAAATGGTGCAAAATTTGCTTTGCCGTTATTGGTAATCTGACGACGATTTTGACCAGTGGTATCTATGACAAAAATTTCCAATTTATTTGGTCGAATTAATCCTTGATTAAGCAGCTCAAAGTAAGACTTAACTTCAGCACTATCCTTAGGAGCGGAAGCACGAAAGACGATTTTTCTACCATCCCATGAAAAAAATGCGCCACCATCGTAGCCAACATGATAGGTCAGACGCTTTTGGTTTTTCCCATCAATATCCATAGTGTAAAGCTCAAGGTCGCCATCGCGCACAGAGGTAAAGACAATTTTATCACCTATTGGAGAGACAGTGGCTTCAGCATCGTAACCAGGGGTTATGGTAATTTGACGCAAAGCACGACCGCCAGTATCCGCAAAAAAAATATCATAAGTTTTGTAGAGCGCCCACGTATAACCCTTCGAAAAATCAGGTGGCGGAGGGCAATCGGGGCTGGCGGCATGAGTAGAGGCATAAAGAATCGTCTTGCCATCAGGCAGAAAATATGAACAGGTCGTACGTCCTTTGCCCGTGCTGACAAGACGTTTACCCGAACCATCAAGGTTCATGATATAAATCTGGTCGCAATCCTGACCCAAAGCACGAGATTGAAAAATCAATTGCCGTTCATCGAATGAGAGATAGGCTTCAGCATTTTCGCCACCAAAAGTAAGTTGGCGCACATTTGCTAAGAACTTTTCCTCGCCCTTGTAAAGCAATGTGAGTGAGTCAAACTCGATAGGTGCATCAGAAAAAGTATGAGCGACGGGTGATGGGGCTTGAAACGAGACGGTGAAAAAGAAAATGGTAAAGGGCAAAAGCAGCCCACGCAGTCTAAGTAGCATGATGCAAGTTTAAGTTAAAAAAGGTAAAATGATGTGTTAAAGTGCACCATAAAGTGCTCAAAGATACATGTTTTGACAAAAAATGTGAAAGGGAAAGTGTGCCATCCAGACGCTACACCTTACCGAGTACTCGTTTTGGGAGATGAAGATTTTCAATACCGCATGACCCAAATGGCAAGACCAAGAAAAAGCACGGAAACAAGAAAAGAGAAAAGTGGAGCAAATAGCGAAAGAATAGAGAGAAGTGAAGAACCAAGAAGTTCAATCGTCGAGACTATCAGGTTGGTTCTCGTGGCAGTATGAGCCAAAGGCAGGCGACGTAATGAAACTGTGCCCAGTTGGATGACGCCAGCAATGCTGCCACCGATGAATAGGGCAATGAGCCAGCGTAGCGCACCATGAAGCGTGCCAAGTTCAGCTGCAGCCAACACGATACCGGCACCAATTGCCGCAGGCGTAGCTAAGATGTCAAAAAAATCATCAACGAACGGAATGTAATAGGTGGTAAGCTCGAATGTCATAGTCAAGCCCAGAGCCACAGCAACAAGCGGCGATGAAAGCCATGCAAAATCTGGGTGCGGCGTGTAGTCGCCATGCAGGGTAGCGCAGCTCAGGACAAAGAACGGCACGAAGATGCGAAACCCACAAGCTGCACTCAAGCTGAACCCTGTAAAAAACATGTCCATAGCTGCAGAATCTATGCAGATGAAGCTGGTTCTTGTTGTGCTTTCAATTGCTGATGCTTTTCCATGAAAGCCAGTATGGCAAGCGCCTCGTTAATGTCCTCAAGGCTAACCAATCCAAGATAATTCGGACCATCAAACACAGCCACAACACGCTCGCCGCGCTCTGCCATGAGAGCATACACATCGTCAAGGGAACGGTCGGCTTGCACACTAAGAAAATCTCGCCGCATGATTTCAGTAACATACAAATCACGTGAATGTGTGGCTAAAGCATTGAAGACATCACGGCGCGTTACAATACCAATAATCTGGCTGCCTTGCATGACGGCAAAGTCAGGTTGATAGCTTGTCAGCAAGTAATCAATGACTTGGCTGACTCGGTCACCAATCTTGAGGTGAAGCGCATAACGGTTGTAAGTATCACCTACGCGTCGAGTGCTAAGCACTGCCTTTGATGAGGTTTGCACTGTTTCCTGACCTGCACCAAAGAAGATAAAGACAGCAATCAGGATAAGGATGAAATTGCCATTGATAAACCCTAATAGACCAAGACCGATAGCCGCAATTTGCCCAATGGTAGCAGCTATGGTGGTCGCCGTCGAGAAGTTCATGAACATTGCCAAAAGGGCGCGCAACACTCTGCCGCCATCGAGTGGAAAAGCAGGTATCATATTGAAGACCGCAAGAGAGATGTTTGCTGCAAACAGCCACAGCATCATCACATCAAACGAAGGGCGAGAAAATAGTTCTCCAATTGAGCCACGTGCGTCAAGTATCGTAGCATGCATATTGGCGCCTGTGACAAGGAAGAGTACAATTGCAATTAGCACATTAACGACTGGACCAGCAACAGCAATGATAAGTTCATGCAGAGGCTTATCGGGGTTCTTCGTAATCATGGCAATCCCACCTAAGGGAGTCAGTACAATCTCACGAACAGGAATCCCAAAGTATTGAGCGGCAAGGCTATGACCAAGCTCATGCAGGGTAACACAGGTGAAAAGTAGAAGCATAAGTGTAACCCCGAAGAGAGCACCATCAAGTGGACTTTCAGGTGTGTGGCTCGCCCACTGTAACGCTCCTAAAAGGAGAATGAGAAAAAACGTAACATGAATCTTGATGTCAATGCCACTGACCTTTGCAATAGGAAATGACCAACCCATATAAACAGCTGGTTAAGGTTTCAGAAAATGTAAAGCAAGATACACAATTAGACGAGGACTTAAAATTGTGCGCAGAAAATACAGTGCGCAGTGAAGCATCCATGATGGATTTCTTGCTTTGCACGGAATGATTCCACGCTGTCATGCTGAACGAAGCGAAGCGCAGTGAAGCATCCATGATGGATTTCTTGCTTTGCACGGAATGATTCCACGCTGTCATGCTGAACGAAGTGAAGGGCAGTGAAGCATCTATGATGGATTTCTTGCTTTGCACGGAATGATTCCACACTGTCATGCTGAACGAAGTGAAGGGCAGTGAAGCATCCATGATGGATTTCTTGCTTTGCACGGAATGATTCCACGCTGTCATGCTGAACGAAGTGAAGGGCAGTGAAGCATCCATGATGGATTTCTTGCTTTGCACGGAATGACAAAGCAAGTGTTCAGGCTGGATATTTCTGTCACCACCACATAGACTGTGCGACTGTTCAGGAAGCAGAGTGGGCTTGTTCGGCGGCATGGTAAGAACTGCGCACCAAAGGTCCAGATTCTACATGACGGAAGCCTATTTCTAAACCGATACGCTTATAGTGCTCAAATTCTTCTGGATGCACAAAACGGGCAACAGGCAAGTGAGCCTTTGTAGGCTGTAAGTATTGACCAATGCTCAAGATGTCGCAGCCGACTTTGTGCAAATCGTGCATCACGGCGATAACCTCATCAGAGGATTCACCAAGACCCACCATCAGACCAGACTTGGTAACAAGACCATACTTTTCTTTGGCATACCTAAGCAAATCGAGTGTGCGTTGATATTTGGCTTGAGGGCGCACAAGACGGTACAAGCGAGGCACAGTTTCCGTGTTGTGATTGAGAATTTCAGGACGCTCCTGCATCACAGTATCCCATGCATGCACATCGCCTTGAAAGTCTGGAATCAAAACTTCAATGTGTGTGGTGGGGTGAGCTTTTCGAATTTCGCGAATGGTTTCAGCCCAAATCGAGGCACCGCCATCGTCGAGCTCATCACGATTGACGCTGGTAATCACTGTATGACGCAGGTTCATCAGCTTGACGGCGGCGGCGACGCGCTGCGGTTCAGCGAGGTCAAGTTCATTAGGACGCCCTGTTTTGACTGCGCAAAATCCGCAAGAGCGTGTGCATGTCTCACCTAAAATCATAATTGTAGCGGTGCCACTCGCCCAGCACTCGGCGATGTTGGGGCAGCGTGCTTCTTCACAAACGGTGTGCAATTGATGTTGGTCAATCAGCGCTTTCAGACGTGCATAGCCCTCACCAGACGGCACCTTGACACGAAGCCAATCTGGGCGCGGTGTAGGCTTCGGTGATGATGGGCTTGCGAGAACCTTGAGCTCAGGTATGGTAATCATTTTTAAATAAGTAGGTTACAAAATTTTTGATAAACACCTCAAGAACAAATTCAAGCAGAGAGTGCCGCGCCGAGAACACTCAAAGCCTGTTTGCGTTGTGCAAGATTGGTTTCGCCTAAGGCTGCCCAAGGTCCGAGGCTTTTGCCAGAACGAATGATTTGCAACACTTCATCACGCAAATTGGGGTCTAAGGCTTTGTGTTCTAATTGCATGGCAGCTAAAGCAAGTTGAATAACCGCCAAAGCATCTTCGTTCTTGGCAATTTCGCCCAGTTCTGTCATGACGCGTGCTGTGGCATCCGCCACCGAAAGACCTTCAGCAATAGCGTCTTCAAAAATGGCTTTTGCAGCGGCAGCTGCATCATTGTCAAAGATATCAGATCCCCAAATCCCCATAGTGTTTTTTTTTAGAGTGGTGTATGTTCGTTGTAAGATTCTAATTGTGCAACAAGTGATTGTAAAAAGAATCCTGCCAGCGCGCCATCAATAATACGATGGTCATATGAGAGCGAAACATACATCATCGAGCGAATGACAATCACATCACTGTCATCAGGCATGGTTTTGACAACTGGACGCTTGACGATAGCACCAGTACCTAAAATTGCAACTTGTGGCTGATTGATAATAGGCGCACCAAAGAGATTGCCAGAAGTGCCATAATTGGTAATGGTAAATGTGCCACCTTGAATTTCATCGGGTAAGAGCTTTTTGGAACGTGCCCGTGATGCAAGGTCTTGGACGGCGCGTGCAAGCCCAACGATGTTCTTCTCATCAGCACCTTTGATGACAGGGACAATTAACCCGCCCTCACCACGCTCACCTAAGGCAACTGCAACACCAATATTGATATACTTTTTGAGAATAATCTTGTCTCCGTCTACGGAAGCATTAACCATTGGGAACTGTTTAAGGGTTTTCACGACAGCGTCAATGAAAAAAGGCGTGTAGGTGAGCTTTATCCCGTTTGCAGATTCAAAGGCGGCTTTCTTAGCCTTGACCAGTCTGACAAGTCCAGTCACATCAGCTTCAGAGACAGATGTAACATGCGCAGAGGTCTGTTTGGAACGCACCATATGCTCGGCAATAAGGCGGCGCATGTTATCCATCTGAATCACTTCAGAGCGGCTTGCATCGTATGAGACTGAAGCAGGTTTGGGCGGTGCAGGCGCTACCGGTGTGGTGTGCGGCGGTGCAGTGGGCACTGGTGGAGCCGGTTCAGGTTGACGTGTAGCAGCAGGTGCCGCCTTTGGAAGAGCAGAAGGTGTTGCGACCACTCTTCCTGATTTCAAGTAATTGAGCACATCACTTTTGGTCACACGGCCGCCTATTCCCGAACCCGGAATCCGCTCTAATTCTTGCATGGAAATTCCTTCAGCTTGTGCAATCTGCATGACCACGGGGGAATAGAATCGTCCGCCTGAAGCTGGCGGTGCAGCCGACACCGATATGGTTTGACCGTTGCCATGTACAGGTGCCGAGGGACTGTCAGAAGACGGAGCACCTTGTGTGTCAGTACGAGAGTTAGGCATCGGTGCAGCACTGGCAGTGGGTGCAGGTTCAGGCGTGCTGGACGTAACAACCGCGCCTACCTCCGTCTCAATGCGTGCAATAGGTAGTCCAACTGCTACAGTTGTGTTTTCGGGGTAGAGAATCTCGGCAACAATTCCACTTTCAGGAGCTGGTACATCCGTGTCAACTTTATCGGTTGCAATTCTCAGCAGATTTTCATCTTTCTGTATCGGGTCGCCGACCTTCTTGAGCCACTCTATGATGGTGCCTTCCATCAGGCTTTCTCCCATTTTGGGCATGACGACATCAATTTTCGCCATAAGAGAGCAAGTTTTTGTTGTTTGGTTTAAGGGGGATATTCTATTTTGCAAAAGTGAATATAGGAAAAATCTTTCGTGCTGAAAAAGTCTCAACGCAATCTGCACTTATCAGCGTGGTAGAAAAGTGCACGCGCACATAAACTTTTCCCGAAAGAAACTTACAGCCTACGCTGTTGTTATAAAGAAACTGAATCAAACGAAAAGTTGAGCCGATTATGCCAAAAATTCAGGCTGTTGGTACGGCACTACCCAGCTACAAAGTCTCTCAAGAAGAATGCAAAGCATTTATGCTGAACTTATACGGCGAAGTCTATGACAAGAAGCAAGACCGACTGCTTGAAATCGTTGACCATACGGCAATTGACTCTCGCTATTTCTGTGTGCCAGCCGAATGGTTTGCCGTATCACGCTCATTTGAAGAAAAAAACAATCTCTACATTGAGGAAGGGCTGAAACTCTCTGAGCGAGCAATTGAGAATGTGTTGCAAGATGCTGGCATAGACTATGGCGACATAGATTGTATTCTTTTCGTCTCAACAACAGGGCTATCGACCCCAACTATGGATGCTAGGCTGATTCACCGATTGCCCTTTCGCAAAGATGTCAGGCGGCTACCAATTTGGGGAGTAGGATGTGCAGGTGGAGCAGCTGCTTTGGCATGGGCAATGCAATTGGCTAAAGCACAGCCTACGCAGAACATCTTGATTGTGGTGCTTGAGCTTTGCGGCTTAACATTCGTGCGCAACGATTTATCTAAAGCCGCCATGATTTCAAGCGCATTGTTTGCGGATGGTGCTGCCGCCGTGTTAGTAACAGGTGATAAAGTTCGGTTGCCAAATTCAGCAGCGTGCCCTTGTCTTTTGGATTCGGCAACACAGACGCTACCGAATTCCTTAGACATCATGGGCTGGCAGTTCGGTGAATACGGATTCAAAGTGTTGCTGTCGAGAAATGTCCCAGAAATCGTGCAAACTTTTTTGAAAGATGTAATAGATAAGTTCTTGCAAAAAAAGAACTTGAGATTTTCTGACATCAAGCATTTCATCACTCATCCGGGCGGAAAAAAAGTGCTTGACGCATATGAGGCTATCGGAATTTTGCCAGAGCAGTTAGAGCATGCGCGTGCAGTATTGCGAGAGTGTGGAAATATGTCAGCCGCAACGGTGCTGTTTATCCTTAAAAGGTTTTTAGAGTCTTTTCCCGATGAAAAAGATGCATTTGGTATCGTTACTGCACTCGGTCCCGGATTTTCTGCTGAATTAGTTTTGCTGCATTGGGATTAGGTTGCGATATGTACTTTGCAATTTTTATCGCCATACTAGCTTTACAGCGTTTGGGCGAACTTTGGCTTGCGAGGCGCAATGCAGTGTGGATTCGGTCGCAAGGTGGGTATGAAGTGGGAGCAGAGCATTACAAGTGGATGGTGCTGATGCACGTCAGTTGGTTTTTGGCAATGGTCGGTGAGTATGTGTCTTTAAAGCCTGAATTGCCAGCGTTGTGGCAGGTGTGGCTCGGAATTTTCTTATTAGCGCAAGTGGGACGTTACATCGTCATAACTACTTTGGGAAAATTTTGGAATACGAGAATTTTCATATTGCCACATGCGCCCAAAGTAGAGCGGGGAATTTATCGCTATGTGCGGCATCCAAATTATTGGATTGTAAGGATAGAGCTATTCGTGGCGCCGATGATTTTTGGACTTTTCGTAACTGCTATTCTATTTTCAGTCTTGAATCATGTAATGCTGCACGTTAGGATAAGAGCCGAAGAGGAAGCATTAAAGATAATGAAATAAAAATATCCGTTATTGCAAAAAAAATGTGGATTAAAATAGCATACAGCTGCTTCATCCTAAATTTCACCTATGGCATTCTAGCTAAGACAGGAATAGTCAATGCCGCACATTTCAAAATTATCCACCATGCCATTTATTTCTGTGTGATGCTGTCGCTTGCCGTTGCAGCCTTAGTAGAGTGGCTAGATGGAAAATTTCCCGTATTACTCCTGATTACGGTAGGATTACTTCTGGGAATGACGCAGTTCAGTGGCAAAACTGAACGTCACTGGCAGTATGCGCTGGTATGCTTTATTGTGTATTCCGCTGTGTTAGTCTATTACCTTTGAAGAACCTTAAAACTTGAAAAAAGACCATGAAAGGTGTGCAGAGAGATATTTTCGAAGTGATTAAACAAAGGCGTACAACGAACGGATATTTTTTGGATAAACCTTTGGCAGAGCACCATATCAAAATGCTGATGGAAGCGGCAAGTTGTGCGCCAAGCCATTTTAACTCTCAGCCATGGAGATTTGTCCTAATTCGTGATGCGGAGCGCCGTAAAGAACTTGGTAAAATTGCTGGTCAATCTATGCGCGTCGTTATGGAAAAGGGTCATTTCTGGAAGAGATACCTGAAGTATTTCCGCTTTAGTAAAGAAGAAATTGAAAAATCTGGTGATGGTATTTATATCGATAATATGCCTGCACCACTGAAGCCATTTATTCGCTATCTTTTTTCCGAAAAGGGCGGGGAAATGATGAACAAATTGCGCGTACCATGGATTCTTGCTATTGACTCTAAGAAATTGGTAGCTAGTTCACCGCTAATTTTGGGGGTATTACTTTCAAAAGACGAGTATAAGCCTGAAGAAAAGTCTGGTATGTATTGCTTACTTGCACTTGGTATGGCAATTGAGAACATCTGGCTGGCCGCCACTGCCTTGGATATTGGCGTGCAATTTATTTCTTTGCCTATGGAAGCCGGTGGTGAATACTGGCAGAAATGTATTGATCTGGTACAGCCACCACCGCAGTATGAACTCATTGCCTTGTTTCGCCTTGGATATATCGACCCGAACACGAAGCGTCCAAAAATTGACTGGACAAGCAAGCAACGCAAGGATGTCTCCGAATTTTGTTACGAAGAGTCTTTTGGGCGCTCATGGCAGCCTAAGCTTGATGGGAGCGCATAACTTGTTAATGCGGGCATTACACTCAACTTTACATAATTTTCATTATACAACAACATCATACAAAACCAACAACTAGACAACTGTGATCGCTCCTGCTGCAATGATTTGATGCTCGGTCAAAACTTGTGAGACAAGCTACATGACTTTTGTGCAACTTTTTTATCTTCCTAAGATTAGAAAATAATTTTCTAAAGGGTTATGAGGCTTATGCGCACAATCATTCTTTCCGAGGTCGCTCCGAGATGGCTGACCGCACTACAGTACCTGAAATGCTTCTTGCTCATGCCTTGCATGGTAATGGGAGTCATACTGGTATTAAGTGTTTCACATACAGCTATGGCTAAACTTGCCACTGATACTACCACCAGCGAAAGAGCTAAGGTCTATGACGACACTGAAGATGAAGAAATGGCGTTCTACGGCGGCGCCTTTAGACCACGCTCAGGAATTGCTGGAGTGATTGGACTGACAACCAACAGTTTTGTTGCCTCATTTAATTTTGTCAGGCAATATACGCCAGACTTAATTGGCATTTTGAGTATTGGCGTCACAACCGGCAGAGATCCAGCTGAAATTGACCGATTTGACCCGTGGACTGGACAAAACATTACTTTCGGTCCGGATGGGTTTCCTAAACGCTTTGGCTTAGTCATGCTGACGACCAGCGTGGGTCTTCAGCAAAGGTTATTTCGCCGTGACATCACCAGTTCATTTCGGCCATTTTTGGAAATCGGTGCTGGACCTACGTTGGGCTATATTCATCTGATTTCCCGTTTGCCCGACGGACTTCCAGATATACCGCTGAATTATGACTTTTCTGGCTCTATTTTCAATCCGCAAGGCCTGACCATTGGTCTCAATGGCTACGTTGGTGCTGGGGCATACTTCGGCAATAACTTCTTGATGCTACAAGGTCTCTCGGTGCGCTACATCGCTAACTATCTGCCCGCTGGTGTAGAATTGCTACGTGGCTCACGAGTCTCTTTGTTCCACGGAATATCAATCAATCTGATTTTCGGAACCTTGTTCCAATAGCAAACACAAGTTTGCATATTTGCAACAAAAGTTGTATCTTTGCGTTCCTTCCGAACGGAAGAGACATCGCGGGGTGGAGCAATTGGTAGCTCGTCGGGCTCATAACCCGAAGGTTATAGGTTCAAGTCCTATCCCCGCCACACAGGAGTAGAGCAAAAAAGCCCGCAATCCGTGCGGGCTTCTTATTTGGCTCCGTCGCAAATTCCCTTTCGTTTCAGACTTGCTCTTTTCTGCTTCTCTACCTTTTTCCCTTACGGTGAAGTTTTAGACGAGGACTTTTCTCCAAGATATTTTTCAAACCACTCCAAGTTTGATTGCATGACGATGAGCATCATTTTAGGTTCATTTGGTCCATGTGGCTGGCGCGGCAGTTCCAACATTCGTGTAGGGATGCCACGCGCCTTCAATGCATTGTAGAATTCGAAGCCTTGTGAAATGGGTACCCGCATGTCTGCTGTGCCATGCTGAATCATTGTGGGTGTAGTTACTGATTTGACAAATGAAATTGGTGAGTGTGCGCGATACACTTCGGGCGAATCCCAGAACTGCCCCCCAAAGTAATCCGGGATGAAAGCTGGGATATCTGCAGTTGTGGTGAAACTTGTCAGGTTCGTTACAGGTGCGCCCGCTGAAGCCGCCTTGAATCGGTTGGTTTGTGTAACAATCCACGACGTCATGAACCCACCATAACTCCACCCCATTACGCCTAACCTGCTGCTATCTGCCACGCCCATCTCGATTACCTTGTCAACACCTGCCATCAGGTCTTGATAATCCATGCCGCCCCAATCTTTGAGGTTAGCACGACGAAACTCGACACCATATCCAGATGACCCGCGTGGGTTTGGACGCAAGACAGCGTAACCTCTTGCAGCAAAAGTTGCTATCGGATAGATGCTGCGTCCACCAGTGAAGGTCTGCTGAAAGACGCCAGCGGGACCGCCATGCACATTCAAGATAAGTGGCACTCTTTTGCCTGGTGTGTATCCAACAGGATAGGTCAGTAATCCTTCAATTTCCCTGCCATCACTACTCTTCCATCGAATGAGCTCCGTTTTGCCGATGGGGGGGAGTTTTAAGTCAGAGTTTGCACGAGAAATTTGTACAGCGGAGAGCGTAGAGATTGGTGCAACGAAGATTTCTTGTGGAGTATCTGATGTCTGACGCGCAAATGCCAGCATGCGCCCTGACGCATCAAGGCTGATAGATGTATAGACGGCAGGCGCCAGCTTGAGTTCATCAATTTTGTTTGTGGCAAGCTCCGCACTGTAAATCTGAGATAAGGTGCCTTTGGCTTCACTGAAGTAAATGCGCTTACTGTCCGAAGACCATCCAATGATAACTGGCTGTCCATCATATGACGGCGGCAAACTTTTAGGCTGACCGCCCGATGCAGGGGCAACTTGAATCGTGCGGCTTTGTGCCCAGCGTGGTGGAATATCACTTGCAAGAAAAGCAATACTTCGCCCATCTGGTGAAAATCTTGGAGAAGTTTCCGCAGCGGCGGTATTGAATAGCGTGGTTACTTTGCCAGTTTCTATTTCTACGACGGAAAGGTCTGAGGTTACCCAGTCGTTAGGGCTTGGGGATTTTGTGTGTGAAAACACAATGCGCTTGCTGTCAGGCGACCAATCAAAACTGCTCACCGAGTAGTTTTCAGTAGTCAAAAGGCGAGTCTCTCTTTTGCCACTTTCATTCTTTTGAACTGGCAAAAGGTAAAGACGCGACATTTTTACCTGCTCATCTACCCAGCGATAGTCATTTTTGCCTTTTTCATTTTTCTCTTCTTCGTCTGTCTTTGGATCTGTCATCAAGAAAGCAATGTGGCGACCATTTGGTGCCCACTCAAAATCTATAATGCTGCTTTTAACCTCAGTCAAAGGCTCGGCTTCTCCACCCGAAAGCCGCAGCAAGTAAAGGTTATTCTTGTTGTCTTTACGGTTAGAAAGAAAGGCAATAGCTTTGCCGTCAGGCGACCACTTTGGATTGGTAGAAGATTTCTCACTGAAAGTGAGTTGCATATTCTCTTTTCCATCCGTCGTGCCCAGCCAAATCTGCGTGAGGTATTCGCTTTTATCCGGCGCCATGACAGCGTGTGTTACTGTATAGACGACCGATTTACCATCGGGTGAAAGTTGCGGTGACCCGACAACCTTGACTTTCATTTGCAGTTCTGGCGACCAGCTTTCTGCGGTTTGAGCGTATGCACTTGCTGCCCCAAGGCATACTGCCACGATAAGTGTGATGATACGTTTCATGACTTCTTCTCCATTGAAAGTTGTGATTGTTGGAGAGGAAGATAATAACTTGGCAGAAATAACTTGACAGGATGAGTCTGCAGCTTGGGGCTACCTTGCGACCAAAGTCAGCTTTTCAGCCTTTTCAATAGCCGCCCTTGCAAATGCCCAAATGAAGTTTAGAGCCTTTTGACTATTGATAATTTCAGCACCGCTGGTAGAGGTCGAGAAGTCCTTAATCCCATACTTTTCACAGATGTCTTTTGCTTCCTCACGCAGCAAATCGCCTGACTGCTTGAGCGGATAACGCGTGTGCAGTTGCCTGTTCCATAAATCTAACCCATCAGCATAAGCCTCTATGGCAAAGCGCAGTTCGCGCTTCAAATCTGGGTCGGAGATTTGCCGCAATGCCTCATCCACACTGGCTTTTAAGTCAATCAGGCGTGAGCTGTATTCCTGGAATGAGATACCGACTTCTGTTGCCGACCTCATTTTGTGTAGTTCTTTCATGGCTAATGTTAAACTTTCAGGCCATTTCTTCGGTGGCGGTGTTGAGTCACGAGGCACAAGGGGCGGATTTGCGGCAAATTCCCACCGTCCGTTTGGTTTGAGGATAACCGTCCTACCATCTGCTGTGACCGCTGTAATAGGAGCATCAATCAAACCGGCTTTTTTCTTGGACTTCCCTTTTACTTTCACTGATGCTGCAGTTGGTGGATTCCCACTCTGTGCAGCAGCTGGCAACACAGTGTTTAATCCTAAGAAAGTGTAGGCTATGATTGCTGTAGCTATTACTCTCTGTGCTTTTTTCACTTTAAATTGATTTTTTGCAATAACGGATATTAATCCCCTTGGTCATCTGTGAGCTATTGCTCTCGTTAGGACTAACTAAAAAAGGAGCCAATAGACTGCCTCGAAAATAGCTCTTCTTTCAGGCTTAACGCAAGAGCATCGTTCCTAAAATTCCAACCGAGTTCTTTGCCAAGTTCGCTAGCGGTGTGAAGAACAGTCCGAGCACTACCGTTAATACCGCCAGAAAACCAACCATCGCATTTGACCACACACCGACATTGAGCTCAGATGTGCTACCATCTTCTGATTCACGCAAGTACATGTTAAGCGGAATTTTGAAGTAGTAATACAGCGAGACCACGCTGGTTAAAATTCCAACTAATGCCAGTCCCAAGTAGAGTGTGCCCTTCTCCAGCAAGGATGCAAAAATCATATACTTGCCGATAAAGCCGACCGTCGGTGGCAAGCCAGTCAAAGACACCAGAAAAATCGTCAGTGCTGCGGCTGCCAGTGGCATTCTCTTGCCTAAGCCTTTGTAGTCATTGACATCATCACTACCGATTTTATTGCCAATAAGTACCGCCACGAAAAATGCGCCCACGTTCATCACCGTGTAGGCGACCAAGTAGAACATCACGGCTTGCGTGCCCAAATCATCTGCGACCAAGACACCGAGCAACAAGTATCCAGCATGTGCCACTGAAGAGTATGCCAGCATACGTTTGACACTGCTCTGCCAAATCGCTACCACATTGCCCAGAATCATGGAGACCAACGCAAACACGGAGAGCATCGTCACCCAGTCAATTCCGATGATGCCTTCGCCTACGCCAGTTGGCACCGTTACTCGGAAGAAGCGAATTAGCATGGCAAATCCTGCCGCCTTTGAGCCCACCGAAAGAAAGGCAGTTACTGGTGTTGGTGCACCTTCATAGACATCTGGTGACCAGAAATGAAAAGGTACGGCGCCAATTTTGTAGCCAAATCCAGCCATGATGAGCAAAGCCGCCAATAGCAGCGTAATACCATCAACAGGATGACTAACCAGAAATTCGTTGATTTTGAAAATGTTGGTATGTCCAGTCAAGCCGTAGAGAATAGAAATGCCATAAATCATCAAGCCTGAAGACACTGCACCATAGATGATGTATTTCAGTGAGGCTTCGGACGAGCGTACTTGTCCTTTCAGGTAACCGGTCAGGATGTAAGAAGAAATGCTCACCAATTCGAGAGATAGAAACATCATGAGCATGTCCGTCGCAGATGCCATTAGGAACATGCCCAGCACCATCGCTATCAGAATAGCATAGTATTCGCCCATGCTGCGCGATTTCGGCTCATTGAGCTCTTCGGAATCCATAGAAATCAACACTGCCAAAATGCCCGCGCCCAAGAAAAGGTACTTGAAGAAAATGGCGAAGGGGTCAATCGCGATCATCCCGAAGAATTTCTGCGCCGCCGATAGTTCATGCTGTTGGTAGACGAAGATGCCCGTTACCAGCATTCCGGCGATAGTAAGTGCTGGAATCAGCGTGCGATTCCCTTTTGTGAGCATGTCTGCAATGACCACTACCAGAAAAAGTGCCGAGAGCATCAGCTCTGGGACAAACGCAGAGACACTGTTCTGTAAGATTTCCCCAATTGTTTTGAAGTCAAATGGCATAGACCTTGACGATGTTTGAGATTTATAGACTCACAAAGTTTGTATCACTTTTGCTACTTCAACAGGGCTGTGCTGGCTTGCATGGCTGGCGCCAACACTTCCACAATTTTGTTCATGCTCGGCATCATTAAGTCTGTAAGCAGTGATGGATACACGCCCAAGATAACGACAATTGCCGTCAGCGGTGCCAGCATGAGCACTTCTCTGCTATCCAAATCCACACTGCCGTTCCAGTCATGAAAATGAGCATGCTCATGACCATGCTCGCCTTCAACATCATATGCTGCATTGGGTTTGCGTTTTCCGAAATAGACGCGCTGCAATGCCCACAGCAGGTAACCCGCGCTTAGCAAAATGCCCAGCGTAGAGATAACGGCTACTGGTCGCGTTAGCTCCGCACGAAACGCTCCCAAGAAGACAAATGACTCGGCAATAAAACCTGACAGACCGGGCATGCCCAGCGATGCCATGAAAGTTGTAATCACGAAGCCCGTGTATACTGGCATATACTTTGCGAGCCCGCCGAAGCGCTCAATTTCACGCGTATGGGCGCGGTCGTAAATCACGCCGACCAGCAAGAACAAGAGCGGCGTTAAAATTCCGTGGCTGAACATTTGCATCATCGCCCCTGTCATGCCTTCGGTAGTAACAGACGCAATGCCAAGCAGCACAAATCCCATGTGCGACACTGACGAGTACGCTACCATTTTCTTCAAATCTTTTTGTGCAATTGCACAGAGTGCGCCATAGATGATGTTAATGGCGCCAAGCACCGCCAGTGAGTAAGCCAATGCTCCGAAGATTTCTGGAAAAATCGGAAAGTTGATGCGCAAAAAGCCGTATCCACCCAGTTTCAGGAGCACGCCTCCCAGAATCACTGACATCGGTGTTGGGGCTTCCACGTGTGCGTCAGGCAACCAAGTATGGAATGGAAACACAGGCACCTTGATAGCAAACGCCAAGAATAGCCCTATGAATGCAAGGTAACGCATCGTCGTCCCTGAACCGCCAAAAATGCTATTGGGCAAAAAGTTATTCGGGTCTGACATTGCCACGATGCTGAAAGTATTTTTACCTGTCTCTGGGTCAATGACGCTGAAGTAGAGACCGATGGTCACCAGCAACATGAAGACTGAACCGAAGAGCGTAAAGAGGAAAAACTTCATGGCGGCATATTCGCGGTTCGGTCCGCCCCAGATACCAATGAGGAAATACATCGGCACCAGCATCAGCTCCCAGAAAATGTAGAAGAGGAAGAAGTCCAGCGCCAAGAAACACCCCACCATTGCGGTCGAGAGCACGTTGTAGAGCAGGAAGTATCCCTTCACGGATTTTTCAATCGTCCAGCTTGAAATCACGCCAATTGCTGACACGACCACCGTCAGGATGACCATCGTAATTGAGAGCCCATCGACTCCCATGAAGTAGTCAGCGTTGAATGAAAAACTACCGAACTGCAAATCAATCCATTTGACTTTCTCGACAAACTGGAACGATTTTGGGTCGTTAATTCCAGCTAAAGAGTAGTTATAGCCTTTCCAAATCCACAGGCTGAGTCCGACCTGACCCAATGCAGCTATTAGAGAGATGATGCGGATAAGTTGCTTTTGCGCTGGCGGCACAAAGAGAATGATAGCCGCCGCCACCAGTGGTAAGAATGTAATCAGCGTCAGTTCCATGTTATTTCAAAGCAGTTAAGTCGTTTTTCCAAAATTTCTTTGTACTGCTAAGTTCTTTAGGTTCGTAGTGCAAACGCAAAGTATGTGAGCATTGCCAGCAAAAGAATGGCAATGTAAGTTTGCACCCTGCCTGTTTGCACTTTTCGGAGTACAATCCCAAACACTTGCACCAACATCGCCGAGAGATTCACCAGCCCATCGACCACGTTTTTGTCCAAAAGTCCATTGAGGTTTGAAAATGTCTTGCCAAAATTGGCACCGCCACTGACAATAACGCCTTCAGGAATCAGGTTATTGAACCAAGTCATAGCTTTGCTTAGAAATTCAAGTGGCACGCCGACTGCGCTTATGCCTTTTTGATACACAAGATATGACAGCAGTAACCCAATCAGTGCGAAAGCAATGGAGAGTGTTACGGCTGTGCCGTGCGCCTCGTGTGCGGCATGCTCCAGCTTTGCTTGGCGCGAATTGCCGTGTGGCGCCGCATGCATGTCTTTGCTGTGCGTCTCATGTCCGCTATGCGACTGCGGCGAGTGTGCGGCATCCATGCTAACTGCTCTGACCTGCATCGCTGAATGTTGCATCATCGCCTCTGGCTCGCTCTTCTTCTCCTCAAACTTTACCAGCGTCTCGGGTGTCTTAATCAGGCTCAAAAACCAGCCATTCTCACCAGAGAGTGGGTTAGGTGAGAACACAAACCAGAACGACATCACCGATAGCACGACCAACGGGGCAGTCATTACCCATGAAGACTCATGGATTTCGCCATGATGGGCTTCGCCGTGTGCATGATGATGGTCATCTTCATGCGCTGACGCTGGCTTTTCGTGCGCACGGTTTTCGCCGAAGAACACCATGAACCATTGACGTCCCATGTAGAACGGTGTGAGCAACGCTGCACCAAAGCCCAAGATGGGCACAATTGACCATGAGCCGCCCTCGACGGTTGCAAAGCCCAAAGCACCTGCTAAAATGGCGTCTTTGCTAAGAAATCCTGTAAAGAGCGGTAAGCCTGAAAGCGCAAACAAGCAGATGGTGAAAGTAGCAAAGGTGATGGGCATTTTCTGACGCAAGCCGCCCATATAACGCATATCTTGCTCATGGTGTGCAGCGTGAATCACTGAGCCAGAGCCCAAGAACAAGCCCGCCTTAAAGAAGGCATGTGTAACCAGATGGAAAAATGCGGCAGCGTATGCGCCTACCCCCATGCCCATGACCATGTAGCCCAGTTGCGAGAGTGTCGAATAAGCCAGTACCCGCTTGATGTCGTTTTGTGTAATGGCAATGGTCGCCGCAAAAAATGCCGTCACCGCCCCAATGATAGTAATGACATGCAGGGCATCGACGGTCAGTATCACAAACACACGTGCCAAGAGATAGACCCCGGCTGCCACCATCGTGGCTGCGTGAATGAGTGCAGACACAGGCGTTGGACCTTCCATTGCATCAGGCAGCCATGTGTGCAGTGGAAATTGTGCCGATTTGCCGACGCAGCCCATGAACAGCAGAATACCTGCTGCCGTAAGCCAACCTTCGGAGAGTGTCCACTTGCCTGCCCCGATAGCAGAGTAAATTTCCGTGTAGTTGAAGGTCTTGAATTGGGAGTACAGGATTAAAATCCCCAGCCAAAAGCCAATGTCGCCGACGCGGTTAAGGAAGAAGGCTTTGTTTTGTGCGTTCGTGGCAGAATCTCGTTCAAAGTAAAATCCAATTAGCAAAAATGAGGAGAGTCCGACCAGTTCCCAGAAGCAATAAATGGCAAAGAAGTTATCGACCAGCACAATGCCGAGCATGGAGAAGGTAAAAATGCCAAGGTAGCCAAAGTAGCGTCCATAGCGCTCTTCCCCTTCCATGTAGCCTGTTGAGAACAGATGCACCAAAAAGCTGATGCCTGTTACCACCACGAGCATAATCGCCGTGAGGTTATCGAGCAGAATTCCCATTTTGAAGTTTAGTTCGCCCAAGCCCGGCACATTCCCGAAACTCACCCAAGTAAAATGCCACTCCTGCAAATAGCTTGGGTTACCTTGTCCAATCACTTGTGCCGCCACATAAAGCGAGAGCACTAAGGCAATGCCTATGATGCCTGTCGCAATGAAATCACCTTGGCGTGGCAGTTTGCCCGAAAAGAAAATCTGCACTGCAAAGGATAGCAGCGGCAAGAGTAAGATGTAAATGCAGAGTTGAATCAGCGGCTCCATCAGTGTTCAAATTTTTTTTGATATTGAATTTTTGTTAAACCGTTTTAACTCAATCCGTTGCCACACTTCACCGTCAGTGCTTCTTTTGTGGCACTTTTGACTTCTGATACTTCTTTTGATACTTCCATGCTATCAAGTCCGTAGCATGATGCGATGTCTTGGGGAACTACTCGCGCATGGTGTCAATTTCGCTCAGGTCTACGCTTCGGAATGTTGCATAGATATTGAGCACAATTGCCAAGGCAATCGCCGCTTCTGCAGCTGCCAGCACGATAACAAAAATGCTGAACATGATGCCGTTCATCGTGCCGGTGTATTTGGAAAAGGCAATCAGGTTAAGATTGGCAGCATTGAGAATCATCTCTACTCCCATGAGTGCCACGACGGCATTTTTACGTGTCATCACGCCAAAGAGTCCCAGCGAAAACAGCACCGCCGAAAGCACTAAGTAATGGTTTAGTCCGATTTCAGGCATTTTGCGTAAGCGATTGGTTGCAGGTTAATTTTCCAAGCGACGAATGACTTCCGAAATTCTACTGCGGTCAGGTCGGGCAATGTAGGCTGCGCCCATCAGTGCCACCAGCAGAAGAATAGAGACAATCTCAAATGGCAAGACATAGTTCGACATGGTCTCATAGCCGATGAGCTCTACCACAGAGCCTTCGCGTGGTGGTGCTTCTACCCACTTTGCACGATAGAGAAAGGCGTAAAGAATTGCCGCTAAAATACCAAGCATCACCATGAGCCCGGGCACGAAGTTGAGCACATCGGTGCGCAAGGTCTCTTGTGTAATCTTGTTTGTGAGCATCACGCCGAAGAGCAAAAGCACCAAAATTCCTCCCACATACACCACCACTTGCGTGACGGCAATGAAATCCGCATTGAGAAACACATACATTGCTGCCACCCCGAAGAGTGTAAATAGCAGCGAAAATGCCGAGTAGATGATGTTCTTTGAAAAGACCACGAAGGCTCCCGAGACCACGATAATTGTGGCAAAGAGATAGAAAATGACTTGATAGGTTATGTCTTGCATCGTCTTATTTTTTTAGGCGTTAGAATTTGTCACTGCACATTTTCATCTTCATTACTTCTTCCATACTTCCTTGCATCAGAGAAATGCGCATAACACGTTGGCGTGCTATGCGTTGGTCTCGCCACCGCCTTCAGCTTTGCGCTTGGCTTCGGCTTCAGCCAGCTTTTTCTGCATCATTGGTGAAAGTTTAGGTGCTGGCTTCGGTGCATCGGCTGATGATGCTGCGCTGTCTGCAGCTTTGGCTTCGCCAGCTGGTGCGGTTGCTCCTTCACCAGTTTCGGCTTTTTTTGCCGCCATTTTCGCTGCCATCATCGGTGAAAGTTTAGGTGCTGGCTTCGGTGCATCAGCCGCTGGCGTTTCAGTTGATGCCGCCGGTTCTGCTTTTGCGGCGGCTTTGGCCGCAAGTGGCGTGCGTGCCGCTCCAGCAGCAGGTTTGGGTGCAGCGGCTTTCTTTGCCTTTTCTTCTTCTTCATACTTAGCCAACTTTGCACGCTTCTCTGCCGCTTTTGCTTTAGTCAGGACACCAAAGTGGTAAATGAAATTGCTGCGGTCGAACTCGGAAAAGTCATGTACCGGTGTCATGGTCAAGCATTCGGTCGGACAGGGATAGGTGCAATAGCCACAGTACATGCATTTTGCCATATCAATATCAAACTGCTCGAGCCAGAGTTTCTTTTTGCTGCCGTCCGAAGTCGTTCCCAGTTCTTCAATGTCATCTGGTGTTGCCTTAAACGACTTGATGGTAATGCACTGAACAGGGCAAGCCCGCGCGCATTGGTCACACGCAATGCAATCTGCCGCATCGTTATGCAGTCGATAGCGTGAAAATGGCGGCGTTGGAATAGCTTCGCTGGGGTATTGAATTGTAACCAAGCCCAACGGTTGCTTGAAGTAGGTGTCATCTTGTGGTGAAAGCCGGTCACGGCGCTTCGTAGCGCGCGCAAAATGCTCAATCGTGATTTTTAATCCTCCCAGAACGGTTTCTGCTCCCCTTTTTATCGTCCCGAAGTAACTGCTCATAGAAGTTTCAAGGTTAAATTTGAAGAAATTACACTTGTTCTCTTACATGGGATTGCGCACATACATCTCCCAGAAAGCGGTTACCACCAGCGCCACCATTGCAAACGGTGTTAGAACTTTCCAGCACAGATACATGAGTTGGTCTACTCGGAAGCGAGGTAATGTCCAGCGCACCCACATTTGTACGAAGATGAAGAAGAAGCCCTTGATTAGAATCCAGAACACTCCCCAGATGGGTCCGTTCGTCCATTCGTTCAACAAGAGAGGACCGAGGTTAGGCAGTGGCGAATTCCAGCCGCCTAAAAAGAGCGTGGAGATAATTACGCTAACCATGAACATGCTCGCATATTCGGCCAAGAAAATCATGGCAAATTTCATTCCGCCGTATTCCGTGAAGTAACCTGACACCAATTCGGACTCCGCTTCTGGAATATCAAATGGGGCGCGGTTGCACTCTGCCAGTGAGGCAATGAAGTAAATCAGAAAAGCCAGCCAAGCTACAGGGGATTGAAAGATGAAGAAGTTCAAAAAGCCCAATCCATTGTTTGTGCCATCGGCTTGCAATCCGCTTTGTGCCAGCGTAATACCATGCATTGAGAGTGTGCCTGCCATCATGACACCGCAAAGAATCGCTAAGCCTGCTGGAATTTCATAGCTCACAATCTGTGCCACACTGCGCACCGCCCCAAACAGTGACCACTTGTTGTTAGAGCCCCAGCCTGCCATTAGAATTCCTACGGCTTCAATGGAGACAATAGAGACTGCATAAAACACCCCCACATTCAAGTCTGCACCGATGAAGGCCGGTCCGAACGGTAACACGGCATAGGCAGCAAATGCACCTACGAAAATGATGACTGGTCCGAGCACATAGAGTGTTTTGTCTGCCGCCGCAGGTACCACATCCTCTTTTTGAATGAGCTTCAAAATATCTGCAATGGTCTGAAGAAGTCCCCACTTGCCTGTCTCATTCGGTCCAATGCGGTCTTGGATGAATGCCGATACTTTGCGTTCGCCATAGACGCCCACATAGAGCGCATACACGGCAATAAATACGAGCGGAATAGCTGGAATGAGCAGCAAACCGGGCACGCCTAACTCGCTCAACCAGTTGCTCCATTGATTGAGTTCAGCGCTTGGCATCGTTGATGCAGCGACACTTGATGAAGCCAAAAGCAGGATTGTCTTTAGTAGCATATCCTATTGTTTTACAAGAAGTTGTAACTTTTATCTATCTACATCTCCTAATACAATATCAATACTTCCCACAATTGCGACTAAATCCGAAATCAGCGTTCCCTTAGCTAATTCTGGCAACACTGAAAGATTGCTAAACGATGGGGCTCTTGCCTTAACACGATAAGGCTTAACACCTTTTCCATCGGCAATAATGTAATAAGCAAGCTCTCCACGTGGATTTTCACCACGCGCAATGGCTTCACCAGCTTGGGGCTTGATACGCTTGGGAACCGCTTTGTGAGGGTCAAATCCCGGTTCTTCGGGCATCTTATCTAAGCACTGCTCAATGATTTTGATACTCTCATAAATTTCATAGCACCGCACCAAGTGCCGCGACAAGCAATCGCCAATGATGCTGAGGTCACCTTTGGGAACGACTACATCAAACTCGAGCTCTGGGTAGATGGAATAAGGCACATTGCGGCGCAAATCCCACTTCACGCCTGAGCCACGAAGCATTGGACCAGAGCAACCATAGTTAATTGCCACATCCGCCGGTAGAACTCCTACACCACGTGTGCGTTGCACAAATAATTCATTTTGTGTTAGCAAATTATTCATTTCATCTACACGTGGCTTGTAGTATTTGAGGAACTCTGCAACACGTTCCTTAAACTTTGGCGGGAAATCGTGCGACACTCCACCGACCCAGATGTAATTGTAGAGCATGCGTGCACCACAAAGCCACTCCAATAGATTCATGATGTGCTCGCGGTCGTGGAAAGTGTGCAAGAACGGTGTAAACGCCCCAATGTCCAAACCATATGTTCCTATGGCTACAATATGCGACGCAATGCGATTGAGCTCGGCCACAATCACACGCATAAACTCAATGCGGCGTGGCACTTCAATCTTGAGCAGTTTTTCAACAGCCATGCAGTAGACCCATTCATTGTTCATCGCCGCAAGGTAGTCCATACGGTCAGTGTATGGAATGGTCATCTGGTACTCGAGCGCTTCTGCATGTTTTTCAAAGCATCGATGCAAGTAGCCAATGTAGGGTGTTGCTTTCACCACAATCTCCCCATCTGTGATGAGCTCCACACGTAGCACGCCGTGCGTTGCTGGATGCTGCGGTCCCATGTTGAGCACCATGACATCGGTATCTAAGCCTCGTTCCAACACATACTGTGTTGCGCCAACTTCGGCGTAGCTGGATAACTTTTTTTCTTCAAGAGCTTCTGCCATGAGATTCTATCAGTTGAGTTGTTAAACTTTTTTCGGACTGTTTCTTTTTAGCTTGCAAATTGTCCATGCTCAAGTGACATTTTACTTGCGCATCTCATCCGCACTGCCGTGATGCCATATATCTCACAGATGCAAGCTCAGCCTGTCAGGCTGCATAGCATCGCTAAGACATGCGTTGTGTCTTGGTATACAACCTTACTAAAAAGGCACTTTGATACCGTGGTAGTACTCTGCTACTTTGTAGTCTTTGCGTAGCGGGTATCCTTCCCAGTCCTCTGGACACAGAATGCGGCGCAGGTCGGGATGTCCAATGAACTTGATGCCAAAAAAGTCATATGCTTCACGCTCATGCCAATCTGCCGTGCGCCAAATTTCAGATACAGATGGGATTTCTGGTTTCTCTTTGGGGCAAGTTGCTTTTACTTCGAGCCGATGCCCGTGTATACCCAGTGACTCTAAATGATATACCACGCTGAACGTTCCATTGTCATTATCTACCCCTGAAAGGCAGTAAAGGTAGTTGAACTTTGTCCGCTCATCTTCTCGCAAGAAGTACATCACCGCTTGCAGATATTCAAGGTCGGTGATGGTGAAAAATTCTGCCGTAGCTGTCTTTTCAGGGTCAGAGATCACATCACCAAATTTTTCACGCACGAGCGCCGCAATGTCGTCTATCGTCAAAGGTTTTGGTTGCATATATCTTGGCTTTACGGTTCGATAGAGTTTTATGCTGATTCGGTGGTTTCCGCTTCTGCAACTTCACGTTCTTCTTTTGCTTGCGGCTTTGGTGAGCCAGCTTGATTAGGATGCTCGGCCATAATCACTTCTTCAGCAGGTGCCGCTTTTGCAGAAAGACGCTTTTTGACCTCCTCGCGCTTGGCACCGAACTTTTCTTCCCGAATCAGTTCCTGAATTTTCATCAGACCGCCGATTAGTGCTTCAGGGCGTGGTGGGCATCCCGGTACATATACATCCACTGGAATCACTCGGTCTACGCCTTTCACAACATGATAGCCATGCTCCCAGTATGGTCCGCCGCAGTTTGCACAGCTGCCCATTGAGAGCACATACCGTGGTTCTGTCATCTGTTCATAGAGACGCTTTACTCGCTCTGCCATCTTGAAGGTTACCGTACCTGCTACAATCATCACATCAGATTGGCGCGGCGAAGAGCGAGGGAAAATTCCAAAGCGCTCCAAGTCATAGTTTGACGCATTGGTTGCCATCATTTCAATTGCACAACATGCTAAGCCAAACGACATTGGCCACATCGAGGAAAGACGCGACCAGTTCAGCAGGTCTTCTACTTTGCTGATAACCACGCCCCCTTTCTCGAATTTTGTGTCCAATAAACTCATCTCTTTCTCCTTTCAAGATTAGGTATAAAGTTGAAGAATTAAACCGTTTCAGTCTCTGCTTTTGCCGTTGTCTTCTTGGGCGGCATATCAAACTTCTTCTTCGGCATCTCAGGTACATGTGCTTGTGGCACCACCCATTCAAGGTCACCTTTTGCCCATGCGTATGCTAAACCGACCGCCAAGATGCCGACAAAGATAAGCGCTTCAATGAGCGCCAGCGGACCGATGCCCTTAAAGACCGTTGACCACGGAAAAAGAAACAACAGCTCTACATCAAAAATGATGAAGATAAGCGCGACCACATAAAAGCGAATGTTGAACTGTATCCAAGCTGTGCCAACCGGTTCTTCACCGCACTCATAAGATGTGAGCTTCTCTGGATTAGGTCGGTGAGGACGAATCAAGCGAGAGGTCAAAAATCCCAATACCACAAACACAACACCAACAAGGAGAAATATGAAGACTTTGCCAAACTCCGAGAGCTGTGTATCCATTGGACTTGTTAGTTAAAGTTGCTTTGATTTGAACTGTGAACTGCCTGTTACTTAACAAACTTTGCTTTTGGCGTATAAAATCTCCTTTCAATGGAAAAAGTTTCACAGCTGTCGCATTTTTAACCTGCTTGGTCTCTGGTCATCTTTTTTTGAAGTGAAATTTTTTTGCAATAACAGAATAGAAAACGGAGAGCATTGCTAACCTCAATGTCTTTGCAAACTCAACAAGTTAAGTTTGGTGTGCTCTTGACACGGTTTTGCGGGCGTATTCTTTTGAAGAGTTGCATCACTGTGCCTTACCTGGTTGTGAGGAATCGTGCGCCTCTCATTTCGGATGATGCGCTCTGCATCATGCAGAGCGCACAAATTTAGTTAGCTACAGCCGTTTGATGTTGCAGGTATGCTCCAGCCGCTTCAGCTACACCTCTTGCATGCAGCCATGTTACCAGTGCAAACGCAGTCCCAATGTATAGACTTGCTATCCACTGATGAAAAATTTGCATCACTGCAGGAATGCCAACCCACACTAAGGAGAGTCCCACGACCACTTCAGCTAACGATAGCCCCATCATGGTTAGCATACAACTGCGTGTAATTCCAGATGCCGCTTTGTGCTCCGTCAGCAACTTGTACCCTACAACCCAAGTCAGCACGGCAAGCAACACACCTGTCAGCCCATGAAGTTTTCCTATCCAGCCCACTTCAGCTAACCACTCTGCTTCCGTAAAGAGCGGAAAATTTTTCGAGAGCCACTCCAACTTTTCTCTCACTTGTGTTCCCAGCACAAGCTGCATCATTGCAAATAGCCACAGTCCTGCTGCATACCCTGTCAGAGGTGTTTTTAGGGGCTTTTCCTCCTTTTGTCCACACTCTTCTGCATAAGCCTGAAGGACTAAGTAGATTAGCACGCTGACAATAATGAGCGCAAGAGATAGATGCAGTGTTACGACGAAGGGATTCAAATCCGTTTTGACCACTACTTTTCCTAACCAGCCCTGAAAGGCAACCAGCACTGTTGCGGCAAAGGCTGGCAAGAAGAGCTTTGGGGTGCGCAGAAATCGTATCGCCGCATATACAGATGTTGCCAAAATGATGAGCCCTACCAGCACGCCCATCAGGCGGTTGATATACTCAATCCAAGTAAGTGTTGGGTTAAATGCTGCAGGATCATATGGTGGTTTGAGCTCGCTGACATGCGTCGGCGGAATCCACATGCCGTAGCATTTTGGCCAATCGGGGCAGCCCATGCCTGCACCAGAGACTCGTACTAACCCGCCTGCAAAAATCAGAAGGTAGGTTGCCACAACCGACAACACAGCGAAGCGGCGCAAGGTACGCGCAAAATTAGGTCTTTTATTTTCCTTGAGGCTGAGCGGGCTTATCTCGGGCTTCATTGCGCTGCTTTACTTCTTTGAGATTTGCACCTTGCTTGATCTCCTGCATCGTGTTCTCATAAAGCCCTTGCCGGCTGTTTGTATCAATGAGCACAAACGCCAACAAAAAGCCAAGCGTGATGATGGAGACTACGAAGACATTTGTGAAGAACTTGTTATCGTAGCGCAGGTGCATAAAAAACCCTGCGACTAATAGCGCATTGATAGTTGCGCACCCTAAAACTATAGCCGTGCCAAATCCGCCCCAGTTCAGTTGCGAGATGACTATGCTTAGTGCAGTTAGCACAACCAGTGCGATACTTACCGTCAAATAAACTTTAAGCGGTACAATATGCGACGATGTTTTATGTGATGATGCGTTCATATTTCGTTTCTCTTATAAGTTTATGCTACCTCATCCTATCAGATACAGTAGCGTAAAGACGAAAATCCAGATGATATCTACCAAGTGCCAATACAGGCCGCTCATTTCCAGCGGGGTGTAATACTCTGCTGAAAAGTCACCTTTCGCAGTGCGAACCAGCATCCATGCAATCACGGCCATTCCAGCAATCACGTGCAAAGCGTGTATGCCAGTCATGGCAAAGTAAATCCCAAAGAAAATATGTGGGTTCTTACCGACAATTGCACCTTCAGAGCCATCGTATGCATAGTAAATTCCGGGTAGGAGACCGAGATGAAACTTGTGTGAGTATTCAACATACTTTATGCCGAGAAATACAGCTGCACACACAAGCGTAAAAGCCAGCAACATGAGCGTCTGCTGACGATTGCCTATTTGCATAGCTCTTATTGCAAAAGTCATGGCAATAGTACTGGCCATCAGGATAAAGGTGTTCGTTGCACCCAGCGGTACACTCAAGAGCTTATGCGCACTGTGAAACATTTCTATGTTCAGCCCTCGGTAAATTACATATGCGCAAAAGATACCACCGAAGAGCAGGATTTCAGTCAGCAAGAAAATCCACATCCCCATTTTTGCAGCTTCAAGTTGCTGCTCAGGTTCAGCGAAATGATGTGCCAAGTAAGGTGGATGACTATGCGCGTGATGTAGAGAGGCGGGTGCCACACTCTCTTGCGTTGGAGAATTGACTGCGGTGTTCATACTACTCCTTTTTCAATGCGTTGTGATTACTACCTGTAGAATACCATAATGTAATAATATTTCGGGATTTTTGCCATTCCTTGGAAAATTTTTACAGTGTCAAGAACTTACTCGTCGATCTTCTCCGCTACGCCTATCGCCCTCACCTATCCAAAACGATGCTTTTCTGCGCTCTCCTCTGCGTTGGTCATTGGGATATTCTCTTGTGCCATTTATTACCTCTTTTGATTTGCTTCGTGCCGCTTCCACTTCTCGATATGACTCGCGTTCGAGCACAATGAACTCCTCGATTGACAACTCGGGAGAGCTTAGTATCTTAACAGTTTTATCTCCACTGGCTACGGCCATCATGCTGCTATCCGGACTAAACGCTACTGCGTAGAACTGCCCAGCCAACGACTGTATTTCCTGTCCAGACTGCACATCCCAGAGTTTAATTTCGCACACCTTACTGACGCGGTTGTAACTTGTTGTGGCTAAATTTTTGTCATCAAAAGTAAATGACACACTATCTACCCCACTGGTATGCCCTTTCAGAGTCATGATTTCTACGCCCTCCTTGAACCGCCACAGCTTGATGGTCTTATCCCAACTCGTTGTCGCCATTAGTTTCGCATCCATTGAAAACGCCACACCAGTTACATTGTGCGTATGCGCTTTTAGCGTTTTTGTCTTCTTCCAGTTTTGTGTTTCCCAGTAATTAATCAGCGCATCAGCGCCGGTCGAGACCAAAAATTCTCCATCAGGACTAAAAGCCAAACTGGTTACGCTCTGTTCATGACCTTTGAGCGTTTTGATTTTATCACCTGTTTTGACGTCCCAAATGTTGATTGTCTTATCTGTGCTTGCTGTGGCTATCTTACTGCCATCCATGCTGAAGGCTACGCAATTGACACTTTGTTTATGCGCTGTCAATGTGTGAATCTCCTTGCCTGTCTTGGTATCGTATATTCTTGCCATTGTATCGCTACTTGCTGAGGCAATTTTGCTACCATCGGGACTAAAAGCGACGTGATTGATAAATTCCTTCATGGAGTTCCCAGCAAAGCTCTGAATTTCCTCTGCAGATACGGCATCTGAAATAATTATTTTCCAGCTTGCTGATGCTAATTTTGTGCTATCCGGGCTGAAGGTCAGTGCATTGACACGCAGCGTATGACCGACTATCATGCGTTTGATTTCAAAGACGGTTGGCATTACTTTCCATTTTCGACCACGATGGATATCGTCAGCGCCACTCAAAATGGCATAGTAGTTACGCTGTTTGATGCGCTGCTCGATTTCATTAAGCACGGGTACTGCCTGACTATTAGGAATCATCTCTGCCCGGCACTTTTGAATATGCACCGCAGTTTCTCGGAACGTTTCATCGCGGACCTTTGAAAGGACAGCCCGTGTAACAGGTTTTTGAAAGATATCGAGGTCTGTTGCTGCCTTGAACGCATAGATGCGTTGCTGATTAATGACTTGTTCTAATGCTGAGGCGGATTCAGCATCTTTGCCAACGAGCATCATTGTTTTTGCTTGCAAGTATCCAGCCTCAGGGAGCAGATAGAGTTCTCGGCTTTTCGTAAAAATATCCACTGCGTCGTTTATCTCACCTTGTATTAAGCAAGCGACTCCAGCTTGGAAATACGATTCTGCTGCAGCACGCTTCATCAGTAGTGCAAGCTCTTCAGTCATGCCACGACTGCCCATGCCTACAATAGCACTAATTAAGCGTTTTGCCTGTGGGTCGCTCTCTTCCATGATGCACTCTGCCGATTTGATGAAATAGGCTTCCGCTTTTGCTAAATCCAACAGCGCAGGTACATAGAGATGCATCATGCCAATGCGATGCAGAATGAGATAATCACTGTGTGGCAACTGACCTGAATCCAACAGGTTATTGAGAATATCCGCACTTTTCTGGAAATTTTCTTCTTTTGAGGCTTGAGAGTAAGTTGCTAATCCTTGTTCTAACTCTTTTGCCCATGAAGATTCTAATACGGAAGCGCGCAATAGCAACCCCAAGTCATCGGCAAGCATTCTTTTTACTCGCAACTGGTCAATTGGGAGGGAAAGCCGCCAATCTAATACAGGTCCTAATTCACTAAGCTCATCTAAGTCAGCTTTCATCAGGTAGTTCACAGTTGCTGCATATACGCCCAGCCCTATGAGGAAAGAACTGGTTACGGGCTGCATTGCTTGATAGACTTCGCGTGCCTTGTTGCCTTCCACATTGTCAATTGCAGTTTGCGCCTGCTGATTGAGTCGCCGAATCGATTTATCATACGATTCTCCTACAGCCCGCAGTGCTGACTCGATGTCGTTAGGAAGTTTGCCTACATATTTTTGGTAGAGCGCTGTTAAATCTCCGCCTGCTCGTGCCGCCTCTGTGAGGTAAAAGCCCACCATATACTTCGTGATTTTTTGCTTATTGCCGTACTCTTGTCAGCTTTTTGTGTAAGTAACGGTATTTTTGTAAAAAATAAAAACTCTATTGTACTAAACTTCTCAGTGCTCCACTTGTTTGCTGACATGTATCTTTTGCTGACATGTATCTGCTAAGAGGGACTCAAATCTTAATTTTTGTTGCTGCGCAATAAGGTCTCTGCGTGAGAGTCCATACATGTGAATATAGGAGAGATTGAACAATAAAATTGCATGTTTGATGCACGGCGCTCGAAGCGTGCGCTTAATAGCATTCTTAAATGTGTAAAGCCTGCGTGTGAGTCCAGTATACGCTTCAATAAACTCGTCAATCGACATTTGCTTTGGCTTACACTGCATTTCTTGCCCCCAACTATAGCGAAAGGCTTCAATATCATCTTTTGAAAACAGCAATCTCCCTTCGTTAGCCAGCCGTTCAAAGAGCGCAGTTCCGGGTATCGGGCGCAACAGATTGACACCGGGCACATCAATTTGAGTGTCTTCAATAAAATCGTAGAGCGCATCGGCAGTTTCTATGGTATCGCCATCGAGGCCATAGATAAAACTTCCATAGACACAAATGCCGGCTGAACGAATTGCTTTGATATTGCGTGCCAGCGTACGCTCACTGTTTTGTTTTTTTCGATGCTGATGATTGCTTGCGTCCGTTATACTCTCAATGCCAATGAGCAATCCTGAACAGCCCGACTGCGCAAAAATTTTTAACAGTTCATCTTGCTGCCCCAGCATCGTGGTCGCCTGCCCTACCCAGCGAATGCGATACGGAATTAGTTGCAAAAACAGCTCCTTGGCATATTTCGGGTCGGCATTGACTGTATCATCCACGATGAAAAATATGCGTCGATCTTCTTTGAGAAAGCGCTCCACTTCACTGACAACATGTGCCACCGGTCGATGCCGCACCGTTGAACCATTCATCACATACACGTTGCAAAAATCGCAGCGATACGGGCAACCGCGTGAGGTCTGAATCAAATTCGTCGTAAAGTAACGCTTAATTTTCAGTGCATCCTTTTTGATAGGTCGCTCTACACTCAAGTCGGGCAAGACCTCGGCTCGGTAGCGCACCTTGAGACGATTGTGCTTGAGATCTTCGAGCACCTCGCGCCAAATATCATCGGCTTCTCCAATTACAATGACATCCGCTTCTTTTGCACAGTGTTCAGGAAAAAGTGTTACATGCGGTCCGCCTAACACCACTTTCACGCCTCTTGTGCGAAACTGACGCGCCACACCAAACGCCGCTTTGGCAGCACCCGTATGTACTGTGATACCCACCAAATCCCACGGCTCATCCAAGGGCAACTTGTCAAAGCGCATGTCGCAAATGTGCTGCTCCACGCCTGCGACTTCAATCGAGCTGAGCACCATCAAAGCCATATTTGGCACGGCAAACTGCGCGCGTTGGATGATATGTTGCAACACTTGTTCCTTGATGCGCTGAAGCCGTGAGGGACGCGCAGATGCAAACACTGGTCTTGGTCCGTCAACGCCGCTGTCGGAACGAGCAAAGACCAAAAGTACACGTTTCATTTTTGTATGTTATTCCCTTATTCCCCTTTTATCGTTGTGAGGAATTTACAGAGAACTTGGGGTGAAACCAATGTAGGGGGATGACAGTGTGGGGCGCTATTTGTTTTTCTCGCTCGCCTCTATCTCCACTTCGAGTTGCCGCGCAAGGCTACTCCCGCCTTCTACGGCATACATTTGCCTAAGCAGTTGCTCCATTTTTTCGAACTGCTTGGTCTTCAGACAAAGAAGCGCGGCTTGATGCAGACACTTTACAGCTTGCTGAGCAAAACCTTTCTCAATACAGGTTTGTGCAATGCTTTCGTAGATGAGCACATCGGCTGGATTTTGCTCTATTTTGTTTTCGCAAGAATCAGAAATCATGCCTTCATGGTTTGAGAGCATTTACTGCGGAAGAAAAGTATTAGATGGAGGGGAAAATTAGAGTGACGCTCGTCACAGGTGGCTTGTGGCTTACCCGTCATGCACTGGCTTCTCTCTTTGCAGAGGTTTCAAGCGCATCTAAAATTTCGGCGGCTTGGTTCTGAGAAATTGAGCCTTTGTGAATTGCCACGCGTACAGTTTCTATGGCTAGTGCAACATAAACGGGCACAATGTGCGGCAGTTGCTCGGAGAGTTCTTGCAAGTGGCGTTGCACTGTTGCCGCATCGCCTCGTTCAATTGGTCCAGAGAGGGCTTCTCGTAGGTCGTTAGACTGACGCATGTTTTGCAGTGTGCTTTGCATAATTGGCTCAAAGACACTGAAGGCTTCATCTGGCTTAAGTCCTAAGCCTGCAAAGACTTCCGTTGCTAAGCTGGTCAGCGTCACAAGGTAGTTGCTTACCAATGCTCCAGCAATGTGATAGAGCGTTTTGGCTTCTTTCGGGACCAGCATCACCTTGCCACCCAAGTCATGAGCAAGTTTTTTTCCAATCTCAATGCCTTCGAGCTCGGTAGCCTGCAAGCCAAAGTAGCACTTGAAGCGCTCGCTGATGTTTTGACGAGCATGATGAGTAAAAGTTTGGAATGGGTGCAGAGATATGGTGATAGCTTGTTTTTCTGCCAGTGGCTTCAGTGCTTCATCGGTCAAGGCTCCTGAAAAATGCACAACGGCTAAGTTTTTAAATCCCAGCCGCGACGCCGCCACACGCTGACTGACTGGCGTAATTGCCGAGTCATTTACCGCAAGCAGGAGCAAGTTGGTCTCTTCTGGAATACGCTCTACAGTGTCCGATACATGTTGAATGTTCAACTCTTTGGCAAGAGCTTCAGCATCAGATAGCGTACGATTGATGACTGATAGGAATTTGTAGCCCTTTGCGGTCAATCCTTTTGCAATCGCTGAACCCAATGCGCCTGTGCCAACCAGCGTTACCTTGAACTGACTTGCATGAATCGTGGAATGATGCGTTACCATACCTGCGCTCATCTACTTTGAAAACGCCACCGCAAGATACAAGTTTTCTCTATTTGGGCTTAGACATTCGGCAATTTTACTCACGCGTTTTACGGACAACTCTTTTGCAACTCTTGCCACAATAGCTGCAATTCCCAACCCTGTTCCAAATGCTTTGCCATGCAGCACCGCATAGCGCATGAGCTCATCGTAGTCGAGCTTCTCTAACGCCTTCAAATAGCTTTGCATCTCACTCTGAGCGGTCGCACTAAAATTGCAATGACCGATAATCAAGACATTTTTGCTCATGAGCACTTCACTTAATGCGGCAGCTGTTTCATCGCATAGGTCCACGGTTTGCTCGCCCATGAGCACGGGCAGAATTTTGAATGCGACCTTTTTGCCAATCGTGCGCTGCAAAATGGGCAGATGTGCTTCAATAGAGTATCCTTTTGGCAGACCTTCTTCCGAGATAAAGAAATCGTCGTCTTCATCGCAGAGCTCATTGCGCACATAGTCGCTTAGCTCAACTTTTCCAAGCGGGGTTTCAAATGCTGAATAGCCTGACATGGCAATTCGGTGGAAGGTATCGACCGCTGGAGCAATAAATACCACCAAGTCTGGCGATATGGATTCGACCTGTTTATAGGCTTTTGCCAGAATCGGCAGGACTTCATCATATGCTCCATATGGCAAGAGCATGGCTTTAATTTCACCCAAGTGCTCCTTGCTTGCTGAAGACAGTGCTTTATCAATAGCCGTAGCCAGTTCTTCAGGATGCTCGGGATAAAGTTGTCCTGCAAACTTCGGCTTACGGACGGTGCGAAAAATTGTCAGCATGGTCTCGCTCTGATTTTGCGGTTGCAAAAAAAGCGTTTGCGTCATTTGATGCTCACAGTTAATTGGAATGACATGTAGGTTTGAAGGTACACAATCAATTTTGAAAAGAGACTTAGGAGTATAACCTTTGTAGGGTCATTTTCCAACAAAGTATAGATGCACTCGACTTTGCATACCATCAATACACTATCATCGCCCATCGTAACATGCAAAAAACTTGGTCGCTCCTTGGCAAAAAGGCGCTGATTACAGGTGGCACAAAAGGCATTGGACTTGCTATTGCTGAAGAATTTCTGATGCACGGCGCTGAAGTCTTTATTGTTGCACGAACTCAAATGGATGTTCAAAATCGCCTCAAAGTATGGAGAAGATACAAGTGGAAAGTGCATGGACTGGCGCTGAGCATTGAGCAGCGTGAAGCACAAGTTGCACTTACGGAGGCTATCAAAACCCTGTGGGGACGCTTTGACATTTTGGTCAACAACGTCGGCACTAATATCCGCAAGGCTACGATTGCTTACACTGACGAAGAAGTCAGCCGGCTGATGCAAACGAATCTGCACGCTACGTTTGAGATGTGCCGTTTGATGCACCCTATGCTGCGTTCTCCAGAAGGTGGTGTTATCATCAACATCAGCTCTGTGGCAGGTTCTCGTGTGGTTCAAACCGGCGCCGTTTATGCCATGACCAAAGCCGCCATTGAACAGCTTACGCGTTACCTTGCTGTGGAGTGGGCAGCTGATGGCATTCGTGTCAACGCTATTGCACCTTGGTATATTCACACACCCTTAGCTGACGAGGTCTTAAAAAAAGACGACTACAAAAAACGTGTACTTGCCCGCACGCCAATGGGGCGCATTGGTCAGCCCGAAGAAGTGGCACGTGTGGCGGCTTTCCTTGCTATGCCAGCCTCATCATACATCACTGGACAGTGCATTGCTGTCGATGGGGGATTTTCTGTTCTAGGATTTTAGCTTATCTCTCGCCCTCCCACAGTGAAACTTTTGATGAGCTTTAGAGTAGTTTTTCGGCGAAAATTCAACTTTACTTAAACAATTTTTTAGAATATGTTTGGCTACCATCGTTATGATGACAACCCATTCTTCTCACTGCGTCTTATTTTGGCTTTGGCTATTGTCGTAATTTCATTAGTGTCCTACTTTTCTTCCTGCGAACGCAACCCGATTACGGGCAAAACGCAGTTTGTCGACCTTACCCCAGACCAAGAAATTGCTTTAGGCTTAAAGGCGACGCCGCAGATGATTCGCCAGTATGGTGGCTTACACCCCGATGCACGCATTCAGGCTCTGATTGATACGGTCGGTCACCGAATTTTGAGAAAAAGTTCTGCTGGCGCCACCAAGTGGAAGTTTGAATTTCACTTGCTCAATGACCCTAAAACGGTCAATGCTTTTGCTTTGCCGGGCGGACAAATTTTCATTTCCACAGGCTTATACAATCTCTTGCAAACCGAAGGACAACTGGCAGGCGTCTTGGGGCATGAAATCGGGCATGTTATTGCACGGCACAGTTCGCAGCGCTTAGCCAAAAATAAGCTCACGCAAGGGCTAACGGGTGCGGTAGCAGTTGCCACAGGCGATGCGTCTGCCACGCAGGTTGCGGCAGTCGTCGGCGAGCTTATCAATATGAGCTATGGACGCGACGATGAATTAGAATCCGATGCGTTGGGCGTGCGATTTATGTCAGAGGCTGGTTACGACCCGCGCGCCATGATAGAGGTGATGAAAATTTTAGCGAAAGCCTCTGGCGGAGCTCGTCAGCCTGAATTTTTCAGCACCCACCCTAACCCTGAAAACCGTATTGAGAAGATTCAGGAAACCATTCGCAAACTCTATCCACTTGGCGTGCCAGCGCATTTGGTTAAATAGGCTCTCCTGTTTCTGCGCTTAGGTGGGAACGTCGCCAGCCCTTTGTTTTTGCGTCGCTGTCACGGTTTGGTGTATTCTTTTTTGCTACACATCACTTAACCGTTTTATGAGGAGGCTTGAACATGGCAACTGCAGCCAAAATCAATGCGACGGCACCCAAAGCCGCGGTGCCCGTTCAGAAAACCACAGTGCTTAAAGATGCACCCACTCGACCCGGGGAATGGTCTCTTGCCGATATTCAAGCGGCACTCAAGCGCGAATTGCCACCTGCTCTGCTCAAAACCCGTCAGCAGCATAACATGAGCATTACTTACATAGACTGGCACACCGTTAATCGGATTTTGGATAAGTATGCACCGGGCTGGTCGTGGGAGATTAAAACCATGCAGCTTTCGTCAGAGCGCATTTTTCTTGTTGGTCGCCTGACCATTCCTGCCGCCGAAGGACTTTTCACGCGTGAGTCCACAGGCACAGAGACCTTGACCAACTTTGGATATGGCGACCCCTCCAGCAATGCAGAATCTATGTGTTTTCGCAGAGCGGCGGCAAAATTTGGTCTTGGGCTGTATCTGTACGACAAGTAAGTTTTCATGGACTGTGTTTGCCTCCGAATCTTCGCTCAACAAAAAAGCGGTTATGCCTCCAGACATAACCGCTTTGCTTTTGGTGCCTTTGCTGGGGCTTAGGTAGCCACAGCCTTTCTTGTGCAGTATTTGTTGTAGATATTTCTTAGCTCATCGGCAATCATCTCTGCCGAACGAACTTCAATTTGATGACGGTGAATCATGCCCATGAACTTGCCATCTTTCAGAAATGCAATTGAGGGAGAAGACGGTGGCTGATTGGTAAAGAACTTGCGTGCCGCTTCTGTCGCTTCCTTATCCTGCCCGGCAAACACCGTGAAGAGATGGTCGGGCAAGACCTCATTTTTCAGTGACATCACCAGTCCCGGACGCGCTTTGCCTGCCGCACAGCCACAGACGGAATTGACAAAAACTAACGCAATTCCTTTCGCTTGTCCCAGCGCCTCTTCGACTTCTTCGGCAGTGCGCAGCTCTTTGACGCCTGCACAGGTCAGCTCATCGCGCATGGCTTGAATCATCTGTTCTCTTTCCAGAGCGGTGAACATGTTTCCTCCAGTTTTAATGTTTGTGAAGACTTGACATTTTGAGGTGAAGATACACAAATCCTCTGTAGCAAGTTGCGCGCTCGGTCATTCTCGTGTAGGGTGATGCGCCCAGCAGTCTTTCCTGTAGCAAAATAAAACGCCCCGAAGACTTGAAAGCCGACATAACAAGCCTCGAGGCGCCGTAGCAGAAAGAACAATAGGTCTTTATACATCGTGAGTGTAAGCTAACACATCTCTCTCGATTTTTCAGAGGGGGCTTCCAGATTTGACAATTTTTTAAAACGCCTTTACTCACCACGTCGTTCGCGCCACCGCTGCATCATTCTTTCACGGCGTTCTTTTTTCAGTTCCGCGTAGATGGCTTTTTGCTCGTCTTGGAGCTCACTCTCGATTTTTGCATCCATGTCCTGAATGCGCTCGCGCCACGCTCTCATCAGTGCCCAGCGATTGCCCTCTGCCGCTTCCCTGTCTTTTTTCAGAGCTTCTTGGGTTTCATACATAATTGCCGAGATTTTCTTCTCCTGTTCAGGTGAGAGTTTCAATCGGGCACTGAGCTGTTGAATTGTCCAGTCTAAGCCTTCTTGAGTTCTATCCTGTGCTTGCACTTCCAAAGCAGCTATAAGGCAAAGCCAAGAAAAAAGAATTGCACGTTTCATACTTCAAAATTTTATTTGTTTTTCTATGGTAAGTTGTTTTGATGAAAAAACTTATAATTTTTGACATCACTTTTTACTTGGGCACAAATTTGCCCAAGATTGCAAGACTCAACTCAACTTCTTAGTAGCGGGAAGCGTTTTCCTTCCCAGCCCGGAAAGAGCGTTTTGGCGTCTGAAATACCGAAATGTTTTCCTGCCACTTCAGCAAAGACGGCACGGAAGTCTGTTGTCACGGGTAAATCTCGTCCGTCTTCGAGATTTTCTGCTGCAAGCGTTGGCACACTGCCATGCACTTTGCCGCCATTGACAGCTGTGCCCAACACAAATAGGCACGATGCCCGCCCGTGGTCTGTACCTCCAGAGCCGTTTTCAGCCAGTGTTCGTCCAAACTCGGTCATGGTCATGAGCACAATACGGTCTTGATAGGGCTCTACATCTTTCCAGAATGCGGCAATAGCCTGTGCAAGGTCGCGAGCACGTTGAGCAAAAAGTCCGCGTGTTGTGCCCTGCTGTACATGCGTATCCCAGCCGTTAGACTCGGCGAAAGCAATTTCTACACCTACATCCGCCTTGATGAGCTGTGCAATTTGCTTAAGGCTATTGCCCAGCGGTGAGCGCGGATACTCTGCCCCTTGTCGGGGATGATAGTTTTTCACATCCAGTTTTTGCAGGATTTTGATGGCTTCAAAACTTTCTTGTCCAACCTCGCGCAACATCTGCTGCGAAGTTTGCTCATAAAGCGCTTCAAAGCCTTGTCCTGCTGCCATTGCCATTTGCATTGTTCCGGGCGATTTTAAGCCAAAGTCCGCCAGATTTGGAATAGCCAGCGCTGGGGCTTCGCCGTAGAGCGAGCGAGGCAGGACGCTTGTCATCGCAATGGCACGAAATGGCGAGGGCGTTTTACCTAATTTTTTTGACAATCGATTCAGCCAGCCATCTGGCGTGCCTTTTTTGCCCGGCGTGCCTGTTTCCATGTAGTCTTGCTGATCGAAGTGTGAGCGCGTCGGTTCAGGTGAGCCTACACCGTGCACAATCGCTAAGCATTTTTGCTCAAACAGCGGCAGTAGTGGCTGAAGCGCCGGATGCAGTCCAAAATAGCCATCGAGCTCGAGTAGTGCTTCTGAACTTGTGTTTGGTGCAGGCAATGCTAAGCGCGGACGCCATGACTGAAGATGCTTGTCAGCATATGGCGACACTGCCATGATGCCATCCATTGCCCCGCGCTGAAAAATGGCAACCAAAATCTTTCGCTGATTCTCTACTGTTGCGCCTACGGCTCGATTCAGAAACTGCGGCACTCCTCCCAGTCCCACGGCGACAAGTGCCAAGCCAGAGGATTTCAAAAAGGCTCTGCGTGTTAGCATCGTTATTTGATTGAGTTAGAAAAGTTTTGCTTACCTGCGTTGAAATTCCGGTGAGCCAAGAATGATGCCGACAATACTTGCCAGCGTTACTTGCTTACTTGTCAAAACTGGCGGAGTATCCTGATTTGCGGCGGGCTCTTCGCCCAAGAGCTCTCGGATAAAGTCGCTTTCAAAAGGCAATCCTTCAACACGCTCCTGCATGTCCATTTGCTTTGCTGATGCCGCTGGCAAGGATGTTGAGATTTTTTCCACAAAGGTTGGATTTTGAACGAGTGGCGTGAGCAATCGCAGTGTCTCGCTCAAATCTCTCTCGGGCATGAGCAATGCAGCGTAGGTTTTTAGCGCCTCTTCAATGGACTCGGGTTCATGATACTGATTGAGTGCAAAGAGGTCAAACTTTACGCCTTTGATATGTCCGAGGGCAAGATGCAAGCCAAAGTTCATGCGGGCGATGAGTGCGCCAGTGTTCACCCAAAATTCGGCGCGGTCGGCGTAGCCTGTTGGGGCTTGGCAGGCGTAGAGCGGCTGACCTTGTTTTTCAATCCATTGAGAGAGTTCGCGCGTGTTTGTTACATCCGCATCTAAGGCGCGCAGCGCACTGACGACCAATTCAAACGGTGATTTAATCTTTGCACGCCGTGCTTCTTTGCTCCAAAACTCTGGCGACTCTACCAATGTTCGCATCACGGCTTTCAGGTCTCCATTTGTTTGCGAGAATGTTTTCGCCAGTTTTTCAATGAGTGATGTTGGCGGCGCATCGCTGACAAATCGGCGCGCCAATTTTGTGGCAATAAACTTTGCTGTGGAAGGATGAGCGGCAAGCAAATCGAGCACTTTTTCTCCTTCTTCTTTACCGCCACCTGCTGGGAACACCGTGCCCAGAATGTGTTTTTCTCCTGCATCGTGAGCATCAGGGCGGAAAAGAAAGTCTCCTTCTTGAATTACGCCGAGAAGTTTGCCGCGCTCAAGACGCTCACGCAGTCTTTCCGCTCGTTTGCCACGCGGATAGACGCTCCAACCAGTCAGCGCGCGCGCAACTTCCACCACATCTTTTTGCGTGTAACCGCCATCGACGCCCATTGTGTGTAGCTCCATAAGTTCGCGAGCATAGTTTTCGTTAATTCCACGTTTTGGGCGCAATTGCTTGATGATGTCAGGTAGTTCGTTTTGCAGGGTTTCCATTTCCATTTTCTGTGCGGCGATTGCTGCCTCCAGGCGCTGTGCGATGAGCGGATTTCGCTGATAGCGCTGTAGGCTTTGTGTAAGTGTGGTCGGAGCGCCTTCTGGGGCGGAAGATTGCGCATTGTCGAGGTAAAGCAGCATGGCAGGGTGTTTTGCCGTTGCTCCCAGTAGGTCACGGAATTTTCCTAATGCGTTGGGGCGAATCGCATCGCGTTCATAGAGCAGCACGTATCCTTTTGCCTTGTTGTTGGTAATGGACACATTGAAGTGATTGAACCAAAAATCTGTCAGCACTTCTTCCAGTTGATTTTCTCTATAGACGGCACGCAAAATTTTTTGTGCGCGCAGTTCGCTGATGAGCTCGCGTTGCGGTCTTATGCCTTCTTTTTGATAGTAGTCCATGATTTTTCGGCGCAGTGCGGCACGATTTTCTTTCGCGGTATCGGCTTGTGAAATAATGCCATCACGATAGGCTTGCGCTAGCAGCACGCCCGGATTGGGGTAAGTGGAAAGCATTTCTGCACTGCTCATGGTCAGGGTTTTTAGCGGCGCAAGTTTTTCGGCGAGTCTCGGGCTCGGCATGCTGGCATTGAGTTGCATCTCTATCCAGCGCTCTAAGCCCATTCTCACGACTTTCTCCACTTCGCCCGGGCGCGCACCGAAGGCAAAACGGTCTAAAAGATGTGCCGCCGCTTCTCGTTCAGAGAGACCTGCTTCTCGGTAAGGCAGCTTGAGTGTGGGTTGGCGGTCGTCCGTTTGATTGGGTTTGCTCTCGAAGCTTGTCAGCGTCAGCACCAGCAGCAGTGCGGCAGTCAGGCGAAAGTAAAGCGTTTTTCTCATCTGCGTGCAATTTATTGAACCACGCTTTAGACACACGCTTTGCACGCACGGTTTAAGGCACAGGGTTGCGCTGAGCTCGCTGCTGCAGGCGAACTTTTTTAGGCGCAAATTTGCTTTTCATTGCAGAAGTTTTTCACCTACATTTTTCAAAAAACACATGACCATGAAAACACCGCTTCTTTCTGACGCTGACATTCAGGCGCGTCTTGCCACGCTCAAAGGTTGGAGCGTAAAGGATAACAAGCTCGAGAAAAAATTTTCTTTTCCCTACAAGCAGGGCGAGCTCAGTCCATTCATGAAAGGCTTACTGCTCATTGAGCGCATTGCCGCACTGGCAGAAGCGGCTGACCATCATCCCGATATTCTCTTCACCTATCCAGCGGTAACCGTCCAACTGACCACGCACGATTCAGGCGGACTGACCGAGAAAGATTTTCAACTTGCTCAAAAAATTGATGCTATCACGGGCGAATAGGTCTGCGACCTTACTTGATGAGCATCATCTTTCTTGACTCTGCAAATGCCCCTACTTGCAAGCGGTAGATGTAGATTCCACTTGCTAAACCTGCTGCATTGAAATGCACTTGGTATGCGCCTGCCGCTTGCTTTGCTTCGACCAATGTTGCCACTTCCCTGCCCAATTCATCATAGACTTTCAGGCTCACATCCGAAGGCGTCTTCAATTCGTAGCCAATTGTCGTTGTCGGATTGAATGGGTTAGGATAGTTTTGCCACAGTTTGAATGACCGAACTTGCACCTGCATCTCTGGCGCACGACTTGCTCCTGCTTGATGAATTGCCACCACCGCATCAAGGTCAAATGAATTGGCAAGGATGCCGCCATCATTTACTCTGTCGCCAGCATCTGTAATTCGCACATAGTGAATAGAGTCCATTCCTACGACTGCTAAGTCGAAGGCATCTCCGCCACTGAATGGCGAGAGCTGTCCATTTATCAAGGGCGGTCCGTGGCGCTGTGGATTGGCTGTGCCATTGGTTGGCGTTACACCTGCCAAGCCACGGTAGCGGCGCGGCGAATTGATGGGCAAGGTATCGATAACGCTGAAGGGGAACTCCACGAAGCGCTGTCCGTCGCGGCTGACACTCACAATACCTGTTTCCATGAATGCTCGGTTGGTATCACAACCGATGTAGAACGCATTTTCAAAGACGATAAAGTCTGGTCCCTCTCGGTCGATAATTGGTCGGCGAAAATACAGGGTGATTTCTCCGCCATCGCCCAGCGAGAGCAACTCTCTTGGGTCAGCTGAAGGTGCGCAGGGTCGTGCTGTGGAATCTGGTCTGCCCAGCACGCATCTTGGAAAGTGCGGGTTATCTGGTCCAAAGCCTACATTGAAATTAGGTCCAAACCGCACCGATACCACGCTATCGGCAAATTGTCCAGCGGCTTCTGCAATGCCCATCAGCGCGCACACGCCCAAACATACTCCCCACTGCACGATTTTTGATACGCTGCGTCGGACTGCATCTGTAATTTGGTTTGCATTCATGACTTTGAGAGTTTTAAGAGTTTTCAAGTCTTGTATGATAAGCGTTTGTTTATTGCAATAACAGAATTTGAGTTTTTAGTAAGATACACTCACATCAGTGGGCGCACTGCACCATGACCTGCCGCCATGGCACAGCACGCCACTTCCGTTTCTCACTTCACCAACATCATTTTCTTCGTTTCCACAAACGAACCAGCTTGCAGACGGTAGAAATACATGCCGCTTGATAAGCCCGTCGCCGTAAAAGGTACCTGATAGCGCCCCGCAGCTTGCCGACCGCTGACCAGTGTAGCCACTTCTCTGCCGAGCATGTCAAACACCTTCAGACTGACTTCACTGGCAACGGGTAATGTGTAGGCAATGACCGTCGAGGGGTTGAAGGGGTTCGGGTAATTTTGTGCCAATTCAAATCGTGTTGGGCGTTCTGTGCTGCGCTCCGTTGAAGCTGTGCCATCTGGACGCAGCGTCACTGGCGTTAGCGAGAGGTAGGGTTGCGTGCTTCCAAGCTGGATTTGCGTTAGGCTGTCAAGTGTGCGCGCGTTGAAGAGCACCAGTCGTCGATTGCCACTGAGAGTTGTTCGCACCACAAAGAGCGTATCGCCAAAGCCCAGCGTTCCGCCGAATACTGGTGGCGTGACCAAAGCCAGCGTTGAAGTGTTGTAGCGTGTTCCATTGCTCAAGATGCCGATACCTTGTGAATTGATCACTACGCCTCCCGGATTGCCGCCCACTGCCAGCGTGCCGACCACTTGGTCAGTTGCTGGATTGATAACGCTAACAAAGCCTAAGCTATCGGGACTTCTTGCGCTAAAGAACCCTGTGCAGACAACATGCAACCGACCTTGTAAATCGGGCTTGATTTCCTGCGGATTGGGACGCACGCGAATCTGGCGCAGTACGGTATCGACGGCTGTATTGATGACAAACACGGTGCTATCGGGAACAAAGGTGCGTTGATTCACAGAGCGCGAGACATAGAGCTTGTTGTTGGCAATAAACCCTTGCTGCTGCCCCGGCACAATGCGAATGGAGCCCGAGAGGGTATTATTTGCCGCATTGAAAATCGTTATGGTAGAGTCTAAAAAGTTGGTGATGTAGGCTTTGTTATCATTCAAAAAGATAAGGTCATATGGGTTGCGACCATCTGGCAATCGAACGGTGGTGATTGGTAGCGGATTGACATTATTCACGATATCGGCAATGCTAACAATCTGCACGGAATTGGCGGTGCCGTTGAAATTGGCGCCAGAGTTGACGATGTAGAGCCGATTGTTGCGCACGCGAATCACGTTTGCAATTGGTCCGATGGCGGCGACGCTATCGCGGACTGTGCCGGTGCTAAGGTTGATAAAGGTAAGCGCTTGGGTCGGTGCTGGGTTGCTGGAACTGCCAAACCCGCGAATGGCAAAGAGCAAGCGTTGCGGTTGTGCTTGTCCCCAGCTTGTGCTGACTGCAGCTATCAGCCACAGGCATGCGGCAAGTAATAATCGTTTGTTCATTTTTTTCCTCCCTTGATTGTGTTGAGAAAGTTGGTTAGCGTAGAAATGCCATGCTTGAGGGATTCAAGCCGGCTTGAAAAGAAAACTTGCGCCGCCCGTTGCGGTCAAAGCAGATGACCTCGCCGCGCACGACATAGTTGATAGCGTCCATGCCGTAGATGTCTCCGTTGGTTTCATCGACTTCAATGCTGTAGAGCAAGCGGAAGTGAGTTGCCTCTATGAAATTTTCTCGGATGAACGTTTCGGTACGTGTATCAAAGAGTGACATGGCATTTCGCCGTGAGAGATAAGCGGTGTCGCCTTTGATGCAAAGATGGTCAATATCAAATGGCAGCATGGTTTTAACTTGGTCGGTGCGGCTATCAATAATCATGAGACGCGGGGGCACATCTTGATAATTGCCACGCGAGATGACATACACATCACCTTGCCGGTCGGCGGCAACCGTTGTCGGATTGATGCGTAAAGGGATTCGTTTGATTTCCCGCATGGCTACGGGGTCGATGACCGACACAGTGCTATCGTAGTTGGGGAAATCCAACCCACCTGAATTTGCCACGTAGAGTTTTCCATTTTGCAACGCAATGCCTTCCGGATTTCGCCCGACGCGAATGACCTCTATGACTATCCGCCGTGCTGTATCAATCACGCAGACGGTGCCATCAAAGCAGGTTACAAACAGCCGTCCATTTACCAGTATCATTTGTCGTGGTTGGCGTGCAATTGAGCCGTTGAAGAGCGGAATGGTGGCTATTGCTCGACCAGTGCGCGCTTCCAAGACTTCAATTTTGCTTGAGACATTGACCAGCACATAGAGTTTATCGCCTGCCAGCAAAAGGTCATTGCCTGTATCGCCTAAGGTGCGGCGATTGACCAATTCAAAGAAGTCGGTTGTGGCTTTGTTTGAATCGAGTGAGTAGAAGGTCAGCGTGGAGTTATTGCGCTGAAAAAGTCCTTCGTTGAGCACATATAGACCGCGTGTCGTGATTGGATTGGCTCCTACGGGCTCGGTAGGCATCGGTCGGCAAGTCGAGAGCACCACACTCAAGCCGATTGCCACGATAGCCGCAAGGTACGCACGTAATGCGTGACGCTTTGTCTGCATTTTCGTCAAGAGTTTTGGCGATGAATCTTTATGATTCACTAAAGCCAGAGTTGCCTATGGTTTGCAAACTTTGCATAGGCGGCACGGCAGTGCTTCAGTGAAAGTTCATCGCAAAGGTGTTGCATTTTGGCGCGTTGCCAGACGATATTCCCGTCGTCATTGTGGCAAGCATGGTTCGGCAGGTCTCCTGACTCCTTGCGCAGCGTTGAAGCGGTCTTCCCAAAAGCGTTTTGGGGCGCTTTCAGTGACGCACTTCGCATGGTAGCAAGTTACAGTTGCGGGCACAGTTCCCGATTACACCACTGCATCGCTCGGATTAGCACGAGCACAGCGATTGGCTTCACGGGATTCCCTATTCTCCCCAACTTTCTTGGGGCACCGAACCAGATTTGAACGAACAATCTTCCAAAGATAGCACCTGCGGACAACTTTGCAAAACAGGGTCTTCAGCTCATGCTTCATGAGGAGCGGTTTTGACAAGCTATTTTAGTAGCATAAGTGCTTTGAACTTTATAGCTTACACTTCTAATCGTTGCCACTCTACTGCATCGGAGGCTTGCTATGAATGAAGTCTTAGAAAAATACGCTTTGCATCATCGCATCGGTCTTTTTCTTGGCGCAGTCATTTTTCTTGTGATGCTTGCTTTGCCAGCGCCTGCCCCAATGAGCGACTCGGCTTGGAAAACCACGGCGCTGACTGCCCTCATGGCGATTTGGTGGATGAGCGAAGCGGCACCCATTTTTGTAACCGCACTTTTGCCCATTGTGCTTTTGCCTGTGCTTGACGTTGCAACTATCAAGGATGCCACGGCGCCATACGCCAACCCGATTATTTTTCTTTTCATGGGCGGGTTTTTCATTGCATTAGCGATTGAAGCACACGGGTTGCATCGACGCATGGCGCTCTGGCTTCTCAGCAAAATCTCACCGCAACCGCCTTACGTCGTTGGTGGATTTATGTTGGTTGCTGCCCTGATTTCTATGTGGGTCAGCAATTCGGCAACAACCTTAATGATGCTACCGATTGGGCAATCAATCATTGAACTGCTGATGCAAGAAGAAGAAAACGAGAGTCTGCGGAAAAACTTCTCGGCGTCATTGATGCTTGGCATTGCGTATTCGTCCAGCATTGGCGGTCTTGGCACGCTGGTGGGCACGCCGCCTAATGCGCTCTTTGCCGGATTTATGAATGAGACCTACAAGGTAGAGATAGGTTTTGTGCAATGGGCGATGCTTGGCGTGCCGATTGTTTTCCTTTCACTTCCGCTTGCATGGTTGGTGATGACTCGCTTTGCTTTTGCACTTCCGAGCACTCCGCTTCGCGCCAGCCGTCAGGCGATTGCTCTTCAACTTCAGGCGTTGGGTCCGATGACGCGTGGCGAGAAACTTGTCGCAGCAGTGTTTGCTCTCACGGCGCTTCTATGGATTTTTGAGCCACTCTTGTCGTCAGCTTTTCCTAAAGCTAAGCTTTCTGATGCTGGCATAGCGATTTTTGGTGCAGTGCTTCTTTTTCTTTTGCCTATTGATTTCAAGGCGGGTCAGTTTGTCTTAGAGCTCAAGCAAGCCAAGAAATTGCCCTACGAAGTATTGATTCTTTTTGGCGGCGGTATCAGTTTAGCGCAAGCGATTCAGAAGTCTGGGTTGGCTACGTTTGTCAGTCAGTCTCTTTCTCATCTGAGCGACTTTTCTCTTCTTTTGATGATATTTTTGGTTGCGTTAGCCGCCATTTTTGCCACAGAGCTCATTGGCAATACTGCACTTGCCGCCACCATGTTGCCGATTGTTGCGCCGATTGCCCTTGCTATGGGCGAAAATCCGATTTTTCTTTTGCTGCCTGCTACGCTTGGCGTCAGTTGCGCTTTTATGCTTCCTGTTGGCACACCGCCCAATGCGATTGTCTATGCCGGTGGGTACATTAACATGCCGCAAATGGTACGCGCTGGGCTTTGGCTGAATGCACTCTTTACAGTGCTCATCAGCTTCCTTGTCTTTTTCTTAGCACCACCTGTCTTTGATGTGCAATTTGGCACTCTGCCTGAATGGGCAAAAAAGTAGGTGTAAGCAACAGTGTTGTACAAAAAGTTTGGTAGTTTGCCGAAAAGCTTTTACCTTACGAGCAATTGAGAAAGGAGTAAAGTAGTATGGACGACATGTTTCCCAGAGTGGACCCGATTCCACTTCCTGCCCCTGTTTGGCTTTTCAAACTTCTGCACATCGTCACGCTCGGCTTGCATTTTGTTGCAATGGAAATGCTCGTCGGCGGATTGCTTGTGGTTGCTGCCATGAACCTATTGGCTTTGCGTCAGCCAAAACATCCGCTGGCAATTAGCCGTGCGCAGACTGGACAAGTGCTTGCCAATCGCATGCCGATTGTGATGACATACGTCATCAATTTGGGCGTTCCGCCCTTGCTCTTTACGCAAGTGCTTTATGGGCGCGCTATTTACACCAGCAGTATCCTCATCGGTCTTTTCTGGTTAGCGGTCATCTTTCTTTTGGCGGGCTGTTACTGGCTGCTATATCGCACTTCTGCACGTGCCAGCGCTAATCAGCCATACTGGCATATTGCCTTAGTGGCGTGGGTGCTCGCAGTGGTCATTGCACGTATTTACGCCACGAACATGACGCTGATGCTGCGTCCAGAAGTGTGGAATGGGCTTTACATCAATTCACCGCTTGGTGTTCAATTGCCGATGGATGACCCGACCACCACGCCCCGCTGGCTGTTCATTCTTGCGGGCGGCTTTACGACTGCTGGGTTTTGGCTTCTGTGGCTTGCACCATCCAACAAACTTTTCTTGGATGTGCAAACTTACATGAGCGGACTTGGCGGAAAACTTGCCAGCGCAGCTCTCTTGGTACAGGGCGCATGCGCTTATTGGGTTGTTAGCGCGCAACCGCCAGCAGTTCAGGATGCGCTCGGACAGACCCTTTTCACTGCCCTTTCAGGCTACCTTTGGATTGCTTTTGCGACCCTGCTCCTTGCTTTGTCGGTCTACAGTAGCCTTCGGCGACATCCTTCACGAGTTATCGGTTGGACGGGACTTGTCGCTACTGTCCTTGCTATGCTTGCCATGACCACCTTCCGTGATGGACTGCGCGACATTACGCTCCTCACCAAAGGCTTTGATGTTTGGGATAGGGTTGTGGTCACGAACTGGTCAGTGGTGGTGATTTTCCTTGTGCTGTTTGTTGTAGGGCTTGGCATTATCGGCTGGCTCTTGACGGTGGTCTTAAAAGCCAAGCCAGTGATTTTGGGCATTGACCAGAGCATTTTCGAATCTCAATCCAGAGCGGAGGTACACGCCAATGAGTAACGCAGCTGAACAACCGGTTTCTAATTCGCTTGGGCTTACACAGGCTCAGGAAGAATCTTTAAGTCGGCGAGCATTTACCAAAGTTCTTTTCACGGGCGTTGGGTTATGCTACGCTGGAGCAATTGGGTATCCGATTTACAAATACTTAGCTTCTCCCATTCAAAAGTCCATGGAGGCTGCCAAGGTCTCTGAAGTCCGCCTGCCAGAGGCGCAGAAACTTGCGCCCGGTTCGGCGCTTCTTTTCAAGTTTGGCACGAAGCCCGGTATTTTGATTCACCATAAGGATGAGACTTGGACGGCGATGGAAGCCGTTTGTACCCATATGGCATGCACGGTGCAGTATCAGCCTGAGTCAAATCGGCTATTTTGTGCCTGCCATGGTGGGGTGTATGATGTCAAAACTGGTCAAGCGGTTAGCGGTCCGCCGCCCAAGCCTCTAAAAACCTTCAAGGTCGTTGTGGAAAACGACGGCGTTATCATTTCAAAAGTTTAAGTTTTGAAAGGAGTTCGTAACTATGATGAAAGCCCTCTATCGCTGGGTAGACGAGCGTTTGAGCCTAAGTGAGCTTGCCAAATTTGCCGCTAAAAAAACCGTGCCCGTGCATCGGCATTCGTTCTGGTATTTCTGGGGCGGCATTTCCCTGTTTTTCTTCTTAGTGCAATGCGTAACTGGTGTGCTGCTTTTGGTCTACTATCGCCCCGGTCCTGAAGCATATGAATCGGTTCGGCAAATTACCAATGAGATTCATTTCGGCTGGCTCATTCGCTCTGCCCATTCATGGTCTGCCAATCTCATGGTGGTAGCGGTCTTTGTTCATATGTTTTCTGTCTATTTCATGAAAGCGTACCGTGCGCCACGTGAATTTGGTTGGTGGAGCGGGATGCTGCTCTTGATTATTACCCTGCTTTTTGGGTTTAGTGGTTATCTCTTGCCGATGGATGAGCTGGCTTATTTTGCGACCAAGGTTGGGCTTTCGATTCCAGAAGCTTTGCCAGTTATTGGTCAGCCGATGACCAATCTTTTCCGTGGCGGCTTGGAAGTCAGTGAGCTTACCGTTCAGCGGTTTTTTGCACTGCATGTCGTCGTGATGCCTGCGATTTTCTTGCCCATTTTGGTCTTTCATCTTTGGTTGGTGCAAAAGCATGGCAATGCTACCTTGCCCAGCGAAGAAGCCAAGCCTGAATCGGAGCGCAAGTCTATTCCCTTCTTTCCCAATTTTTTGATGCAAGATTTGGCGATGTGGCTCATTGCACTGAATGTGCTGGCGCTCTGTGCTTCAATCTATCCTTGGGGCATTGGAGAAGAAGCTGACCCACTCAAACCTGCTCCTGACGGTATTCACCCAGAGTGGTACTTTATGAGTGCCTTCCAGACGCTCAAGCTCATTGGCAAGCTCTTCTCTGGCGAGCTTGCCGCTTTTGGCGAAGGTTTGGGCATCACGCTTTTCACTTTAGGGCTTCTTCTTTGGACGCTTATTCCGCTCTATGATGGGAAACACGAAAATGGTCGACGAGCACGCAATGCCACATACTTTGGGCTACTTGCTCTTGGCATTATCGTGGTTACCACCATTTGGGGCTATATGTCACTTTGATAACTTTTTTCAACATGAATCATCACGAAAGGGAGTAATCGAACTATGAACTATCCATTTTGGGATGTCCCCATTATCGGCAGTGGCTGGGTTATTGGTATCATTTCTATTATCCATGTTTTGATTTCGCAGTTTGCTGTTGGCGGCGGTCTGTATTTGGTGCTGGCAGAACGCAAAGCCTTGCGCGAAAATCGTTTAGATTGGCTGGCTCGGCTCAAAGATCACTCGCGCTTTTTCCTGATTATGACCAATGTTTTCGGTGCAACCTCTGGCGTCGGTATTTGGTTTGCTATCGGTTTAGCCCATCCTGAATCGACCAGCACACTCATTCATAATTTTGTCTTCGGGTGGGCGATGGAATGGGTGTTCTTTATCGTGGAACTCAGTTCGGCGGCAGTGTATTACTACTCGTGGAACAAAATTTCACACGAGATGCACCAGCGCGTCGGCTGGCTTTATGCGATTTCCTCATTCTGCACTTTAGTTATCATCAACGGCATTTTGACCTTCATGCTTACACCGGGCGATGCATGGATTGCCGTTGCCGGTACAGGTCAAGAAGCTTCGCAATTCTGGTCAGCCTTTTTTAACCCCACTTATTTTCCAAGTCTCTTTCTGCGCATTTTGGTCTGCATTTCGCTGGCTGGGATTTGGGCACTGGTCTCATACAGCCGCTTGGACTATGATGCACAAGCGAAAGGTGAACTGATTACATGGAGTTCAAAATGGCTCATTCCATCGTTTGTTGCCACGCCAATTGCCTTCCTGTGGTATCTTGCCAGCGTGCCTGAAGTTAATCGCGCCTTGCTTCAACTTGGTATCTCGACCATTGGGTCTGGGGCATTTACGCAAGTTACACGCATTGCACTCGTGATGGTGATGACCTCTGCTACGATTGTGGGCGTGGTTTATTTCTTCGTACGCAAAGCCCCGCAAGATTTTGCCTTCGGGCACGGCTTAGCGGTCTTGTTCCTTGCGGCTGTCGTAACCGCCTCTGGTGAATATGCCCGTGAAATGCTTCGCAAACCATATGTGATTGCTCGTCATATGTATTCCAATGGCATTCGTCAGTCGGAAGTTGCCCAAATGAGTGAAAAAGGCTATTTGGAAAAATCGCTCTGGGTACGCCCTGTAACAGATAAGACCAATGAGCCAGAGCTGATTCTCTCCAAAGGTGAAGCCATGTATCGGGGTCAATGCCTCAACTGCCACACCACGACGGGCTACCGCGCCATGACCAAATTGCTCTCGGGGCGTGACCATCAATCCATCGGCAATCTTCTGCAAACCTTGCACGATTACAAAGACGACTCGCCCTACAAAAAATATATGCCTCAACTTGTTGGCAAGTCAGATGAAATTGCCGCTTTGAACGATTACCTTGACTATGTGGTCAATAAAGACAAGAGTCGGATTGCAGGCCTCATGCGTGCACGGGAAAGCAAAAGTGTAGCACAAGCTCAGTAAGCCCGATTTTCACATCTACTCTGAAAAAGCAAGCGCCACACGCTTGCTTTTTCTTTTTGCTCAAAAGAGATTGATGAGATTGACATGCACTTTGCCTCGCAGCAAGGTATCTCCTTCGCCGAGGGCATAGCTTACTCCGAGCAAGCCAAGCGGTGTATCCAAGCGTGCGCCTATTCCCACACCTTGTCGCCAGCCTTCACGTGCCGTATCAAGCACATTGAGTGGATTTTGGGGTTTGAAGAAGTATCCTACATCGTAGAACAAGAAGGCAAATGATTTGCGTGAGAGTTGCAAGCGATATTCAATGTTGGCAAAGCCATATCGTGAGGCTAAAAATTCTTGTTCTCGGTAGCCGCGCAAGCTTTGTGCGCCCCCGAATCGAAACAGGTCACTAAACTGGACTTCTTCAGCCAAAAGCGCTGTGCCTACTACGCGTAGCGCCAGCACCTGCCGCAGAAATGTTGGCTGATACCACTCTACTTCTACCCCAATGCGCTGTTGCACCACACTCTGTCGTACCTGTAATGCGGCAACTAAGGAATCTGGGGCGTTTATGGTCTTCGTGCCGATGCGATATTCATTGCGTAGGAGTACGCCTGATGTCGGATTCAGTGGATAATCACGCGTATCATACATGATGCCTACACCTGTCAGCAAAATGCCACTTTGCAAAATTGGGTCTTGTCGCCTGACGCCCTGAATAATTGGATTGATGCGCTCAATTTGTATCAATGCCGCTACTGAAAAATTCTCGCTCAAACGATAGGCTAAGTTACCTGCCAGTAGCAACTGCGAAAATGATGAATCTTGCTGAAGTTGCATCGCTTCAAAAGAGGCATTGAGTGGCAAGCCCAAAATCCACGGCTCTTGATAGTCCACGCGCAATTCTTGCGTGAAATTGTTCGGACGTTGCCAGCGCACACCCAGTCGCCGCCCTGAACCAAATAAATTTCGCAAGCTGATATTGACCAATCCTGTCAGAAACCCCGACTCTTCGGGTGGAATTGGCGGCTGATAGCCGAGAATACCGTCAAACGTATTTGCATTACCTTCTACCAAATCCAGTTTAATGATGGCTTGAAGCGTATCGTCTTGTGTGGGTTTTTGCACTATCAGTAATTCAGGCTCGCTCACACGCTCAAAGAAACCCAGTCGCTCCAAGCGCGGCTTGATTTGCGAAAACTTTTCTTCGTTATATCCTTCGCCCACTTTGAGTGGCAGTTCGCGCAAAATGGTCTCATGCTGTGTGTTCAAGCTATCGGAAAATTTATAGCCCGCAATTTTTACCCATGCGCCTTCATGGATGGCGAGGTGCAGTCTCAAACCAGCTTCGGTTGCACTGTTTGCAATTCTCTCAATTGCGGCGATGGAGATTTTGGCAAATGCTCGCCCCAGTGTTTCGTAGCGAGCCAGAATGGCATCGAAATCTTTTTCCAGCACTTGACCGTTGAGCACTTCTCCTTCATGGGTTTGCATCAGCAGTCGAAGTTCATTTTCAGATAGTAGGCGGTTGCCACTAAAATGAATTTGGCTAATTTTTGTTATGGGTCCTTCGCTTAGGAATATCTCGGCGTGAAGGTTCTGATATGCTTCGGGCTCTGCTCTCCAGCGCACGCTATCTATTCTCACATCGTAGTAGCCTGAGCGGATGTAGCGTTTTTTGAGTTCATCCAGTTGTGCCTGAAATGCCAGCGAATCAAATGGCGCGGGTGTGGGAAATACCGTTTTGAGTTCTGCATTTGTCATCTCCTTTGCGCCATGGAGTTGAACGCTTTTCAGTGTCGTGGTTTGGTTTTGCACTTGCGCGGCGCTTTCGTTTGGACGCACGACACTTACGCCTTCACACAGGCTCCATGCGCCGACTATCGTCATGATGCACTTGATAGCCCATATCTTGAGTGAGCGCAAAGTTTGGCTTCTCATGTTGAAAAGCGCAAAGGATTTTGTAAATTTGCCGTGCTGATTATTCGTTTTCCAGTTATTCATCTCACAGATGAAGTTAAGACCAGCGCATTACGGGTGCGCTCTATTCAACCAGACAGCCCAAAAGTGTATTTCAACCATATCTTATTTCTAGTAATGAGGCGCTTTGAATTTTTTTCTCGCGTTATTTCCCTTTTCTTTCTTTTAATGTTCAACGGTGTGATGTATGCACAATCCTTTACACCGTATAGTGCCGATGTTGCCAGCACATTCAATAAGTTTGAGCGCGTTGGCGAACCGCTCTTTGCTCGAGATGGTGTCGCCGCTATTTATGCTGAAGGTGATGTGCTGTATGTGGCATTCAACACGGTTGGACTCTATACCTACGATATTAAAAACCGCCTTGAACCCACACAACTTGGCTTTACAAAAGACATTTCACTGCCGACGAATGGCATTGTCAAAAAGCGCAATTATCTTTACCTGAGCGATAACACCAAAGGCATTGATGTCTTTGATGTCGCCGACCCTGCGCAAATTAAATTCGTCGGCAGTTTTCAAACCTCTTCCAAAGAAGCATATGACCTCTGCACCGATGACAACCGCGACTATCTGTTTGTTGCCACTGGCAAAGGTGGTGTCGAGGTCTGGAGCTTGCAAGACCCTGCACGCCCTAACCGCATCTTGGAGACTTCCAAACTGACGACATGGAACTATGCTTGGGGCATTTCCTATCACAAAGGCAAACTTTTTGTCAGTGACCGTGAAGGCGGCTTACGTATTCTTGATGCCTCAAACCCCAGCAACTTGACACTACTTTCCAACTATCCCAGCGCTAAAACCCTGCGCTATGCGATTGCCAGAGACACACTGGTTTTTTTGGCTAATGCCGCAAATGGTGTTGAGGTTATCTCGATTGCAAATCTTAACCTACCAAAGCGAGTCTTTTCGTATAACTTCCGCACCTACGTTGGCGGCGTTGCTCCCTACACGCTCGAGCCACGCTATTTCTTTGTTGGCACCGGGCGCAGCGGGGTTACAGTCTATGACCTCAAGAAAATGTTTGCCCAAGATGACTTCGACGACCCAGTTGAAAAATCTGCTAAAGGCATCGGCGAGATTGGGCGTGTTTTATCTTACGACCATGCGCTCTATGCTGCTACCGACCGCAATGGCTTGCTGGTCTACAACTTCAACCTGACGCCACTTCTGACCAATGTTAAAGACCTTTCTGTCGACGAAGACCAGCTCCTGACCTACACCTTTGAAGGGCAAGACCCTGATGGTAGTCCTGTGCGCATCTCTCTCTTGCCTGCATCTGGCAAAATGCCCGATAACCTCACCTACGATGTCAATACGCGCACACTAAGCTGGAAACCGACCTACGAGCAATCAGGTATCTACGATTTCAAAGTACGCATCACTGAACTTCACCCAGATTCCTTAGCCAGCGAATTGTCACTTCGCATTAAGGTCAATCATGTCAATCGTCCGCCTACGCTACCCGATTTGCAGGCTCAGTTCACGGTGGAAAATAAAGAGCTCAAGTATCAAATTCCCGAAGGAAAAGACCCTGACAAGGAAGATGCAGGCAAGCTCACTTACATCGCCGAGAATCTGCCGCAGGGCGCCAGCTTCGATGCCCAAACCCGGACCTTTACATGGAAACCTGACTTCACTCAAGCCGGAGACTATGTGGTGAAATTTACCGTCAAAGACGCCAACACCGATGGGCGCGGCGCTAAGACAGACTCAAAAGAACTCAAAATTCGCGTCGATAACGAAAATCTGCCGCCCAAATTTACTCGCATGGAAAAGCAGATTTTCACCGAAGATACAGACGGTAGTTTCACCATCGAAGCCATAGACCCTGACAAAGAAGACGAAGGCAAACTCACCTACACAGCTACTTTCCTGCCCAAGGGCGCTACCTTCGACGCTCCAACACGCACATTTAAGTGGAAACCCGATTTCACACAGGCTGGCGAATACATCGCCCGCTTCAAAGTCGAAGACCAAGGTCTCGACGGGAAATTTGTCCCCAGCAACAAGCGTCTTTCCGATACAATGGTAGTCGCCATTTCTGTCAAGCAAAAGAATCGACCGCCTGTGATGGCTTCAATCTCTGATAAGCAAACTCGTGAAAATACCCTCTTGACTTTCACGGTCAGTGCCAGTGACCCCGACAAGGAAGATGAAGGTAAACTCTCTTTCTCGGCAGATAGCTTGCCACGCGGCGCCACATTCGATGCCAAAACCCGCACCTTTTCATGGAAACCTGACCACACGCAGTCTGGCACCTATCGCGTCATTTTCCGCGTCACTGATACAGGCATAGACGGCACGCCGCTCTCTAGCGAAACGGTTGCCACCATCACTGTTGAGAACATCAACCGTCCGCCGAAGTTCGACCCCATTGCCGATGTCAAGGTCAATGAAAATGAAGAACTCAAGTTTGACGTCTCTGCTCAAGACCCAGATGCGGAAGACGAAGGCAAGCTGAAAATCACGGCTGAAAATTTGCCTGATGGCGCAAAGTTCGACGGTAAAACCTTTACTTGGACACCGACTTTTGAACAGTCAGGCTCATACAAAGTCACTTACACTGTTACCGACATAGAAGGCTTGACTGACAAGAAAACCCAAACGATTACGGTTGTCAATGTCAACCGCGCTCCAAAATTCAGTCCTGTCGCTCCTATCCAAGTACTTGAGCGACAAAAAATTTCCTTCAAAGTCTCGGCAACGGACGACGATAAAGAAGACAAGGGCAAGCTCATTTACTTGGCAGAGAACTTGCCAACTGGCGCACAGTTTGACCGCACTACCCAACGTTTCTCATGGCAACCTGACTACGGTCAGCGCGGAACCTACAGTGTGAAATTTACGGTCAAAGATGCTTCTGGCGGCGAAGACACGATGAGCGTTAGTATGGTCATTGAACGGCTCAACCGCAAGCCTCGGCTGGAAAAGCCGCGTGATGTCAGTCTCAAGGTCGGCGACCCACTCGATATTCAGTTGGTTGCCACCGATGAGGACAAAGAAGACAAGCTGACCTTTACGGCAACGGGCTTGCCTGCTGGCGCCACCCTCTCACCTGAAGGGAAGTTAACCTTTATACCTACAGAGGAGACCGTCGGCAAATTCACCATTCAGGTTAGTGTCAAAGATGACTTTGGTGCAGAAGATGCCAAGTCATTCAATATCACTGTCTCCAAGCCCAGTCAATCTAAGCCCAAGTAACTCTTGAGCTTTAACCCATACCGAGCAATCGGCAGAGTGCTGCCGATTGCTTTTTGTTTTGAACAACTTATGGCACGCTCTGCTTTCACATTTTTCTTTTTACTTCATACCGTCTCGCTGTTTGCTCAACATCCTCGCTTTGCCTTTCTCAAATCTAACTTTGAGCCGCTCTTAGCCGACCCCAAAGAAACTCGCATTGCGGCGCTCTTGCATCTTGATGATGCGGGCACCCTGCTCGATATTGGCACTTCAATAGATTTGATACAACTTGATGTCGGACCTGATTCCCTTTCCGCAGTTACACTCGGTTTGGGTGCAGACTTCGGTACGTTTTCTTTGCTTCGTCGGCTCGCGGGCTTCAAATTTCCTGTCGATGCTGCCGATTACATCTTTGGCATTAATGTCAGTTGGCGGCAGCCGCTCCGCACTTCAGATGTGCCGCTTACTTTCTCTGCTCGACTTCGAATCTCACACATTTCTGCACACCTTATCGATGGCAGTTTTGACTTAGACCGTTTAGAGTGGCGCAATGCGCGTTTGCCCTTCACTTTTAGCCGTGAATTTATTCATCTCACACTTGCCCTTTCTTCTTCTTTTGCTCGGGCGTATCTTGCCTACGAGTGGCTTTTCAATACAGTGCCTGTTGATGTTGCTCGCCACAGTGCTCAAGTTGGGTTGGAGCTTTTTTCTCAAGTGGTACTCATTATGCCTTGCATGCCGTTTTTAGCCTGCGATGTGCGCCTTTCACCAATTTGGCGACCGGAGTTAGAACGCACCGAGGGCTACGGTACAACTCTAAGTGTTCAAGCTGGGATTAAAACAGGCTATGCGGGCTCTCGCGGCGTCCGCCTGACTTATCACTACTATGCAGGGTTGAGCTGGCGAGGCATGTATTTTGGTGAGCGTATCAATGTTAGTGCTATCGGGTTAATGATTGACATTTAAGTGAGAGTCATGGCTTTATTGCATTCTCGTTGGCGGGCAGTACTTGCTTGGTTACCTGCTGTGACAGTTGCCCTGCTGATTCTCATTCAATCCAGTATTCCCGGCGAACATTTCTCTTTCCTTACACGCTTTCTGCACGATAAACTTCTTCACATCGGGCTCTACTTTGTGTTCGGGCTATCTTTAGCCTTTTCACTTTGCATACAACCGCATGTTACCTATTTGCGCAAACACTGGTTTGTGTCGGGCATCGTTATTGCCACGCTTTATGCAATTGGCGATGAAACACGTCAGATTTTTATCTCCAAGCGCACAGCGGATATTGCAGACCTTAATGCCGATGTTTTTGGAATTTTTCTTGCCTTCTTTCTTTTTCGTTTTGTGTCCGCACGCTGGGAAGCCCGTAAGACCGCTTCATAGCGCTTCTTGTCATGCGAAATTTCTTATGCGAAAAACGAGTTTAATATCCGTGATTTCTTAAACCATACCTTACTTGTTAATATGGCGGAACCTCGCAACGTGTTAGGCGGCAAACTCGAGTGTTGCTGCAAAAATCCTCTTACCGGCTTCTATCGCGATGGCTATTGCCGAACTGGTGCTGATGATACGGGTCGGCATGTTGTTTGCGCCATTGTGACCGATGAGTTTTTGCGTTTCTCTCGTGCTATGGGCAACGACCTCATTACGCCCCGCCCTGAATACCGTTTCCCCGGTCTCAAGCATGGTGATAAATGGTGTTTGTGTGCCTTGCGCTGGAAAGAAGCCTTTGACGCTGGACTTGCGCCCAAAGTTGTGTTGGCTGCCACTCACGAGAATGTCCTAAACTTTGTGTCGCTCAAAGCCCTTAAGCTGCACGCCGTCGACTTGCCTGCGGAAGAAACAGGCAACGGATAACCTGTTGTCTGTTCTCATATCGCCGCACACAGGTGTTCTGCGCACTTTTTCTCGTCATTCCGAGCGCCTGCGAGGAATCCACTCATGGATGCTTCACTTCGTTCGGCAGGATAGGGTGGAGACATACCGGGCACTTTCTTCTCTTTGTGCACTTTTAAAAATCAGGTCGTAGCATACTTTCAGCCAAACTAATATGCAGCTTAATGCTTTAAGTTCATACTTCCAGCCGTATTCTGTCCAAGATTTTGGTACAAGGTCCGAGGGCAAAATAGCAGTGCAAAAAAGCGCCAAAGCCAGCAGCACCACATTTAAGAGAGTTTTTTCGTGAGCAAAAAACCAGAGCATCACTCCGCATATTGCAATAATAAATGTTGGTGATTCCGCTCGATGATTAAAAATCACTCCCCATATCATTAAAAATCCAAGGTAGGTTATCCGAAAATTCAAGTTTTCATACTTTTTAATTTGGGTTAGTGGCAAAAGTAATGCGGCGACTCCTATAAGCGTCAGCCACATTCTTGGCGGTTCATTTTCAAACCAAGCCAGCCAGCAGCCGTAAACCGAAGCACTTCTAAGCGGCTCATAATCTTCTTTTAGTAAAGTCAGCCAGTTTTCATATTGTGCGATTAAATTGCTGGGCGGCACCACCAGCAGAGGCAAACTTAGCCACAATGCAAACCATACAGCGCCGAAAATCATCACTTTATAGCGATTTTTGCTAAATACTGCCAATATGCTACTAAGCACTCCAAAAATTTTAATAAAAGCGGAAAGCGCAATTGGCAACGCTGTAATTTCCCATTTTCTACGCTCAATTGCTACGAAAGTCATGATCATGCATGCGGCAACCAGTCCATTACTTTGGGAGTTTTGCATATTAATTAAAAGTTCAGGCAAAATGAGCCAAGCAATCAGTGCTCTTTTTTCTTGCGGCATAGGCAACAGCCATATTGCCAAAAATAACGGAATTGCATTGCAGAGATTCCACAGACAAAGTCCTATGGCATCGGGCAGATACCAAAATGGCAGCATTAATACTGCAAATGTTGGGCTATATTTGTATAAGTCATCATGCTCATCTGGGTAGCTGGTGTAGAGATTTTTTCCTTCAAGCAGGTGTTTGGCAGAGTATTTGAAAATGAGGTAATTATTGTAGTGGCGCAGCGTTTTTTTGTCATATTCAACTTTATCGAGCACATATTTTTGTGCGCTCACTGCGATTGCCAGTAGCACATAGAAGCAAAAAATTAAGCGGCTATCTTGAAGACATCGCATTAATTTACTAATCAGGTTTTTTGCTTTTTCTTTTGCGCAGCAGGAAAAAGGACATTATTCAAAATCAAACGGTAGCCAGCAGAATTTTTGTGCAGAGCCAGATTTGTAGGTGGGTCTCCGATATGATGTTGGTAATCTTCGGGGTCATGTCCGCCATAGAAACAGAACTGTCCTTTCCCAAAATTACCATGCAAATACCGCACTTCTTCACTTCCCTTTTTTTCTCCCATAATTACTACCGATGATTTAATCAAAGACTTTCTAAATGATGTGGTTTGTCCATAGAAGCCTTTAATAATCGCGGTATGATTTTGTGTCAGCATCGTTGGCACGGGGTCGTATTTTGCACTAAACTCAAAAAGTGTAAAGTAATCGTTTTCAGGACCGGTGGCGCTGCCGGTCATCTGCGGATTGATGTCAATGTTAGATTTTGAATATTCATACGGGTTAAGACTGACCGTAAAATTTTCGAAAGCAAAAGTTTTTGAAAAATCTAATTTCTTATTTGCATCAGGGGTTACGCCATCGCCGTCAAATTCGGCAGGGACAATATCAACACCTTCGGCGGCAAGGGCAATATCGTAGCTATCGGGCGCAGAACACATGGCAAACATAAATCCACCTTCGCCGACAAAATCGCGGATGGCTCGGGCAACGGCTTTTTTTTCTTCACTTACTTTTGTGAATCCTAATTTTCGCGCAACTTGTTCAGCATCTCTGACCTGTTTGATATACCACGGTGCATACCGAAACCCTGCATAGAACTTTCCATACTGACCTGTAAAATCTTCATGATGGACGTGCAACCAGTCGTATTTTTTGAGGTCGCCGCGCAAGACTTCTTCATCCCACACTTTCGCAAAGGGAATTTCTGCATAGGTTAGCACCAGCGTCACGGCGTCGTCCCATGGTAAATTGGTCGGTGGCACATACACCACAATTTTCGGCGCTTTTTCAAGACGCATAACCGCCATATTGTTATCTTCGCTTTGAATTTCTGCAGTGATGCGTTGCGCCTCGGCGTTGGAGATTTCTTCACCTCGTACACCTCGCACCGACAACTCTGACATCACGCTCGGCAATGCATCAATGAGAAATGACCCTCCTCTGTAATTCAGCAGCCAATCTACGGCAATACCCTTTTCTAAACACCAATATGCCACGCCGTAGGCTTTGAGGTGGTCAGATTGGGTTTTATCCATCGGTATCAGCATTTTCTGAGCCAAAACCCGCTCACTGCCTGCGCCTGCCAGCAGCACTATCCAAAGTATTAGTAAAACTGTCTTTTGCATCTGTATTATTTTTTGAAACTTAATGCACAACTAAGAAAGTTAAAACGCTTGCAAACACCACGCTAAAGTTTTAAATTACGATAGTTTATCCTTATCTCAAATCATCACTTTATGGTACAGCGATTTGTTGCAAGTATCAGCCTCGCCGTTTTTCTTGCATTCACGGTGCTGCCCTCGGAGTCTTTTTCGCAAGCACGGCTCGTTGGCAGAGTTGCCGATGAGGAAAATCAGCCAGTTGCCGCCACTGTCGTCTATGTCATCAGTCCAAACTTCACACAAGCTACGCTGACCAATGCCTCTGGATATTTTACTCTTTTGGACGTGCCTATCGGAAATTACCTTCTCAAAGCCTATAAACGCGGTCTCCCGACATGGCAAAAAGATATAAATTTGTCAAGCCCTTCCACCATTCGTTTAGATATCAAGTTAGCAGAAAAACCTGTAGCACTCGCCGCCGCTGATGCTAAAGCTGCTGGGAAAGTAACTGCCAAAGAGCCTAAAGAACGAGACCTTGCAGAAGCCAGACCTGCTCGCCCAAAGCCTGAACAAGAACCTAAACCCGACCAAGAGAAAAAAGAGCCAGAACGTGCTGCAACTCCTGCCCCACCACAGCCTGAGCCTAAAGCTGAAACTATCTCTGATACCGACATTGATAAGGAAGAGGGCTTGCGTCAATCGGTTGAGTCAGCTAAGCTGACTCTCGCCAGTGATGCTATCAAACCTGATACAAAGCCTGAGCTGATTGGCGGCATGGAAGCTCTTAATCGGAAAATCATTTATCCTGCTATTGCACGCGAGCGAGGGCTTCAAGGTGGTGTCATTGCTAAGGTGAGCGTCGACCCCTTGGGCTTTGTAAGAAAGGTTACCATCCTCCGTTCTACTGACCCATCGTTCAGTGAAGAGGTGTTTCGTGTGTTGAACGAAGATGTCCGCTTCAAGCCAGCTACACTTAACGGTCAGCCCGTGGCTGCTGCTGCCGTCATCTATGTTGAGTTCAAGCTCAACTAACTTTTGAAGATGCACAGACATCCATGTTCTGCGATACGAAGCCCTAAGCCTGTCATGCCGAACGGCGCGCAGCAAAGTGAAGCATTCACTTATGGATTTTCTTGCTTGCGTTCAAATGACAAGAAAAAGTGCGCAGAACATCTTTGTTCTGCGATATAATGACAGCAGTAAAACTATTCTTTATTGGTATCAGAAATTGACTTGCAAGCCACCTGTTACTCTGATTGGATGCTGCGGCGCACCTTCTGGGAACTCTACTGCCGCTGACCCTGCCAGTCCTTGAGGACCTGCACCTAAGTTCACGGTTCGGTATGCTTGGTTGAGCGCATTGAGCACACGTGCAAAGAGTGCCACACCTGGCACAATTTCGTATCGCGCTGTGATGTTGAGCAAGGCATAACCGGGCAGAACCTGACGAAGACGGCTATTCGTGGTTTGAACCTGATTGGGATTACTCGGGTCGGGTTCTGGCTTAAATGCTGACCCTTGTTGCGGGTGAGTACGCTGTTCGCCTGCTACCACTAAGCGTGGTGAAATAGAAAACTTGCCAAATACCAAATCGCCTCCAAGTCTGAACATCACTGGCGAGACACCTCCGATTTGGCGATTGGTCAGTCGCCCTTGGCTTGCATCAAATACCTCGACTTCCCCATCTACCAAACTTAGGGCGGCATAGAGCGCCACGCGTGTGCCTTCGCCAAAATTGCGCACATAATCGACTTGCACCGTGCCGCCAAAGTTGGCTTGGTTACCTTGATTGACGATGCTCTCAATGTAGCCAACAGGGAAGCGGAAGCCGGGCGCTGGATAAAAGCCATCCACGGGACTTGGCGTGTTAGGATTGCCCTCATAGAGCCCATTTGGCACAGCGGCAACTTGACTAAATAGTCCATTCAAAAGATTGTAGTATCCATTTAGCGTCAGGCTCAAATCGCTGGTCAGGGCTAAGCGTGCATTGAGTTCAAAGGTCTGAATCCGCTGCGGTCCGAGGTTTGGGTTAGCCAGACGGAAAAAGGCAGAAATGGTCTGTCCGTCCGCATTGAAAAAAGTGCCAAACTCATCATATGCTGAAAGTGGTGAAGGTGCCAGAAAGGCTTGTCCATACAGGGCTTTAATAGTCAGTGTCTCAATTGGACGAACCACTGCCCCTAAGCGGGGGTTGACCAGTACACCAAAGCGTGAGTCCCTATCGACTCTTGTCCCCAGCGTAAGAATCAGCGCTGGAATCGGTGCATACTGAATGTTGACAAATCCGCCGAGGTTCGTGTAACTCAAGCGAAAAATTCGCGCCGGCACACCATTTGGCGCACCCGGCAGCCCAATGCTATTGACGATTACAGGCTGATTTTCAAGTTTACCGTCATATGGCGCTTGCAAATCGTGTCCTCTCGGAATGGCAAAAAAATCCTCAAATGTGATGCCGCCCGATAGAGTAAGCTGGTTACTTGCTGTCCATGACAGCAGGTCTTCTAACTTGAACATTCTGCCATGTGAGAAAAGGTAAGCCGTGTTCATGCCAGTATAGGCATTGCGGAAGTTAGAGCGGTTATCCAAATCATACTGGCTATAAATCAAAAATCCGGTGTTGACCAAGTTACTGGTGATGTAATCGGTCGAGATCCCATTTATCACGGTTACGTTATGTCCAAAGAACGAATCCCGATTGTAGACAGCATTGTTCGGTCGATTGGCGGTCGTCGAGGGGTTAAATGAGCCGTTGCGGAAAAAATTGAGACGCACATTATCCTTTGGGTCGCCAAGTTCTAATGACGCATGCACCGCATATGCCGAGAGCGGATATTCAATACTTGTTGAAATAGGTTGCGTTGAACTTTGTGGAAACCCTAAATCTGTCGGGAAACGGTTGTTTCGTAAAAAGTCTTCGATGCCCTGATTGCCGACTCGAAAGTCTTTTATAGCACTTAGCATGGGCTGCTGGTCATAGAAGTACTGCCCTGATACGGTTAGGCTTACCATGTCGCTTATTTTTACGCCCGCCGATATATTGCCAATATATGTGTTATACATTCCGCCTTGAGCCGAGCCAGCAATAAAATTGCCCTCTGCTTTGCGTGTAACAATGTTGATGACTCCCGATAGGGCATCTGCACCATAGACTGCCGAGGCTGGACCATAGACAATTTCAATTTGCTTCGCCAGATGCACGGGATAGTTTTCCATCACAGGCAAGATGTCGTTCGTTGGCGAAGAGATGCGCACGCCATCGAGCAGGATGATGAATTTATCCATGCCGAACACGCCGCGTGTTTGCACATCATGTTGCCACCGTGGGTCGTTATTGGTCTCGATTTTGTAGTCAGGCTGATCTTGCAAGACTTCCAGCAGAGATTGGTAGGCACGCAAGCGAATTTGGTCAGCGGTTACAATGCGTACTGTTGCGGGTGCATCGTTGGATTTCTGCGCTGAGCGCGTTACAGAGACCACTTGCAAGTTTTGCAAATCCTCAAGACTCAATCCTTGAAATAGCGAGGAATCTACTTGTGCAATAGCGGTTTGTTTGAGTAAAAAAAGGCAAAGTAAAGTTTGAATGGCAAGCCACAATTTTCTTTTCATAGTCGTTTTTTAGGTTTTAGTGTTCTTGTGATATTTGCACGAAATTTAATCACTGCTTGTAAAGTAACTGTTAAGTCCATGTTACGCCTCTCTTGCGCTTTACCTATTGGATTGCCACCTCTTATAGCACTCGTTTTCATTTTTGCTTTACCGGGTGCTGGAGACATACCTACTGACCTTTCTCGCTCGCCAAAGCCCTTTGAGAAAGTGCGCAAAACGGTCGAGGGCGCCATCAAGGATAGTGCATTCCCTTCGGCAGTCGTCGCTGTGATGCAGAATGGTCGCACGCTGTTTCATGAAGCCTTCGGTCGCCTTACTTACGACACGCTCTCGGCGCGCACCGATACCAACACGATTTATGACCTTGCTTCTGTGACGAAGGTTCTAGCAACCACACTATGCCTCATGCGCCTCTATGACGAAGGGAAAATTCGCTTGACTGATTCTGTCAAGACCTTCATTCCAGAATTTGGCAATCGTGGTAAAGAAAAGATTCTGATTCGTAACCTGCTCATTCACGATTCGGGCTTGATTGCCTTTCGCCGATACAGCCAATTTTGTCCGAACGCTGATTCTGCCTTGCGGCACATCTACAACGACACGCTCATCAAACCTGTGGGTGACAGCACGATTTACAGTGACCTCAACTTTATTTTGCTCGGTGAAATTATTCGCCGCATTACGGGTAAACCGCTCAACGAATACTTTCAGGAAACTTTTGCCAAGCCACTGGGTTTGCAGCACACCCTCTTCGCTCCGCCAGATTCCCTGCGCTACCGCATTGCACCCACTGAAGTTGATTGCACATGGAAACTGCCTTTTGCGCGTCCGTTAGTTCATGACCCTACGGCAGCGTTATTTGGAGGCGTCTCGGGGCATGCTGGATTGTTTTCTACTGCCTCAGATATTCTCACGCTCATGCAAGTTGTGATGAATGGTGGGTCGTTCAATGGCCGAACATTCTTCAAAAAAGAAACGGTGGCACTTTTTACGCAGCGCGATAGTGTGCATCGCACCCGTGCATTAGGCTGGGATGTGCGCGACACGGGCGAAAAAGCCTCTACTGGCAAATACTTCTCTCTGCAAAGTTATGGGCACTTGGGCTACACGGGCACCAGCGTATGGGTCGACCCCACTCGCCAGTTGTGCGTTGTTTTCTTGACAAACCGAGTGTATCCGACCTCTGCAAACAATAAAATCCGCGCGGTGCGCCGCTTGCTGCACGATGCCGTAATTGAAAGCCTTGATGAGCTTGCCCCGCGCCCTCGTGGAAAGTCAAAACAAAAGTTGTAAATTCAGGCTTGTTTGTATCACCATCCAGAAGGAGTATGCTATGAGACTTATTCTTTTTCCGCTTTTTTTCCTACTGCTGTTTTCCAGTTGTGCTCAACGCTCGCAGAATGCGGTCACTCCAACGACTCAAAAAGTCAGTTTTTCTATTAGCGGTATGGTTTGCACCAGTTGTGAGCAATCGATTCAAACTAAGCTTGCCAAAATAGAAGGGGTCAAATCTGTGCAAGCCAGCACGGCAAAGCAATGCGCCACAGTTGAATTTGATGCGTCAAAAGTCAGTGAAAAAGAATTGATTGCCACAATAGAATCCATGGGGTATAAAGCTACGACACAGACGACATCTGCAACCAACTAATTACGACAACCAATCTATTGTGATGAGCTATGCAAAAGGATAACTACTACAAGGGACTGTTTGTTGGCACGCTACTTGGAGCGGCAATTGGCACTGTGCTTGGGATGCTCTTTGCACCTCGCCGTGGCGAAGAGATGCGACATGTACTTTTTCGCCGTTTGGATGAGAGCCTGCAGGAAGGCAGTGCTCCCAGCACATTGCCTCCACGAGAGATGCCTGTTCCCAACACGATTCCTCCCAAAGAAGGGGCAGAGCCACCTGCAGAACTTGAAAATCAAGCGAAGCGGCGCGCTGAAGAAATTGTCTTGGCAGCACAACTTGAAGCCGACCGCCTGTTGCGTGAGGCAAATTCTATTTTGCACGATGTCAAATCGCTCCGAAATAATCCAAACTAAACCTTGAGCTTCATGCTAGCCTTTCTTGGCCATCACCTTGAAAAATCTTCTCGCCAAAACGACCATGTTGTGGTGCTGCTACATGCTTTTCCACTTTCCAGTGAGATGTGGACAGCGCAACTCAAGTGCCTAAGTCAAGCTGGATACTCTGTGCTTGCCCCAAATGTGTATGGTATTGAAGGCTCCGAGCCACGTCAGGATTGGACTATGCGCCAGTATGCCGAATCGGTGCATCAACTCATCGAACGTTTTGGCTTCACGTCTGTCTCGCTGGTCGGTGTCTCAATGGGCGGCTACCAAGCCTTTGCCTTTCAACGCCGCTATCCGCAGATGACCGTGTCAATGATTCTCTCTGACACGCGTGCCGAATCCGACACGGATGAGGCTCGCAAAAAGCGATTTGAATTTATTGAGGCACTCAAACAGCATGGCATTTCCGAAGCCAAAGCACGCATGATTCCTAAACTGCTTGGCGAAACCACACATGCGACCGAACCTGAAATCGCTGGTCGGCTGTCTGTCATGATTGAACGGCATCGTGTAGAAGCTGTTATCGAGCAACTCAAAGCCTTAGCCTCTCGACCTGATTTTACTCCACATCTTGCCACTATTGAGTGCCCTGTTTTGGTTATCGTCGGTGAAGAAGATGTGTTGACGCCACCAAGCCTTGCTAAATCTATGGCAGAAAAATTGCCTCATGCACGCTTGGAAATTATTCCGCGCGCTGGACACCTGCCCAACCTTGAGCAGCCTGAAATTTTCAATGCACTCATGCTGAAACATTTGCAACAGGTTACACTGGCAAATGCTTGATTTTTTTGTTCTCGAAGGCACATCCTACCCATTTACTTTTGAGGCTTTCTTGCTAACCTTTATTCCACTTTTTGTAGCGATTGATGCCCCGGGCACACTGCCGCTTTTCATTGGTCTGACACAAAGTCTGCCCGAGAAAGTTAAGCGGCGGCTTACTGTGCAAGCGGTTTTCACTGCCTTTACGATTGCCGTCGTGGTGATGGTCGCCGGAAAAAATATCTTTGCGTTTTTAGGCATCACCATTTCTGACTTTCGCATCGCGGGCGGACTCATTTTGCTTCTGCTGGCTATACGCGACCTGACCACTTCCGATGTTGATGAATCTAAAAAACCTGCTGACCCGACCAGTATTGGCATTGTGCCTATTGGTATCCCGCTCATCATCGGTCCTGGCTCACTGACGACTATTCTCATTTCTGGTGAGGCTCACGGTTGGCTCATGACCACGCTGGCGCTTGTGCTCAATCTTCTGATTGCCTTTTTGCTTTTTTACTTTTCAGGCACCGTCGAGCGGCTTATTGGACCTAACGGTGCAAAAGCGATTGCTAAAATTGCTTCGCTTCTTTTAGCCGCCATTGCAGTCATGATGATTCGCGTGGGTATTTTTGATGTCGTTTCTAAGGCAGGTCAATAGCTCTCACGTGCTACAATTACTGACGATTTACAGACTTGCGAGAACGATGTTGCAGGCGTAATTTTGCATTTGCATGGCGTGTTCGTCTAGAGGCCTAGGACGCCGCCCTCTCAAGGCGGAAATCATGGGTTCGAATCCCATACACGCTACACGGGCTCCATGCTTGCCTTTCTTGACACAATGTTCATGAGCTTAATGCACACGCTATGCCTATACCGGAAAAATATGTGCGACATATTTGGAAAAATCTTTATCTCAAGCTTCATGCCCTCCTGCTCGTTGATGGACGCCCCTTGCAAATCCTCTCCACAGGCAAGCTCAACTCAAATGAAGGCGCAGATTTTCTTGATGCCCGCATCATCATTGACGGCATAGAGTACTGCGGTGCCGTCGAAATCCACTCTTGCACATCTGATTGGCTCAAACATCACCATCATCTCAATCCACGCTATGCATCTATAATTTTGCACGTCGTCTTCGAGCACGACCAACCCTTGCAAAACGCTTCGCCTATTTTGGAATTGCGCCGCTTTCTGAACGACGATGTGCACAAGATACTGGCACAGTGCATCAAGGACGACGCCATGCTCCATCGCCCACACACCATTGCTTGTTTGCCTACCGTGCAACACATTGATGACACGCTCAAACTTGAATGGATTCACGCACTTTCCGAACAGCGCTTCCAAAGAAAAGTTGAGCGTTTTGCTTCCGCTCTTACTGATGAGCAGTATGATGAACTTATCTACCGTGGTCTCATGCGCGCCTTGGGTTACCGCGAAAACACTTCCGCCTTTGAAGCACTGGCTCAACGTGTGAGTTTTTCTGAACTGCGCTTTCTTACTGCCTATCCCTTCACCGAGCGACGGCGCACACTGGAAGCCATTTACTTTTCTCTGTCTGCACTTTTGCCCAGTCAGCCTGCCGACAAAGAGACTGCCGTATATGTGCATGACTTGGCTAAACGATTTGCTGAAACACCCTTTCACACACGTCCGCCGCTTGATAGGTTAGCTTGGATTTTTTTCCGTTTGCGTCCGCAGAATTTTCCCACGCTTCGTCTTGCTGGACTTGCTGAAATTGTCTCCAAAAATTTGGAGCACGGATTCTTACACCATGCGCTTGAAATCGTTTGCCTGCCAATTCCCAATCAGCGGAAAATTCTTCGGCTTGAGCATCTCTTCATTGCAGATGCTGCTGACTACTGGCAGCATCACTACCGCTTTGGAGAACCGAGTCAAAAACCTATTCGCACCCTTGTTGGGAAAACCCGCGCCGCTGAACTGGTCATCAACACGCTTCTGCCAGTGCTGGCGCTCTACGCCAAGCGGCACCACGATTCTTCGCTCTCCACACTTATTCTTTCGCTTTATGCCAATTATCCGAAAGGGCTAACCAGCAAGGTCTCTGAGCGCATGTTGCATGATGTATTAGGCGAGTCGTATCAAATTAAGTCGGCAGCAATGGAACAAGGGCTCTTGGAGCTAAAAGAAGTGTATTGCGACGCACTACGTTGCTTGGAGTGCCGTATCGGACAAGCGATTTTTGCACTATGATTTCGTGCACTTTGTGAAAGCAACTTTGTGCACTTTATGGTAAAAGAAAACCACAAAGGACACAGAGACACTCACAAAGAACGCAAAGCCAATCCGTGCAAAATAGTTCAATCCGTCTCATCCGTGTGCCATGATTTTTGGATTTCTCGCTTTGCACGCAATGATGCCACGCTGTCATGCAGAACGGAGCACAGCAGAGTGAAGCATCCACATTGGAATGGATTCCTTGCTCTGGCTCGGAATGAACTGTGATGAAAAAACCAAATTTCAAGTGCGAACTGACAACGCGCCTCTGGTCTCAAAATGACAAGAGAGTGCTCGGAATGGTATAAAACAAAACTGTTTAGGTTACTCAAAAACGGTGCGTAAGTTTAATTCGAGTGTTTTCCCGTTTGCAAATTCATAGCGAAGCGTATCCTCTTTTGAATACACGGCAATCATATCATAGCCTTCTTTGGTTAAGCGATAGAGTTCAATTTGTTGGGCTTCGGGCGAGACAATCCAATACGATGGAATTTTTGCCTCTTGATACAGTCGGAACTTTGTTTGTCGGTCTCGCTTGACACTGTTTTTTGAGAGAATTTCCACGACTAAATCGGCATAGCCGTTGATTTCAAGGGCTTTGGCGCGTGAAGCATGTTCTTTGGAAAGAAAGAGAATGTCGGGTTGCATGGTATTTTTGCCGAGTTTCAAATCGGTAGGGGTTCCGAAGACTTCGCCAAGATGATGTTGATTCACAAAATTCGAGAGCGCAACGAGCAGTCGGCTCTGAATGCGTTGATGCTGGATAGATGTTGGCATATCAAAAATGATGGTTGCGCCTTCGGGAAGGCGAGCATCTTCGGGCATGGCGCGCACAATGATGTCGCCGTCGAGAAATTCAATGAACTCGAAGCCTCCCTCGTCAGAGTGCAGTTGCTCATAGAACTTGCGCTGTCGTTCCAGCCAAGCCTTTGAGCGAAGTTTGGGGCGTGCGATTGGCGCAGAAAGTTTGTTTGGTGTTGCCATCATCAATTCAGATTCGTTCGCCGCTATTGAATCGCGTTGCCGCGTTTTTATTTTGTGCGCGTTCATCAATTTCGGGCCTCACCCAAGCGCACCTTCAATCGAAGGCGCAAGTGCTTATCAAGGTTGGTAAGATTGTAAATGACTTCGAAGCGGTCTTCTTCGGTGAATCGGTCGGCTCCGCAAATATCAGCGCAGTAATTGAAGCCGGGCTCTTCTTTGAGAGCGCAACAGAGGTCAACAATCGCCGATGTCTCTGCCAAGAGCGTTGTCTCACCACGAAATTCGCTAACCTCTCGAATTGCGCTGTTGAACTTGGCTTGAAGTGCGTTGATGATATCTTTCATACTTTGAAATCATGCAATTAGGGCTTTTGTGCGATGACAACCATTTCATCGCCGATTTTAAGCCATTCTGAAAGTTTGATAACAACGCGATGCGCTGTCAAAATGAAGTTTGTTTTGAGCGTGCTTCCTTGCGTCAAACGGTTGAAGGCACGTTGAGCATCAGCATTGGTGTAGGCGGTTTGGTGCGCTTTCGACCGGATACCGAAGAGCCGCTTCAGCGACGGAATAATCGCATAGACCAAAATGTTCTTTGGCTCAAGCGTAACAATAATTTTGCAAGTCCTGAAACCACATCGCTCGAGCAAAAGCGGAAGTGTATGCTTACCGAAAAGATTAACGTGTTCATGACCGATATTGTGCCAAAACTTTCCAAAGAATCGTGCAATCCCACTGCTTGCGTCAGGAACTTTAATGACGACGATTCCGCCCGGCTTCAAGATACTTGGTGTCACGTAAAATACACGCCTCGTGCATCTCTGCCAAAACGGGCTTAGGTTGTGTTGACAAAATTACACTTGAACGCACAGTTATTCTGAACACAGCAAAGCGAAGTGAAAGAATCCAAACCTAATGAGGTTGCGCTCTATTCTTCATTCTTCATTGCTCACTCTTCATTAGCGGTGGATTCCTTGCTCTGGCTCGGCATGACAGCGCAGTAAAACTCACTCATTCTTTATTGGCTCCAGACTTCTTGATGCGGACGAACTTGCGCTTCCCTACCTTGATGATTTTTTCGCTATCAAGATACAGCATTTGTTTGCTA
>Ga0308419_1000046_pt1 | contig 97732 bp, 82 predicted proteins | sample HotsprSampleMS50_FD_203674 | JGI IMG/M metagenome (GOLD analysis project Ga0308419, IMG submission 203674) | Hot spring phototrophic mat microbial communities from Mushroom Spring, Yellowstone National Park, Wyoming, United States - 20090730_MS50 ... | reverse complement strand
CAATCTCTTCCAGGGCATTGAAATCCTTGGCCTCAGACAGTAGACTGAAGTTGCTCACGGGAAGGACCTCACTTCTGGTTCCGATGGGCTCGGACTAGGTGAGGTCTTTCCTTGTACCTAGCCTTCCGAGTTCCTCTCCGCGCCAACGTTAATCTTACTCATACTAGACGCTCAGCGTAGGCTCCAGACTACAACGCTCCCCCCGCCATGGCCGCCAGCCTCGAGAGCGGCTCGAAGAAAACACCGAGGACCAGCACGGCCACGACCGCCAAGCCGAGGGCCGTCCTGACGAGCGGTGTGCCGGGAATCGTTCCAACCGCCCCCGGCTCCGCGCCGAGCGCCTCGGACTCCTTCACCAGGTACATGTTCCTGACCACCCCGTAGTAGTACCCGACGGAGACGGCGCTGTTCAGGACCATCACCACGGCGAGCCAGGTCTGTCCCTCGCCCACCGCGGCGAGGAAGAGATAGAGCTTACCGAAGAAGCCGGCCGTGGGCGGGATGCCGATGAGGGATAGGAAGCAGACCACCAGGGCCAGGGCCGCGAGCGGCGCCCGCCGGGCCAGGCCGACGTAGTCTTTGACCTCCCGGCCCGTCCCTCGGTTCTCGAGCCAGATGACCACGGCAAAGGCCCCGAGGTTCATCGCCGCGTAGGCCGCGAGGTAGTAGACCACCGCCGCGAGGCCCCGCGGGCTGGCCACGGCCAGACCGACGAGGATGTAACCGGCGTGGGCGATGGACGAGTAGGCCAGGAGGCGCTTCATGTCGGTCTGCGCCAACGCGGCGAGGTTGCCGACGGTCATCGTGACCACGGACAGCACGGCGAACAGCGTGGGCAGGAGCCCGGAGAAGTCTCCCAGGACGCCACCCGCGCCGCCCGGGGCACCCGCGACCAGGACGGGACCGAAGATGCGCAGTACGGCCGCGAAGGCCGCCGCCTTGGGCCCGACCGAGAAGAACGCCGTCACCGGCGTGGGCGCACCCTCGTAGGCGTCGGGGGCCCAGAAGTGGAACGGTACGGCCGCCAGCTTGAACCCGAAGCCCGCCACCAGGAGGACCAGGCCGGTCACGGCCACCGGCACCCATCCCGACCGGATACCGGCGAGCCCGCCGGGGCCGAGCAGGTCGCCCAGGTTCGTGCTCCCGGCGGCGCCGAAGACCAGGGCCATGCCGAAGAGGATCACCGCCGAGGCCAAGGCGCCGGTCAGGAAGTACTTCAGGGCCGCCTCGCCGGAGCGCAGGTCGCCCCGGAGCAGGCCGGCCAGGGCGTACGAGGAGATGGCCGTGGTCTCCAGGCCGAGGTAGATCATCACCAGGTCCCGCGAGCCGGCCATGAGCATCATGCCGAGAACGGCGATCAAGGTCAGCGAGAAGAATTCGCCACGCGGCAGCCCGCGTGTCTCGGCAAAGTCCACCCCGAGGAGGACGGTCCCGAGGCCGACCGCGACGAAGACCACTTTCATGGCCAGCGCGAAGAAGTCCGCCTCAATCATCCCGGCGAGCGGGCCGGCCGGGGCCGGTCCTACACCGCCGGGGGTCACGGCTCCCGTGGCGGCGAGCCCGACCGCCGCGGCCAGCGCCAGCACCACGCCGACCAGGGAGAGATAGCCGACCGCGCGCTTCCTGCCGGCCGGCAGGAAGAGGTCACCAAGCAAGGCGACCAGGGCGGTCGCGGTCACCACGAGCTCGGGCAGGACCACGCGCCACACGCTAGATTCCCCCCAACCGCTGCACCAGCTGGACGGCGGGGCCGTCCAGGAACCGCATCAGGAGGCCCGGCGCCACGCCGAGGACCACGATGAGCACGACCAGCGGGGCGTAGGTGAACAGCTCGAGCGGGGTCGCGTCGGGCAGGCCGGCGTACTCCTCCTTGGCCTCGCCCATGAGGACCCGCTGCATCATCCAGAGGTTGAACCCGGCCACGACGAGCATGCCGAGGCCGGCCATGGCCACCCACACGACGCTCACCCGGAAGGTGCCGGCCAGCACGAAGAACTCCGAGACGAACCCGGCGAGTCCCGGCAGGCCGAGGTTGGCGAAGAACGAGAAGGCCATCACCGTGGCCACCACGGGCACGGTCACGTAGATGCCGCGGAGCTTCGCTATCTCCCGGGTGTGGGTCCGCTCGTAGATGGCCCCGACCATGAGGAACAACATGGCCGAGATAAGACCGTGGGAGATGTTCATGAACATGCCGCCAGCAAGGGCGAGCGGCGTGCCGGCCGCGAGTCCGAGGAGGACAAAGCCCATGTGGCTGATGGAGGAGTAGGCGACGAGCTTCTTCAGGTCCTTCTGGGCCATGGCCGTGAGGGCGCCGTAGATGATGTTGATGAGCCCCAGGGCGGCCATGGCGACGGTGAAGGCCTTGGCGGCTTCCGGCAGGGTCGGGTAGCTCACGCGGTAGAAGCCGTACGTCCCCATCTTGAGCAGGACGGCCGCGAGGACCACGCTGATGGGGGTCGGGGCCTCGACGTGGGCGTCCGGAAGCCAGGTGTGCAGCGGGAAGACCGGCACCTTCACGGCGAAGCCGAGGAACAGCGCGAAGAAGATCCACTTCTGCGCCGCGAGCGGGATGGCCGGGGCCGCCGCGGCGATGGCCAGCATGTCGAAGGTCTTCGCCCCGGACATGAAGTACAGGGCGAGGATGCCGACCAGCATGATGACGCTACCGACAAGTGTGTAGATGAAGAACTTCAGCGCGGCGTACTCGCGCCGCGGCCCGCCCCAGATGCCGATGAGGAAGTACATCGGGACGAGCACGATCTCCCAGAAGACGTAGAAGAGGACGTAGTCCAGCGCCAGGAAGACGCCGAGCATGCCCGTCTCGAGGAGTAGGAGGAGCGAGAAGAAGGCCCTCTCCTTCTCCTTGACCATGTCCCAGGCCGCGACCAGCGCGACAAACGTCACCAGGGTGGTCAGGAGGACGAGCGGGAAGCTGAGACCGTCCGTCCCGAGGAAGTACGAGATGCCCAGGCTCGGGATCCAGTCCAGCCGCTCGACAAGGCGCAGCCCTTCAGGCGTGACCGCCGCCGACCCCCACTTGGCGAGCGCCCAGAGCGACGCCGCCAGGGGGACCAGGCCGAAGAAGGCCGCCACCTGCCTGCAGAGCTGCACCCTGTCCTTCGGGATGGTCAGGAGCACGAAGGTCCCGACGAGGGGCGCGAAGACCATCAGGGTCAAGATAGGGAAGCCTGACATGTCCCTGCCTCCTGTCCACCTAGATCAAGAGCCAAACCAGGACCGCCAGCGAGGCGGCGGCCCCGGCGTAGAGGGCGACCATATAGGAGCGGACGTTGCCGGTGTGCGCCCGGCGCAGCGCCCGGCCGGCGGCCACGGTGCCGCTGGCCACGCCGTTGACCGCGCCGTCCACGACCACGTTGTCGAACTCGCCCGCCGAGAAGGCCATCTCGCGCGTGGCCCAGGCCACGCCGTTGACCGCGCCGTCCACAACCACGTTGTCGAAAAGACCGCACAGCTCGGCCAGGCCCACGGCGGGCCGGACGAAGACAGCCGAGTAGAGCTCGTCCACATAGTACTTGTTCTTGAGCAAGAGGTAGATGGGCCTCAGGGCGCGGATGACGCGCTCGCGCCTCACCAGACGCGTGCCGTAGACCAGGTAGCCCACCAGGATGCCCAGGAGCGCGGCACCGAGGGCGATGGGCAGCACCGGTCCGGCGGCGTGCGCGGCTCCGGCTGCGTGGCTCGCGAGCTCCACCCCGTGGGCGAACACCCCGTGCACGTGGCCGGTGGCCGCCTCGAGGCCGGGCAGGCTGCGCCCGAAGTCGAGGAAGTGGCCGAGCCAGTGCCCGGCCCACGGCGAGCCCGGTAGGCCCCCGAGGACCGCCAGCACGGTCAGGGCCACCAGGGGCCCGGTCATTACCCGCGGCGACTCGTGGGCGTGCTCGTAGGCGTGGTGGTCGCGCGGCCGCCCGAAGAAGACGAGCACGGTCAAGCGGGTCATGTAGTAGGCCGTGAGGAAGGCCGTGGCCACGGCCATCCAAAAGAGGACCGTCCAGCCCGAGCCCCAGGCGGCGACCAGGATCTCGTCCTTGGACCAGAAGCCGGCCAGGGGCGGGATGCCGGCCAGGGCCAGGGCGCCGGCCAGGAAGGTCCAGAACGTCACTCTCATCTTGCCGGCGAGGCCGCCCATGCGGTGGATCTCCAGGGTCCCGAGGGCGTGGCTCACGCTGCCGGCGGTGAGGAAGAGCAGGGCCTTGAAGAAGGCGTGCGTCACGAGGTGGAAGGTACCCGCGACGTAGCCCCCCACGCCCAGGCCGAGCATCATGTACCCGAGCTGGCTCACCGTCGAGTAGGCCAGGACCTTCTTGAAGTCCGTCTGCAAGGTGGCGATGGTCGCCGCGAAGAGCGCGGTGAAGCCGCCGATGAGGGCGACGACGAAGAGTGCGTCCCCCGAGGCGACGAAGATGCCGAACGAGCGGGCCACCAGGTAGACGCCGGCCGCCACCATGGTCGCCGCGTGGATGAGGGCGCTCACCGGGGTGGGGCCGGCCATGGCGTCGGGGAGCCAAACGTGAAGCGGGAACTGCGCCGACTTCCCGACCGCGCCGCCGAACAGGAGCAGGGCTCCGGCGGTGACGACGGTCGGGGCGAGGGCCCCTCCGGCGGCCGCCTTGGTGATGGCGGCGATGTTGAAGGTGCCGGCGTTGGTGTACAGGAGGAAGATGCCGATGAGCATGGCCACGTCGCCGACACGGGTGGTCATGAAGGCCTTCATCGAGGCCATCCGCGGCCAGTCCTCCTCGAACCAGTGGCCGATGAGGAGGTAGGAGCACAGGCCCATGACCTCCCAGGCGATGAGCAGGAGGAGGTAGTTGTCGGCCAGGACGAGGAGCAGCATCGCCGACGTGAACAGGCTCAGGGTGCCGAAGAACCGCTGGTACCGACGGTCTCCGTGCATGTAGCCCATGGAGTAGATGTGGACCGCCGAGCTGACGATGCTGACGACGAGCAGCATGACGGCTGCCAGGTTGTCGACGACCAAGCCCATGTCCAGCGTGACCGAGCCCAGGGTGAGCCAGCGCCCGCCCGTCGTCACGGGCTCCCCTCCGCGCGCCACGAGGGCGATGAAGGCAGCCACCGACAGGAGGAGCGAGGTCAGCACGGCCGCGGTCCCGACGTGGGCGGCCCGGGGCCCCAGGCGCCGGTTGAAGAAGGTGATGACCAGCCAGGACGCCAGCGGCAGGGCCGGGACTATCCAGATATGCTCGAGGATGAACATCGCCTAGGCCACCCCGCCCTCAACCCTTGAGAAGAGTGAACTTGTCGATCTCGGCCACGCCCCGCTGCCGCACTATCTGCAGCACGATGGCCAGCCCGACCGCCGCCTCGGCGGCGGCGACGGCCATGACGAAGATAGCGAACACCTGGCCCGCGACCGCGCCGGCGGGGTTCAGCCGGGCGAAGGCCACGAGCAGGATGTTGACGGCGTTGAGCATGAGCTCGATGCACATCAGGACCCGGACGGCGTTGGACGACCGAAGTGCGCCGTACAGGCCGACGGCGAAGAGCAGCACCCCGAGGACGATCGCGTAGCTCAAGTCGATCACGACCCCGCCCCCTTCCCCGACTCTTCCCGGGCGGCGATGACGACCGCGCCCACCAGCGCCGCGAGCAGCACGACCGACGCCACCTCGAAGGGGACCAGGAAAGTCGTGAAGAGGGCCTCCCCGAGCGGCGCGGTCGTCGGCGGGCCGGACGCAGCCGGCACGGCGACCACCGGCAGTCCGGCGCGCCACAGGGCGGCGAGCACCAGACCCGCGAACCCCAGGGCGACCATCCCGGCCAGGACGACCCAGGCCACTCGGGCCGGCGGCTGCCCCGTCCCGGATACCGGCGGGGCCCCGACCGCCTCGGGCAGACGGCCCGCCGGGTGGTCGGAGAGTTCCTTCAGGTCCGAGACCATGATGGCGAAGAGGAACATCACGGCGATGGCCCCGACGTAGACCAGGACCTGCGTGACGCCGAGGAAGTCGGCGCCGAGCAGGATGAAGACCCCGGCGACACCGGTGAAGGCCAGGACCATGAAGAACGCGGCGTGGGTGATGCGGCGGACGCGTCCGACCATCCAGGCCGCGACCAGGATGACGACCCCGAGGGTGACAAACCCCAGGGTCGGCATCGCCCTCACGAGGTCATCGAGGAAATTCACTTCCGGTCACCTCCCGCGAAGGTGACGGTCAGCACGGTGCCGTCCAGACGGGAGGCCTCGAAGCCCTCACGCGGCAGCTTCAGCCGCTCGAGGTCCCAGACGAGGTCCTCCGGCCGGTACTCGGCGAGCTCGTAATCGGGTGACATCACCAGGGCGCCGAAGGGACAGGCCTCGACGCAGAGGTTACAGACCATGCACCGCCCAAGGTCAAGGCGCCACTCGACCGGGTAGCGCTTCTTGTCCTCGCGCTGCCCGGCTTCGATCTCGATGATGCCGAGCGGGCACGCCTTGGCGCACACCTGGCAGGCGGTGCACTTGGGCTCGCCGCTGGAGGGGTCCACCACCAAGGCCGGGTGCCCGCGGAACCCTTCCAGCGGGACGTAGTACTTCTCGGGGTACTGGAAGGTCACCGGCGGCCGCAGGGCGTTGACGAAGGTCACCCAGAGACCGGTGAGCACGCTCCAGAGCCCTTTGACGATGGCAATCAGGCTGCGCATCCGGACGGCCTCCCCGCTCCGGCTAGACCCAGAGCACGTAGATCCCCGTGGCGAACAGGTTGACCAGAGCCGCGGGCAGGAGCACCTTCCACCCGAAGGACAGAAGCTGGTCCACGCGAACGCGCGGCAGGGTCCACCGTATCCACATGACCAGGATGACGAAAGCGTAGGTCTTCAGCATGAACCAGACGAACGGCGGCAGCCAGGGTCCCTGCCAGCCGCCGAAGTAGAGCGTCACGGCCACGGCCGAGAGGGCCAAGAGGTTGGCGTACTCGGCCAGGAAGAAGAAGGCGAAGCGGAGCCCGCTGTACTCCACGTTGTAACCGGCTACGAGTTCGGACTCGGCCTCGGCGAGGTCGAACGGCACGCGGTTCAGCTCGGCGAAGAGCGCGGCGAGGAAGACCAGGAACCCCAGGGGCTGGACCACGATGTTCCACAGCCCCGACTGCGCCCGGACGATGCCGTCCGTCGAGAGCGTTCCCGAGACCATGACCACGGCGATGACCGCCAGGACCATCGGGACCTCGTAGCTCACGAGCATGGCCGCCCCGCGCATCGCCCCTAGCAAAGACCACTTGGAGTTGGAACCCCAACCCGCCATGAGCACGCCCATGACGGTGAAGGAGGCCGCGGCAGCCAGATAGACCATGCCGACGTCGAGGTCCGAGACGATGGCCCCGGGCCCGAGCGGGATTACCACGTAAATCAGGAGCGAAGAGGTGAAGACTACCACCGGGGCGATGATGAAGAGGGCCTTGTCGACCGCCCGCGGGATGATGTCCTCCTTGCCGAGGAGCTTGAACGTGTCCGCAATGAGCTGGAGCCAGCCGTGCGGGCGGCCGCAGCGCATCGGGCCGAGGCGGCTCTGGATGCGGGCCGAGAGCTTCCGCTCGAGCCAGACCAGGACAAGCGTGTTAAGGATCATAAAGAGCACGACGAGAAGGAACTTCACGAGCCCCCACGACACGTCGAACACGGCCTGCCAGAAGGGGCTCACCGAAGCGGCCATATGGAGCTGGCCCCAAAGCCGCTGAAGGAGACCGACGAGGTCGGCCAGCATCTACCGGTCCACCTCCCCCAGGATGATGTCGATGGAGCCGATGTTGGCCACCACGTCGGCCACGTAGTGACCGCGGCACATGAGAGGCAGGCTCTCCAGGTGCACGAAAGAAGGGGCACGCCACTTCACGCGGTAGGGCCCGGTCCCGCCGGTCGAGACGAGATAGACCCCGACCTCTCCCCGCGGCGACTCGATTCGGCTATAGACGTCGCCGGCCGGGGGTTTGAGCACGCGCGGCACCTTGGCCATGGTCTCCCCGGGCTCGAGGGCGTCGAGGGCCTGCGCGATGATCTTCAGGCTGGCCCGCATCTCCTCGAAGCGGCAGACCGTGCGGTCGTAGACATCGCCCTCAGTCCCCACCGGTACGTCGATGTCGAAGCGCCCGTAGGCCGCGTACGGCTCGTCGCGGCGGAGGTCGAAGTCCACGCCCGAGGCCCGTAGCACCGGGCCGCTGCAGCCGTAGGCGATGGCCTGCTCGCGCGTGAGCCGGCCAACGCCCTTGGTCCGGGCGACGAAGATGACGTTCTTGAGGAGAAGGTTCTCGTACTCCTTGAGCCGCTTGGGCATGAGACGCAGGAAATCACGGCACTTCTCGACGAAGCCGGGCGGGAGGTCGTTCCGCACACCGCCGATACGCAGATAGCTGTAGGTGAGGCGGGCGCCGGCGGCCGCCTCGAAGAGGTCGAGGATGTGCTCTCTCTCGCGGATGGCGTAGAGGAACGGCGTGGTCGCTCCGAGGTCGTTGGCGAAGCTTCCGAACCAGACGAGGTGGCTGGCGATACGCTGGAGCTCGGCCATGATGACCCGGATGACTTGCGCCCGCTCGGGGACCTCGATGCCGGCCAGCTTCTCGACGGCGATGACGTAGGCCAGCTCGTTGGTCATGGCCGAGACGTAGTCTAGGCGGTCGGTGAGCGGGACCACCTGCGGCCAGGTCCAGCTCTCGGCGAGCTTCTCGAAGCAGCGGTGCAGGAACCCGAGGTCGGGCAGAGCGTCGACGACGGTCTCACCGTCCACCCTGAGGACCACACGCAGCACGCCGTGGGTCGAAGGGTGGCTCGGACCCATGTTGACGAGGAGCTCGTGTTCGCCTATGTCGGCAGGGAGCGGGCGGAACTCGACGGTCTCGGTCACGGCTGGTAGTCCTCCCTCGTCACCCGCCGACGCGGGGGCCTGGTGTCGACGAAGTCCTTCCGCAGGGGATAGCCGACGAACGACTCGTCGAGAAGGATGCGCCTGAGGTCCGGGTGCCCCTCGAAGCGGACTCCGAGAAGGTCGTAGACCTCACGCTCCTGGAAGCCAGCCGTGGGCCAGACCTCGGCGAGGCTGGGCAGGACCGGCGGGTCGGCGTCGCGGGCGACCTCCGACCGCAGCGAGGCCTTCGTCGAAGGGTCGGGCATCGAGTGGAGCGTGTAGACCACCTCGATGACCCCGCGGTCCGGCCAGTCCACGCCCGACACACAGGAGAGGTAGTTGAGCGGGTGTGAGCCCGCCGTCCGGAGGACCTCCGCGGCCTGGCGGAGCTCCGACGGCTCGACGCGGACCTCGAGCTCGCCGTCCGGCCGGACGGTGGTCCGAGCCGACGGGACACGGGAGGCGAGCTCGGCCTGGAGGACCGCCGCGGCGGCCAGCCGGGCTGACCTGAGGTCGGTGGCGGGTCTCACGGGCGCTCCTCTCCTTCCTGGCCCTTCGGCACCCGGTCTTGCCGGCAGGTCTCCTTGGGCACCCGCCGGAAGCCCTCGATACCGGCCAGCTTCTGCAGGCGCAGAAGACCGTCCAGCAAGGCCTCCGGGCGCGGCGGGCAGCCGGGCACGTACACGTCTACCGGGATGACCTTGTCGATGCCTGGGACCACGTTGTAGCCGGCCGCGAACGGGCCGCCCGTGCAGGCGCAAGCCCCCATGGCCAAGATCCACTTCGGCTCGGCCATCTGGTCGTAGAGCAGCTTCACCCTCGAGGCCATCTTCTCGTTGACCGTCCCGGAGATGAACATGAAGTCGGCCTGACGGGGCGAGGCGCGGAAGAACGAGCCAAATCGGTCGAGGTCGTAGCGGGAGGCGCCCGTCGCCATCATCTCAATGGCGCAGCAGGCCAACCCGAAGGTCATGTACCAGAGCGAGTTCTTGCGCCCCCAGTTGAAGAGCTGCTGGAGGCTGCCCATGAAGACGCCGGGGAGCACGCGGCGCAGCGGCGAGCTCGCCGGGATGGAGTGTTGCGAGATCTCTTCGACCAGGCGGACGTCCTCGAGACGGGGGCAAGGCATGTCCGCCCGGCCGCGGCGGGCCTTCACACCCATTGCAGCACCCTCTTCTTCCAGGCGTATACAAGACCGACGACGAGAACACCGATGAACACGAGCATCTCTACCAGTCCGGCAAGGCCGAGGGACCGCAGGACGACCGCCCACGGGTAAAGGAAGACGACCTCGACATCGAAAATGACGAAGACCAGGGCGAAGATGTAGTAGCGGACGCGGAACTTGAGCCGGGAGTCTCCGAACGGTCGCTCGCCGCACTCGAAGATTGACCGCTTCGGAGCGCTCGGGAGGCTGGGCCGGAACAGCCACGCTACCCCAAGTCCCAGGAAGACGAAACCGATCCCGACCGTGAGGAAAAGCAGGACGTCGAAGTAGTTGCCCATCCCCGGGTTCCTCCTCAGAACTCACGGTGGCTACAGAAGGCGGACCGTGAAGGCCGTCTAAGGTCTCTGGCAGGCGGGTAGCTGCACAGAAGCATTATAGTCTTGGCATCCAGGCAGGTCAACGGAAGGACCGTCCATCACCGTGTGACCTCCGGAGCGCGGCAGGGCGTCCGGCGCGGCCCCAAGTGCTAGCCGCGACGGCAACCCTGCATCTTGGCCCAGTAGTTGAGCAGCCGGTCGAGCTTGCGACTAAGCCCGAGGATGTGGTCGCTTGTGAGCGGCTCCCCACCCCGGCAGTGGATGTCCTCGATCTGCTTGCGCAGTGCCTCGATCTGCTGCAGTATCTCGTCGGCGGTCGTTGGAGCGTCCATGGTCAGGGCTGTGGCGGGGCGTCGGGCACCTCCCGTCGGCAGGAATCGTGGAACATTATAGCAGGTTAGGGAAGGATGTCTAGAAGCGGTCGTCACTTCTCGACAGCCAAATCCTCGCCGACCACCCGTATCTCCGGCTCGAGCCACACCCCGCTCCGCTCGAAGACCGCCTGCCGGACCCGCTCGATGAGGCGGAGGACGTCGCGGGCGGTCGCCGCGCCCCGGTTGACGATGAACCCGGCGTGTAGTTCCGAGACCTGCGCGTCACCCTCGCGCCAACCCTTGCAGCCGGCCTCTTCGATGAGCGTACCGGCGAAGAACCCCGCTGGGCGCTTGAAGACACTGCCCGCGCTGGGGAGGTCCAGGGGCTGGCGCGCCCGGCGCCGTACCGTGAAGTCCTCCTCGCGCCGCCTGATCTCGTCCGGGTCCCCGTGGCGCAAGGCCAGGACCGCGGAGACGACGACCCAACCCTCGCGCTGGGGCCTGCTCGTCCGGTAGGCTAGGTCCAGCTCGGCCGCAGGGAAGGTCCTCACGCCCTCCTCGAGACGGTCGGGCCGCACGCACTCCGCCGCGCTCAGGACATCGCGCATCTCCGACCCGTACGCTCCAGCGTTCATCACCACCGCCCCGCCGACCGTCCCCGGGATGCCTACGGCGAACTCGAGCCCCGACAGGCCACGTCGTCCGCATCTCCGGGCAAGGTCGGCCAGAGCCACCCCGGCCCCGGCCCGGACGCGGGCGTCGTCGGACTCGACCGCGAGGAACTCACCGCCCAGCCGGACGACGACACCGCGGATGCCCCCGTCGCGGACCAGGAGGTTGGTCCCCCGCCCGAGGACCAGGAACGGTACCCCGGAGGAGCGGCAGAGTCCGAGGACCGCCAGGAGCTCGGTGGCAGTCTCGACCGTGACGAGGTAGTCCGCCGGACCGCCGACGCGGAAAGAGGTGTGCTCGCGCATCGGAGCGTCCCGGACAAGCCGTTCCGGCGGCACGGTCTCCGAGAGGGTCCTCTCGAAGTCGGCGGCTCGACCCGGTGAGGTCAGGCCCGTCCCGCCCGTCGCCGGATACCCTTCGCCTTCCCTCGTGGTCATCCACTGTTCTCCTTCCTCTGGTAGCCGCCGGGCCGGGCGATACCGCCCCGAGAGACACCGCCCCGAGAGGCACCGCCCCGAGAGGTGCGGCCCCGGGAGGCACCGCCCCGAGAGGCACCGCACCTCTCCACCAGGACGACGGCCTCGACGTGCGTGGTCTGGGGGAACATGTCCACCGGTTGCACGCGCCGGACCGCGTAGCCCGCTCCGGTGAGGTGGGCCAAGTCCCGGGCCAGCGTGGCCGGGCTGCAAGACACGTAGACGACCCGCCCGGGCCCAAGTCTCGCCAGGGCCTCCAGCGCCTCCCCCTCGCACCCTTTCCGGGGCGGGTCCAGCACGACCGTGTCGAAGACCTCGCCCCCGCGCGCCATGTCCGCCAACACCGCGGCCACGTCGCCACAGATGAAGGTGGCTTCCGTCACGCCTTGGCTGCGGGCGTTGGCGGCGGCGTCGCGCACGGCGGCAGGGCTCGACTCGACACCGACGATCTCCCGGAGCCCCGGCAGAGACCGGGCCAGGTAGAGGGTGATGGTCCCTACGCCGCAGTAGAGGTCGGCGGCCCGGACCGCCGGGGCAGCCATCTCGGCCACGACTGCGTAGAGTCTCTCCGCCTGCTCAGGGTTGACCTGGAAGAAGGACGACGCGGAAACCCGAAACTCCATCCCTCCGAGCCGGTCGCGGATGTAGCCCGGTCCGGACAGGACGACCTCCCGCGGACCGAGGATGACGTTCGTCCGCCTGGTGTTGATGTTCTGGACTACGGTCCGGACCTCGGGTACCCTTTCCCGCAGGCGCGAGGCCAGCCTGCGGCCGGCGGGGAAAACGGGGCTCGCCGTGACCAGCACGGCCATAGCCTCGCGACCATCGCGGCTGACCCTGGCCAAGATGTGGCGGAGGAGCCCCTGGCCGGTGTCCTCGTCGTAGGCCGGCACTCCGCACTCGCGGGCGAGTCGGACCGTCTCGGAGATGACGCGGTTGTTCAACGGGTGTTGCAGGAGGCACTCCTCGACCGGGACGAGGTCGTGCGTCCCGCGCCGGTAGAGACCGGCGACGAGGCCCCTCCCCGGCCCGGGCCCAGTCCGCCGCCCACGACTCCGCCCCGGCCCCGAAGCGGCCACGGGGAACTGGGCCTTGTTCCGGTACCCCAGGGGCGCCGGCGCCGCAAGGCACGGCTCCACCGGCACCCCGTCCAGGCCTCCGACCCTCCGCAAGGTCTCCCGCACGAGATGCGTCTTCCACGCGAGCTGAGCAGGGTAGCTCAAGGCCTGGAGCTGGCAGCCCCCGCAGGAGCCGAAGACGGGGCACGGAGGGGTGACCCGGTCCGGCGATGGCCGGAGGATCCCAACTGTCTCGGCCCGGGCGTAGCTCCTCCCTGAACGCAGGATGCGCGCGGCCACCCGCTCTCCGGGCAAGCCCCCTTCGACGAAGACGGCCAAGCCCCGCCAGCGGGCGACACCTTGCCCCTCGGAGTTGAGGTCGGTCACCTCGAGCTCTACCTCGGTCCCCTGGGTCAGCACGCAGCTCGGTGTGTCAGGCATGGTCTCACCATTTTCCCCGCCTCCCTCGAATCCTTGCGTTCCCCTGCCTCCCTCGAATCCTTGCGCCTCTCCGGGTGAGACGGCTGCCAAGGCGCCCCCGACCCGGCCTGTCCTTGACAGAAACTGCCTCACCGCTTACTCTCTTGATAAGCGCAGCCTGAGGCGGCATGGGAGGGCTCGTGCTGCGCGCGCGACGCGGAGAGGAGGCAATACCTGTGAGGAAGTCTCTTGGGGCGGGCTTGGCCCTGCTCGGTCTGGCCCTCGTGGTCTCCGGCCTCGGCCAGGCGGCTGCGGCGGCGACGACCGGCACCGTCACCGTGACCTTCACCATCCTGAGCCACCAGGTCCTCACCATCACCGGCGACCCCCTGACCGTCAGCTTTGGAGACCTCGTGCCCGATGTGGCGAGCAGCCCCGCCAGCGTCCAGGTCAAGGTGAAGAGCAACGTCCGTTACGACCTGAGCTACACCGCCACCGATTTCACCGACGGCGGGAGCAACACCGTCCCTATCGGCCGGCTCACCTACAACGGGACCCCCTTCTCCAATTCGGGAGTCCTCGAGGACGGTAAGCCGCGGACCACGGGTACGGGCGACACCTACAACTATTCGTACGTGCTCACCGTAAGCTGGGATGACGAGCCCGCATCGTACAGCGGGACCGTCACGTACGCCGTGACTCCGGACTGAGTCCCTGGCCGTGCTGGGCAGAAGGGTCGGGCTCGTGAAGGTACTCCTCAATGATGGGCTCAAGTCCCGGCGGTTGGGGCAAAGCACCGCCGCGGGTCCGGTCCGGTCTCGTTGGGCCCACGGTGGGCAGCCCCGCCGCACTGCCTGCCGTGGGCTCCTCCGGGACGGCTTAGTCCTGGCAATCGTCTGCCTCCTCGTCGCCGTCAGCCTCCCGCCGTCCGCCACCGCCGACGGTGCTAGCGAGACGCCGCCACGAGAGTCCGAGGTCCTGAGTATCGGGGTCTCTCCCGTCCGCCACGCTCTCACCCTCGACCCGGGCGAGAGCGCCACCTTCCAGGCCACGGTGTCCTGCGGGGGCAACCAGCGCCTGCAGGCCCGGACTATACCGCGCGACGCGCTCCGCCAAGAGCCGCGCGGGTTCCGCTTCCTGGACCCCGGCCGGGAATTCTGGTCGGCGGGAAGCTGGCTCGAGATAAGCCCTTCCCAATTCGACCTCTCGCCCGGCGAGCAGACCCGACTCCGAGTCCGGGTGACCGTACCGCCCGACACCCCGCCTGGGGAGTACTACGCGGCTTTCTTCGTCGAGGCTAGGCCCGAGGACCCGGCGCCGACACCGGGGACGAGCCTCCAGGTCGCGGGTAGCGTAGGAGCGCTGGTCTACATAGCCGTGGGACGGGGATTGCCCTTGAGCGCCGAACTCGCCCACTACCGAGAGGTTCCATCGGACGCCGGACCCGAGGACCCTTTCCTAGTCAGGACCAGAAGCGCCCTCGTCCACTGGTGGAGGTCTTTGGTCATCGCCAACCGTAACGTCGCCATCCTCACAGAGGGCCAGCCTCTCCGGGTGTTCGTGCCGGTCAAGAACACCGGCCAGGCTCACGTCCAGCCGCGCGTCGCGGCCTCTTTCCGCCGAGGAGACACCACCCTGAAGACCATCATCGTCTCCGGGGAGATCGTCCTGCCGGACGAGACCCGTGCGGTCGAGGTCCTCTGGCCGGACGCGCCGCTGGCCGGCAGTCTGACGCTGGCGTTGGACATCGAGTACGGGGGGGCCGAGCCCCTCAGGGCCACCCGGACGTTCCTCATCCTCCCGGTCCGCGCCATTGTCGGGTTCGCCACCCTCGTCTTCGGCCTGGGCTACCTCGCGGCGCTCCGGAGGGCCCCGGGGACGCGTGGGCGCTGGCAACGCGCGGACAGTGGTCGCCCGGTCGGGGGAACCTAGCCTCACGACCCGCCGTTGACCCGCCCGCGGCGTTCTTCAGGGCCGCGCCGCCGGGATGTGGGGGTGAAGGTGATGAGTAAGAGAGGGACACCCCACGGTCGAGGTCCGGCCTTGAGGCACGCGCCCGGACTGGCCTTGGTGCTGCTCGGCATGGCGCTCCTCGTACCGTCCCTCCTCTCGCCCTCGGCCCAGGCAGCCTTGGGGACACTCTCTCTTGCCTTGTCCACCTTCAACCTCGACGGGTCGCCGGGGGGAGGCGTGGTCTTCCTCGGGGAGGTCGTGCCCGGGGAGCCCGTCACCGTCCCCGGAGCGGCCGTCCTTCACGTCCTGAGCGATCTGGAATGGCGCCTGGACGCTACCGTCACGTCCCGCCCCGGCGGCGAGACGACGGTGGCGGAGAGACCGGCCGGCGGCGGGGAATGGACGCTCCTCGGTGCGTCCCCGGTCGTCCTCGCTTCCGCCCTGGCCCCCACGGTCGGCACCCAGCTCTACCCCCGGGACCTCACCGTGACGGCGGGTTGGGACCTGCCCCCGGGAGACTATTCGGTCGAGCTGGTCTACGAGGTCTCCTTCACCGACCAGACCGCACCGGAAGGGGCGGTCGCCGTCCAGGGTGGGGCCGCTTACGCGACAAGCCCGACGGTCACCCTGAACCTCGCCGCCTCCGACGACTCCGGGACCGTCGAAGGGATGTGCTTCTCTGACGACGGGAGCACCTGGTCTGACTGGCAGGACTATGGCAGCACGGCCCAGTGGACCCTGCCGGGACCCGACGGACCCAAGACCGTCTGGGCCCGCTTCCGCGACCGAGCCGGGAACGTCTCAGTCTTGGTCTCGGATGACATCATCCTCGACACGACCTTCCCGACCATCTCCGGGGTCACCGCGACGCCCCTGAGTGAGAACTCAGCAGTGCTAAGCTGGGCTACGGACGAACCGGCCACGGGCCGGGTAGAGTTCGGTCTTACGCCCTCGCTGGGGAGCTCCACTCCGGTAGACCCCGCCCTGGTGACGGTACACAGCGTGGAGCTGGGGTCGCTCTCTCCGGGGTCGGTCTACTATTACTGCGTGCGCTCGGCGGACGCGGCCGGCAACGAATCCGTGTCGTTGCTCGGCTCGTTCCAACTCCGACCGGCGGCACCGGCCTACCTCACGGGCGTGAGGCGGAGGCAGGGGAACCGCTACTATTTCGACCTGTCCTGGGCCATTTCCAACGGCGCCGACGGCTACAACGTCTACCGCCGGGACGTGCTCCTCGGGACTCCCTTCGCCCTCATCGGCACCACCTCGGGGCAGACCTACACCGACCAGCTTCCGGGGGGTGGCACCACGTACGCGTTCGAGTACTACGTCACGGCCTTCAACGCCGCCGGGGAGTCCGGTCCGTCCAACGCAGTCTTCATCGAGAGCAGCCCCGAGGACTTGGTCATCATGAACGTGGTCGCGACACCCGGGTCGACCACCTGCGTCATCACCTGGGAGACCAACAACCCTTCGACAAGCCAGGTCTTCTACGACACCAGGGCTCAGGGGCCGTACCGCTACAGCACGCCTCTCGACCCGAACCTGGTCACGAGCCACACGGTCGTCCTCACGGGCCTCACCCCGAACCGGACGTACTACTTCGCCTGCGAATCCACGGACACGTTCGGCCAGACGGTGAGGACCAGTCGTTACTCGTTCCAGACGACGCCGTAGGCGGGTAGGGCCGAAGACACAGGTCGGGCACCGACACCAAGACCCTCGGGTGACCCACGGGTGATCCTCAGGTCACCCACGGTGACCCACGGGCGACCGCTAGACGGGCGCGCAAGCAGACTCCTCGACGACCAGTCTGCCCTTGTAGCCGTCGAGCGTCGCCGTCACGCCCAGAGGCAGTGTCCACTTCTGGAGGCCGTGGCCACAGGGTAGGCCGCTGATGACCGGGACGCCCAGCCCGGCCAGGCGGTCGGCCAGCACGCCGTCCACGGTCGTTTCCTCCGGGTCCCGGCACTCGACGAACTCTCCCAGGGCTACCGCCGCGGCGCGGTCCAGCTTCCCGGCGAGGCGAAGCTGCGTGAGGAGCCGGTCCACCCGATAGGGCCGCTCCCCGACGTCCTCGAGGACCAGGACGCGCCCACGCGTGTCCGGCTCGTACGGGGTCCCGAGGAGCGCGGCGACCAGGCTCAGGTTCCCACCGGCGAGGACCCCCGTGGCGCGACCGGGCGAGAGGACCTTGGGCGGCGGCCACCCTTCAGGCAGGGGAAGGACATCGAGGGGGGCGGCCGTCATGACGGCCCGGGCCAGGCAGTCCAAGGTGAAACGGGTGACCCCGTGGCCGAGGCTCTCCACGTTCGGTCCGTGGAAGGAGATGACCCCGGCGGTGCGCTCGATGGCGAGGTGGAGGGCGGTCACGTCACTCGAGCCGACGATGACCTTGGGGTCGCGCTTGAGGACCGAGAGGTCCACGAGCGGGAGGACGCGCATGGACCCGTAGCCGCCACGGGCGAAGAAGACCCCGCGCAAGTCCGGGTCGCCGAGGGCCCAAGCGAGGTCCTCGGCGCGGGCCTCGTCGGGACCGGCGAGGTAGCCGTTACGCGCCTCGACGTGTCGCCCGAGGGTCACCCGCAGGCCCAGGCTCTCAAGGACTTTCAGCCCGGTGGCCAGCACGTCCGGAGTCACCGGACCGGCAGGGGCGACCACCGCGACACGGTCGCCCGGACGCAGGACGCATGGCTTCACCCGAGCGGGACCGGTGGCCCGCGCCCCGCCGGCTACGCGCGCCCGCGCCCTTTCTCTATCCCTCACGTCACCCGCCAAACAATGACGCCTCCCTCACGCCCCCGGCCTGCCGCCGGTTCGGCCACCACGAGCCCCAGACGTTCGAGGCGCCGGAGGTGGTGTCCGGTCATGAGATATTCGGCCTTGGGTATCCCGGGCCAGTCCGGGGCGCCTGGCCCGTACACGGGCCACCTCGCGGCCACCTCGTCCTGGGTGAGGGGGCCGTCGCGGCGCAGGATGGCCAGGATGCGCTCGTCGCGCTGGAGGAGCCTCACCCGGAAGCGGGGCAGCCTCTCCTTGAACGCGGCGTAGTCGAGCGGGCGCCGGTGCGAGGTGACGACGGTGACCCCGCGGCGCCCGCCCTCCGAGACCTCGTCGACCAGCCGTTCCAGACGGGCGAGCGAGTCCAGGTAGGCGTCCGGGTCGCCGTACACGTCGCCGTACCAGGGACCGAAACCGCCGAACTCGATGTCGGCCGAGAAGACGACCCTCTCGCGCGGGAAGACGAGGCCGCTGTGGCCAGGGGTGTGGCCGGGCAGACGGACCACCCTGGCCTCCAGGCCGGGGAGACCCAGGGCGTCGCCGTCGCCGAGCGTCCGGTCGACGGGTACCGCCCGCCAGCCGAGGTCGGCGGGGCCGCTCACGGCTCGCCCCCGGGCGTTGAGGCCGGTGAAGGCGAGGAAGCCCTCCCAGGAGCGGAAGGCCTCTTCCTCCCCTTCCGGGCACCAGAAACGGACCTCCGGGTAGCGGTCGGCCACCGGGCCGTTGCCCCGGACATGGTCGATGTGGTAGTGGGTGTTCACGACCACGTCGACCGGGCCGCGCTCGAGGACCATACGCAGGACCTGGTCCCCTACGCCGGTGTCGACGAGGATACGGCGGACGGGCCGGCCGGGCGACTCGAGGACGAGGGCGTTACCGAACGGGAAGCGCCCGTGCCTCTCGCCCTCCACCAGCGTGATACCCGGGGCAAGCTCGGTGAACGGACAGGCTCCTTGCGTCAGGACCGCCTCACCCGCCGCACGGCAACCCGGACCTCTTCGCCCTCGACGTCCAGGGTCTCGACCACCCATCCCTCGGCCCGCCCGGCCTCGGGGTCGGGCACGGTACCCTCGGCGAAGGTGTCCGACAGGGTCTCGGCGGCCACATGGGAGCCAAGGGCGGCCAATGCCTCGCGGAGCTCGCCCGTGGCCGCGTAGACGGTCTCGATGTGGTCCTCGACCTCGAAGCCCGCCTCCTTGCGCAGGCGCTGGAGCCGGTTCGTCATCTCGCGGGCGAGGCCTTCTCGGAGCAGCTCGGCCGACAAGGTCGTGTCGAGCACGGCGTGGCGCCCCTCCTCGGAGGCGATGACCCAGCCGGGCTTGGCCTCGAGCCGGACCTCCACCTCGCCCGGGGCGAGGACGACGGGTGGCCCGGCCTCCTCCACCCGGACCTCGATGTTCTCCCCGGCGGCCAGGCGCCGGGCGGTCCGGGCGGCCTCGTCCGCGTCGAGCCGGGACAGGGCCCGGGCGACCTTCGGGGCCAGCGGGCCGAGGCGCGGCCCGAGGAGGTCGAAGCGGGGCTTCAGGATGAACGCTGCGTAGGGGGCAAGGTCGTCCTCGACGGCGACCTCTTTGACGTTCACCTCCTCGGCGAGGAGGTCGAGGAGACCCTGAAGCCGCGGGGCGTCCCCGGTCGGCCCGACCAGGACCGCCCGCCGGAGGGGCTGCCGGGTCTTGATGCCGGCTCGGTTCCGGGCGGCGCGGGCGAGGACGACGTAGCGGCGGACGAGCTCCATCCGCTCGAGGAGGTCCTGGTCAATCAGCGCGCGGTCTACCTCGGGGTACAGGCAGTGGTGGACGCTCTCCGGTAGCGTCCCGGCGCGCCCCTCGTCGGAGCGGGCCAGGTTCTGGTACATCTCCTCGGTCATGAACGGCGTGAACGGGGCCAGGAGCCGGCTCATGGTGAGCAGGACCTCGTAGAGGGTCTGGTAGGCCGCGACCTTGTCCCGGTCGGTCCCCGCGCGCCAGTAGCGCCGACGACCCCGGCGGACGTACCAGTTGGACAGGTCGTCCACGAAGTCCTCGATGGCCCGGGTGGCCGGGAGCACGTCGTAGGCGTCGAGCCGCCGCCTGACCTCGGCCGTCGTCTGGTGCAGGCGGGCCAGGACCCAGCGGTCCAGGACGCTCCGCTCCGAGGGGGGCGGGACCTCGACCTCCCGCCCACCGAGGCGTGTGCCGCCCGACGTCGCCAGACCCAGCGCTCCCGCCGCATCGGGCTGGAAGCCGTCGAGGTTCGCGTACAGCACGAAGAACGAGTAGACGTTCCAGAGGGTGTCCTGCATCCGGCTCTGGAACTCGCTCACGGCCCTGGAGGAGAAGCGCTTCTGGAACCAGGGGTGGCTCACGGCGTAGATGAACCACCGGAGGGCGTCGGCCCCCTGGTTGTCCAAGATGTCCCAGGGGTCCAGGACGTTCCCGAGGTGCTTGGACATCTTGCGGCCCTGCTCGTCCACCCCGAACTCGGTGACGACGACGTTCCGGAAGGCCGGCTTGCCGAAGAGGACGGTCGAGATGGCCAGGAGGCTGTAGAACCAGCCGCGGGTCTGGTCCACCGCCTCGCAGATGAAGTCGGCCGGGAAGTGCCGCTCGAACTCCTCGCGGTTCTCGAACGGGTAGTGCCACTGGGCGAAGGGCATGGCCCCGGAGTCGAACCAGACGTCGATGAGCTCGGGCACCCGGCGCATCTCCCCGCCGCACTCCGGGCAGTCGATGACGACCCGGTCGATGTAGGGGCGGTGCGGGTCGAAGGGCTCGGGGACCGTCTCCGGCCGAGCGAGGCTCTTAAGCTCCGCCACCGACCCGATGCAGAGCCGGTGGCCGCATCCGCCCTTTGTCCGACCGCCCTCTTCGTTCCCCCCGCCGCCCCGACCGTCCCCCCGGCACTCCCAGACCGGGAGGGGGGTGCCCCAGTACCGGTTACGGCTCAGGTTCCAGTCGACCAGGTTCTCGAGCCAGTCCCCGAAGCGCCCTTCCTTCACGTGTTCGGGGTACCAGGTGACCTCGTCGCGGTTGATGCGGATGAACTCGTCCTTGACCGCGGTCATCCGGATGAACCAGCCGGTGTCGGCGTAGTAGATGAGCGGTTTGTGGCACCGCCAGCAGAAGGGGTAGGTGTGGACGTAGGTCCCGGACCGGAAGAGCCGCCCGGCCTCCTCGAGCGCCCGGACGATGTCCGGGTCGGCGTCCTTGACGAACCGCCCCTGCCAGGGCCCGACTTCAGCCGTGAAGCAGCCTTCCCCGTCCACGGGCCGGAAGACCGGGAGGCCATGCTCGCGGGCGGCCTCCATGTCGTCCTCGCCGAAGGCCGGGGCCAGGTGGACGAGTCCGGTGCCCTCCTCGAGGGTGACGAAACCGGCCGGCAGGACGGTGAAGACCGTCGGGGAGTCGCCCTTCTGCAGGCGGTCGCGGGCCGCCGCCAGGAACGGGAAGGGCGGCTCGTAGGCCCGGCCGACGAGGTCCCGGCCCTTGACCGTCCCGACCGCACGGTAACCCTCCGCGAAGACCTGCGGCGCCAGGGCGGCGGCGACCACCAGGACCTCGGCCCTGCTGCCGGACGGCACGACCAGGGCGTAGTCGAGGTCCGGGTGGACGGCCACCGCGGTGTTGGAGGGAAGGGTCCAGGGGGTCGTCGTCCAGACCAGGAGCGCCGCGGGGAACTCCCGCTCGGGGCCCTCGACGGCGCCGGGGAAGACGTCGCCGGCCTTGCCCCGCAGGGAGAAGCGGACGAAGACCGACGGGTCCTCGGCCTCCTCGTAGCCCTGGGCGACCTCGTGGCTGGAGAGAGAGGTCCCGCAGCGGGGGCAGTAGGGGACCACGCGGTAGCCCTGATAGAGCCAACCCTTCTCCCAGATGCGCTTCAAGGCCCACCAGACCGACTCGACGTACTCGGTGTGGTAGGTCACGTAGGCGTGTTCGAGGTCGAGCCAGAAGCCGATGCGCTCGGTGAGGCGCGCCCACTCCTTCTCGTACTTCCAGACGGACTCCTTGCACTGCCTGATGAAGGCCTCCACCCCGTACCGCTCGATGTCGGGCTTGGAGGAGATGCCGAGGGTCTTCTCGACCTCGAGCTCGACCGGGAGGCCGTGAGTGTCCCAACCCGCCTTGCGCGGGACGCTGTAGCCCAGCATGGTCTTGTAGCGGGGGAAGAGGTCCTTGAGACTCCGCGGGATGACGTGACCGATGTGGGGGCGGCCGTTGGCGGTCGGCGGCCCCTCGTAGAACGTGAAGACCGGGCCATCCCGCCTCAGCTCCTGGACCTTGGCGAAAGCTCCGGTGCGCCGCCAGAAGTCGATGACCCTCTCCTCCATCCCGGGGTAGTCGACCTTGGCGCTGACCTCGCGGAACATCCGGGACACCTCCTGGCGCTGCACTGAAAAGGGCCCCCGTCCAAGGACGAGGGCCCGCTCGCGGTACCACCCTGGTTAGCCCGCCTCGCCGGCGGGCTCGCTCTGGGCACGGGAGACCTGACATCTCCGATGCCTTCCCCGGTAACGCCGGGATGGCGGCGACGCCTACTCGGCGGGCCAGAGGCCCGCCTTTCGGGCCGCGGCTCCGGGGTGATCTCTCGGCGGCCTGCCGGCACCCCCTTCCACCGACCGGGGCTCGCTCGGGCCGGGCTGGGGCCGCCTACCGTCCCCTTCCTCGCCGTTCCGTACACCTTTGAGCTGGCTTGCGTGTGGCCTGCATTATAGCACGACCGGTCCCGGTAGACAACCCGCCACGAGACCCCGCTTACCCTGAGGGAAGCCTATCCCCTGTCGGGCCCAGATGATATCCTTAGGTCAGGGTCCCGCAGCCGGCCGTGAGCCGCGCGGACCCGGGAGAGGAGGCGGTCCGGTGAGGATCCTCGTGACCGGCGCCTTCGGTAACATCGGCACCTTCGCCACCCGCGAGCTCGTCCTTCGGGGCCACCAGGTCCGCTGTCTCGACCTCAAGACCCGGACCAACGTGCGCACCGCCAGGCGCCTTGAAGCCTGGGCCTCCCGGTTCGGCGGGCGTCTCGAGGTCCTCTGGGGCGACCTCCGCCGGCCGGAGGACTGCTCCGGTGCGGCGACCGGCCAGGACGCCATCATCCACCTCGCCGGCATCATCCCTCCCGCCAGCGAGGCCAGACCGGACCTGGCCTACCGGGTCAACGTAGGCGGGACGGCCGCCCTCCTCGACGCCGCCAGGGACGCCGGAGCACGCCCGCGCTTCGTCTTCGCCTCCTCCGTCTCGGTGTACGGGAACGCCCAAGGGGCTCCCCCTCCGCGCACGGCCGACGACCCCGTCTGTCCATCGGACCACTACTCGTCCCATAAGGTCGAGGGCGAGCGCCTCGTCCGCGAGTCGGGGCTCGAGTGGGTCATCCTCCGCTACGGGGCCGTGCCGACGGTCACCCTCCCCACCCTGAGCCCGGCCGTCCTGCGGACGATGTTCGAGGTCCCCCTCGACACGCGCATAGAGCTCGTCCACCCCGCCGACGCCGGGCTGGCGGCGGCCAACGCGGCCCTGGCGCCTCGGGCCGTCGGCAAGGTCCTCCTCATCGGGGGCGGGCCGACGTGCCAGCTCTATCAGAGGGTGTACGTGGGGCGGATGCTCGCGGCCGCCGGCATCGGCCACCTCCCGGACCGCGCTTTCGGGCGGAAGCCCTTCTACACGGACTGGCTCGATACGGCGGAGAGCCAAGGCATCCTCGCCTACCAGCGTCACACGGCCGAAGACTACTTCCGGGAGCTGGCCCAGGCGATGGGGGCCAAGCGCCCCCTCGCCCGCCTGTTCCGCCACGCGGTCCAGGCTTGGATGCTCCGCTATTCCCCCTACTACGTCCGGCGCCCGCAGCCGCGGCGGAAGGTGCGCTTGGCTTAGCCGCCTCGTCACCCCTCGCCCCGAACCTGCACATGCTGGGCCGGGAGGTGCGTTGCTCGTGGGCAACCCGTCCGAGAAGACGCCGACCGGTCCCCGGACCGGGTCCCAGTTCGGTCCCCAGGCCGGTCCCCAGGCCCCCGGCGGCTGCGGCTGCGGCGCGGGCGGAGTCCGCATCGTGACCATCAAAGGCGCGCAGATAGGGCTCAACCGTCTCGACGCCATCATCCGCAGCGTGAAGGCCTCCGGCCTCAAGGACGAGGCGGCCGTCAGGCGTGAGCTGATGCGCCTGGTCCGCGCGGTGAACTACGTGCCACCGGGCCTGGACGCCGCCTACGAGGAGGCCGTCTGGCAGGAGTACTCGCGTAGCGGCTAGGACGACGGCCACGGGGTTGCCGTCCCCTCTTCCCCCTTCCCGGGCATCCTAGACCCGGAGGTGGGCCGGGATGACGGGCTGGGTTAGGGTGGTACGGGAGAGCCTGACGAGGGCCAAGGCCGCCGAATCGCCGCTCGACCTCTGGCTGGGCCTCTTCCTCGTCCTCTACTCCGGGGGCTTCTTGTCCATCGTCTCGCGCCTCGGCGAGTACGAGTCCGTGGCAAGGGTCGGGGCCTTCGCGTGGATGGCCATCGGCCTGGCCCTCCTGGCGGCGGGTGGTCTCGTGCTCGTGCAGGGGCTCTCTGACCCGACCTCACAGGCCGCCCTGGCCACGGCAGCCGTCCTCTACGCCTTCCGGGGTCTTTACGGCACCCTGAGCTTCGGGAACCCCTTCGGTCCGGCGGAGACGTTCACGGCCCGGCTGGGCGTGGCGCTGGGTCTTCTCGCCGACTTGGGCCTGGTCCTGGCGGCGGGCTGGCTCCTCGTGGTCACGGTGCGCGGGTACGGCGAGGCCGAGCTCGGCCGACGCTTCACCGAAGCCGGACTGGTCTTCCTGGCCGCGTTCCTGGTCCAGGCTGCGGTCGGCCCTCTCGTCGGCCTGCTCCTCTACCTCTTCAGCGACGTGACCGTCCTCCGGGCCCTCGTCACCCCCGCGGGTCCGGCCTTCCTGCTAAGGCTGCTCCCGACGCTGGTCAAGGGGTCGGCCGGGGTCGTCGGTCTGGGCGCCCTCTGGAGGTCCTGGAAGGAGCGGCTCCTGTCCGAGTCGGTGGTCTGGACCCTCGGTCTCTGGGCGGCGGCCGACCTTCTCCTCGCCGCGTCTCTCTGGGCGACGTGGCTGGGTCCAGCCTCGCCCCTCACCCCGCCTCTCGGGGCCCGCCTGCGCACGACCCTCTTCATCATCCTACCCGCCCTGGCCCTGGCCGGCCTGGCGCGGACCCTGCTCCTGGACCTCCATGGGAGGGAAGGAGCGGACAGGTAGGCCGGGTGAGGGAAGGAAGGGCCAAGTAGGCCGTCGGCTCAGCGCACGAGCCCGTGGGTGTGGGCGTAGATGGCCAGCTGCGTCCTGTCACTCAGGCCCAGCTTGGAGAGCAGCGAGGTGATGTGCGCCTTCACCGTGCGCTCGGTGATGTAGAGGCGCTCGCCTATCTCCTGGTTGGAGAGACCCTGGGCCACCAAGAGCAAGACCTCGAGCTCGCGCTCGGTCGGCTCCGCCCCCTTGGGGGCGGTCATCTCCCGGAGGACACGCTGGGCCGCCACCGGGTGGAGGACCGACTCCCCTCGGTGGGCCCGGCGCAGGCTCTCCCCGAGCTCCTCGGCAGCGACGTCCTTGAGGAGGTAGCTCCTGGCCCCGGCCTTGAGGGCCGGCAGGACCCGCGAGTCATCGGTGTAGCTGGTGAGGACGACGACGCAGGTCTGAGGATTGGAAGCCATGATGCGGCGGGTGGCCTCTACGCCGTCCATGCCGGGCATGACCAGGTCCATGAGGACGACATCCGGACGGAGCTCCTGGGCCATGCGGACGGCCTCCTCCCCGCTGGAAGCCTCCCCGACCACCTCGAAGCCTTCTTCGGTGGCCAGGTAACTCTTTATCCCCCGCCGGACGATCTCGTGGTCGTCCACGATGAGGACGCGGATCAACGGTTCCCACTCCTTTCAGCCGGCGTTACCCCGGGGAGCGGCGTACCCGTCGGGAAAGAGGCCTCGAGCGTGGTCCCCCGCCCCGGCGAACTCTCGACCCGCCATCGCCCGCCGAGGGCGCGGACCCGCTCCTCGATCCCCCTGAGCCCGAGCGCGGTCGCCCGCACCGGGGCCGAGGTGTCGAAGCCGCGGCCGTCGTCCCGGACGGTCAGCACGACCCATCTGGCCGGGTCGAGGGCGAGCCGGACCGACACACGCCTCGCCCCGGAGTGCTTGGCCACGTTGTTCAAGGCCTCCTGCGCAATGCGGAAGAGCGCCTCCTCCACGGCCGGGCCGAACCGCCCGGTGCACTCGAGGCGACACTCGCTCTCCAGCCCCTCCGAAGCGGCGAACGACCGGACGTACTCCTCCAGGGCCGGACCCAGGCCCTGTTGCTCCAGGGTCGTCGGGCGGAGCTCGAGGATGAGGTCACGTATCTGCCGGTGGGCGCTCCGGGCCATCTCCTCGACCTCGGCGAGGAGGGTCAAGACCTCCGCTATGGCCGGGCTCGGGTCGGCCAGCGCCCCCAGGCGCCGCCGGGCTGCCGCGGCTTGCATCGAGAGCGAGAAGACCTGCTGGTTCACGGTGTCGTGGAGGTCGCGCGCGAGGCGGGTCCGCTCCTCGAGGGCGGCCAGACGACCTGCCTCTTCGGCCAGGGCCTGGTTCCGGTCAGCCAGGGCGCGGAGGTTCACGATGGCCGCCTCCAGGCTGTCGGCCATGGCGTTGAGCTCCTCACCGAGGAGGTCTATCTCGTCCAGGCGCCCCCCTTCGGACGGTGGGAGGCTGATGCGCCAGCGGTAGTCGCCCCGCGCCAGGGCCGCGGCGAAGCGGCTCGCCTCGCGGAGACGCAGCTTCACACTCCGGGCGGACCGGAGACCGACCCAGGTCCCGCCGACCACGGCCAGTAACAGGGCCACGAGGCCGAGCAAGGCCACCACACCCGGGCCCCGGCCAGCGGCCACGGCGCCGCCGACCAGGACCGCCCCGAGCAGAGCAGCCCCCACGGCCACCTCAAGGTGGGAGACGAGGTACCGCCACTGGACACCGAGGAAGCGGCTGACGCCAGCCGGAGTCTCGCGACCGCTCCCGGTCCCCGTACCCTCCTCGTCCGTAGTCGTGTCCCCGGCCAAGACCGACCCTCCCGACCTCTTGCGGCTTGATTGCCCTACGGCAGCCGGCGCCCGCGCACCATACATGGCCTGCGCGCGAGGTCACCGGACGCAGACGTCACCCATGGTCGCCTGGACACCGATGAACAACCTGCGCTCGGCATCACCCGGGCGAAGAGCCGGGCGGCTCTCCTTGACGGCTAGGTCATAGCCCTCACGCGTGACGCCCAAGACGTTCACCTTGCCCACGCTGCAGTAAGCCTCTACGTGGACCTCGACGTCATCCGGTACCCGGACGGAAATCTCCCCCGCCCAGACCCGGACCGAGAGGTAGCTGTCCCCGGTCGGAAGGCCGGCGGTGGTGAGGTCCACGTCCACGTCTCCGGCCCACAGCTCGATGCGCATGGGAGACCGGAAGGTCCACGGGCGGGCGCCGAAGCGGAGGTCCCCGACGAAGCCCGAAACCTTCCGGGCGGAAGGCTCCCGGAGGACCCTGCCGTGCGACCAACGCGGAGTCGCACCCCCGGACCGGGCGATGACCTCCAGCCCGAGCGCCACCAGGAGAAGGGGGAGAGTCCAGGAGGCCACCGCGCCCCAGCCGTAGCGAGACAGGCCGACGTTGCTCAGAAGCTCGGCCGTGGCTCCCGCCGCGAGCCACAGACCCACGAGGCGCACGCCGAACCGGACGGGCACCCGGAAGCTTCTCCGGCGACCCTCCAGCGTCATCCAGGCCCTACCTATCCCCGCGAAGGTGAGCCTCAGGGCCGGGACGAGGACAAGGACCGGCCAGAGGTCCCAGACACTGAACGGAGGGATGTAACCGAAATTGGCCGCCAGGAGCAGAAGCCCGACAACGACCAGGACCAGACCCCAGATGAGGCGCTCGGCCACCGGGCCCACCCCCGCAAGCCAAGTCTAGCACAAATCAGCTTACGGGCGGTCGTCCCCGGCCTCTACGTACCACGGGGAAGGGCTACTCGTGGACTGAAGTCCAAGAGGACGGCGGAGGTCACTCGCCGACGACCTTCAGCTCCACCGGCTCGTCGCCCGTGACGTCGCGCACGACCACCGCGAGACCGTCGTCGGGAACCTTGACGAAACCGTAGGGGTAGGTCAAGACCTGGGTGACGATATCACCCGGCTTGGGGCTCACGAAGCGCACGTCGATGACCCAGCCCCCGGCGGAACGAGCCGCCGTGACGACCTCGACCGCGTACCCTCCGGTCGGCTTCTCACCCATGGTGACCAGCACCATCCGCCACCCGTCGAACTTTCTGACCCAGGCGCCAGCCTCGGCGGCGTGCCCGTCTATCCAGGCCTGCTCGGTCTCGCTCGGGGTGTAGTCCCCGGGGAAGATGACGTCGGCAGACCCGCTCCGCGAGCCTTCGGCGGCAAGCCTCTCGGCCCGGGCGTCCAGGACCCTCCAGGCGACCAGACCGCCAGCGACGATGACCAGCGCCAGAGCGACGAGCAGAAGGCGCTTCACTCGGACCACCCTCCCTGACGGGGCTCGGCCGCCGGTGGAGGCCCCGCAATCCCGTGGACAGACCGGCTCCGGCCCCGGTTCTCGCTACCATAGACGACCGGAGCGGACCGCGGGTTCCCGGACCCCAGCCGGTCGACCGGGCCGGTCCTGGAGTGGGTCCGGCCCAGCCTTTCAAGCAGGAACCTCCGCTCCCGGTGCGAACCTCGTCTGCCATGCGGTTCTGTTCGCTGGCGAGCTCGAGCAGGGGCGGCAACGCCTACCTCGTCGAGGGCGGAGACGGGACCCGGGTCCTCGTCGACTGCGGCCTGGGTATCCGCCGGCTCGAGGCGAGCCTCCTCGAGCTCGGCGTCTTGCCCCAAACCCTCTCCGGCGTCTTGGTCACCCACGACCACCGGGACCACGTCCGGGCCCTCTGGGTCCGAAAGCCGTTCACGGCCAAACACGGCGTCCCGCTCCTGGCCTCCGAAGCAACCCTGTTCTCCCTCGAGGTTTCCGGCCCGGCGGACCACCTGGGGGACACCCAGGCCGTACGCCCGGACGAGACGGTGCGGGTCGGGGGCCTTCAGGTCCTGCCTTTCCTCAAGCCCCACGACGCCCCGGACCCGCTCGGCTTCCTCCTCGACGACGGGTCAAGCCGCCTCGGGGTGGTCACGGACCTCGGCCGGGTCGACCCCGCCGTCGCCAGGCTCCTCGAGGACTGCACCTACCTCATCTTCGAGGCCAACCACGACGTCCGGATGGAGCTCACCTCCGGGCGGCCCCAGCACCTCATCGACCGCGTCCTCGGAGACCTCGGACACCTCTCGAACGAGCAAGCGGCCCGGGCACTCGCCGCAATCGTCGGGCGGACGACCCGCCTGGTCGTCCTAGCGCACCTCTCCGACGAGTGCAATCTGCCCGAACTCGCCTTCTCGACGGTGTCCCGGGCGCTGGACCAGGCGGGGTACGCCGGAGGCCTCGCCGTGGCGCCCCTCTTCGGGCCGTCCTGCTTCTTCTCGGCCGAGAACGCCCCCCGCTCGTCGCATCCGGCAGCGGCAGGAGGAGCGGCTCGAGGCTGAGGAGCCCCCCGCCGGGCCCTGGCTGAGGAGCCCTACGCCGGGCCCTCCGACCCGAGCACCCGGCGGATGAGTTCGTTGACGAGCTGCGGGTTAGCCTTGCCCCCGGTCTCACGTATGACCTGGCCGACGAGGAAACCCATCGCCTTCTCCTTCCCGCCCCGTAGCTCGGCCACCACCTTTGGGTTGGCCTCGACGACACGGCGCACGAGGTCCTCGAGGGCCGAGGCGTCGGTGATCTGGCTGAGCCCCCGCTCGCCCACGACGGCCCGCGGGCTCCGCCCGGTCCGGAAACACTCCTCCAGGACCTCCTTGGCCATCTTCCCGCTCAGGACGCCGTCCTTCACCAGGCCGAGCAGCTCGGCCAGAGCCGCCGCCGGGAAGGGCGAGCTCTTCGACCGCAGCGCGCCCGGGGAGGTCTGCGTCTCGTTGAGGAGGCGGCTGAGGTCACCCATCACCCAGTTGGCCACGGTCTTGGGGTCGGCCGCGCCCGCCTCGCGGGCGAGGCGGACCGCGTCCTCGTAGTAGTCGGACAGGGCCCGCGAGGCGGTGAGCACCCGGGCGTCGTAGGGCGTGAGGCCGTAGGCGGCGACCAGGCGCTCCCGCCGGGCGGCCCGCAGCTCGGGAAGGGTCCGCCGGATCCCCTCGACCCACTCCGGGTCGAGCACGAGCGGAGGCAGGTCCGGCTCCGGGAAATAGCGGTAGTCGTCGGCCGTCTCCTTGGCCCGCATGAAGCGCGTCGCCCCGGCCAGCTCGTCCCACGCCCGCGTCTCGCGGCGGACAGCCTGGCCGGAGTCCAGGAGCGCGGCCTGGCGCCGGATCTCGTGGGCGAGCGCCCTCTCGACGGAGCGGAAGGAGTTCAGGTTCTTGAGCTCGACAGGGGTCCCGAGCCTGTCGGACCCCAGGGGCCGGAGCGAGACGTTGGGCTCGCAGCGCATGGAGCCCTCTTCCAGGCGGACGTCGGACACGCCGGCGTACTCGAGGACGGACCGGAGCTCCTCGAGGTAGGCCCGCGCCTCCTCGGGGGAGCGCGCGTCCGGCTCGGAGACTATCTCGATGAGGGGTACCCCGGCCCGGTTGTAGTCCACGAGCGACCAGTGCTCCAGGCTGGAGGGGTCCGTCCCGACCGCCAAGGCCGCCTGCTCGCCGTGGAAGAGCTTGCCCGTATCCTCCTCGAGGTGGACCCGGCGGATGCGGATGCGCCGCGTCTCTCCGCCGACCTCGACGTCGAGCCAGCCCCCTGTGGCGAGGGGCCGGTCGTACTGAGTTATCTGGTAGCCCTTAGGCAGGTCCGGGTAGAAGTAGTTCTTGCGGGCGAAGACGGACTCGAGGTGGACGGTGCAGTTCAGGGAGAGGGCCGCCCGGACGGCCAGCTCCACCGCCCGGCGGTTGAGCACCGGCAGAACGCCCGGGTGGCCGAGGCAGACCGGGCAGACCTGGGTGTTGGGCTCGGCCCCGAAGGCGGTCGGGCAGCCGCAGAAAGCCTTGGTCCGGGTGGAGAGCTCGACGTGCACCTCGAGGGCGATGACGGCCTCGTAAGGGCCTTGGGCTGCGGCGCCGCCAGTGCCGGACGGGTTCACCGCCGCTTCACCCCCAAGAGCGGCGGACGCCGCGTGTGGTGGTCGGTACTCTGCTCGTAGGCGTAGGCGACCTTCAGGATGAGTTCCTCCGAGAAGGCGGGCCCCATGACCTGCAGTCCGACCGGGAGGCCCTGGGCCAGGCCGCAGGGCACCGAGATGGCCGGGATACCCGCCAGGTTGGCCGGGATGGTGCAGAGGTCGGCCATGTACATCTTCAAGGGGTCGTCAAGACGCTCGCCCAGCGGGAAGGCGACCGTGGGCGAGGTGGGCGAGAGCAGGACGTCGTAGCGCGAGAAGGCGCGCTCGAACTCCTGGCGCAAGACGGTCCGCGCACGCTGGGCCCTGAGGTAGTAGGCGTCGTAGTAGCCGGCGGACAGCACGTAGGTCCCGAGCATGATGCGCCGCTTGACCTCGGGACCGAAGCCCCGGCTGCGCGTGTCGAGGTACATCCGGAGCAGACCCGCGGCTCCTCCTCCCTCGCCGTCTCCTCCCTCACCCTCTCCTCCCTCGCCGTCTTTCGCCTCGCCATCTTCCACCTCGGGGCCCCCCGTGCCGGCCCGGTACCCGTAGCGGGTCCCGTCGTAGCGGGCAAGGTTGGACGAGCACTCCGCCGGGGCGATGACGTAGTAGATGTCCAGGGCGTAGGTGAGGCTGGGGAGAGAGCACTCCTCAACCTCGACCCCGAGGTGGGTCAGGACCCGGGCGGCTTCGAGGACCCTCTCCCGGACTTCCGGGTCGATGCCCTCACCCAAGAGCTCCCTCGGCAACCCCGCACGCAGGCCGTCCACGTCCGGGATGAGGGCCCGGGTGTAATCCACAGGGCGCTGCTGGGCGGAGGTCGAGTCGAGGGGGTCGGGACCGGCGATGTGGCCTAGGACCCAGGCGGCGTCGGTCACGTCCCGGGTGATGGGGCCGACCTGGTCGAGCGACGAGGCGAAGGCCACCAGCCCGTACCTGGAGACAAGCCCGTAGGTCGGCTTGAGGCCCACGACTCCGCAGAAGCTGGCCGGCTGCCGGATGGAGCCCCCGGTGTCGGACCCCAGGGCGAAGGGCACCTCGAAGGCCGCGACGGCCGCCGCCGAACCACCGCTCGAGCCTCCGGGGACGCGCCTGAGGTCCCATGGGTTAGCTGTGGGGTGGAAGGCAGAGTTCTCCGTGGACGAGCCCATGGCGAACTCGTCGCAGTTAGTCTTGCCGAGCAGGATGCAGCCGGCGGCCTCCAGGCGGGCGACGACGGTCGCGTCGTAGGGGGGGCGGTAGTCCCGGAGGATGCGCGAGCCGCAGGTGGTCGGGATGCCCTTGGTGCAGATGTTGTCCTTGACCGCGAAGGGCACCCCGCCGGGGGTAGCCCCTCCCTCGGCGGCCTTGTCGGCCAGGCGGGCCTGCTTGCGGGCCCGGTCTGAAGCGACGTGAAGGAAGGCGGCGATCGCGTCGTCGACGGCGGCGATGCGCTCCAGGAAGGCCTCGACGACCTCCGACCGCGAGACCTCCCCCGCGCTCAGTAGGGCCGCCAACTGGCTGGCCGTCCTCTCGTAGATCTTCAAATCCACTCCTCCAAAACGCCGAAGCGTCCCGACCCCCCGGCGGATCTTCGCCGGGCTGGCCGGCGGGACCGGGTGGAACCGGGTGGGGTAGGACCAGGGGTACGCCTCCGGTCTTTCCGCGGAAGGGCGGGTACCTTACTCAACGACCTTGGGCACCTTGAAGAACCCCCGCTCCGAAGAAGGTGCCGCTTCCAGCACCTCTTCCCGCCGGACGGGACGCCACGGCTCATCGTCCCGGAGAGGCGTCTGGGCCACGTTGAGGACTGAGCTGGTCGGTGGAGCCGCGGAAGTGTCGAGGTCCGACAGGCGGGCCACGTGCCCGAGGATGCGGTTGAGTTGGGCGGTGAACTGGTCAAGCTCGTCGGGCCCGAAGGCCAGACGGGCGAGATGGGCGATGCGCTCGACCTCTTCTCGGGTCACGACGCTCACCGAGCGACTACCTCCCGAGCGGCTACCTCAAAGATAGCATTGCCCTTTTCACCGAGACGGGCCTGTTTCCTGTCGCGGGGCCGCCGGAGGGTGGTCCAGACGGTTTCCTAGACCACGCTCACACCGTCCACCACCCACGCCGGCGTCACGACCGAGAAACTGCCGCGGACGTCGGCCGGCTCTCCGGTCAGGGCGACGACACGCCGGAGAAGCTCGTAGACGTTGCCGGACAGCATGGCCCGGCGTACGGGGTAGGCCGGGTGCCCGTCCTCGAGGACCCAGGCGTTGGTCGTGGTGACCGAGAAGTCGCCGACCGCAGGGTCGATGACGAAGGCCCCCATGACCTCGGTCACCAGGAGGGCCCGGTCCACCCCTGCCGCCGCGGGGGTGGGGTAGGTGGCGCCGGGGGCCGTCACGACGAGGTTCGAGGGAGCCACCCCCGCCCGGTAGCCGTACTCCCCGGCCGGCTCGACGAAGGTGCGCATGCGCTCGGACCTCTCGCGCGAGGCGTTCCCGGTGGAGACGGCGGCGGTGAGGGCGCGCAGGCGGGCCGAGGTGAGGTTGTTGTGGAGGAGGGAGACCAGCCGCCCCGCCTCGATGACCGCGGTGGCCCTCCCGGGCGTGCCCTCGGCGTCGAAGAGGTGAGACCCGGTGCCTCCGGGGAGGAGGGCGTCGTCGGTGACGGTGAGGATGCCCGCGGCGACGGGCCGGCCGAGGCACGGCTTACCGTCCGTGCCGCCGAAGGGCGAGAGCCCGGCCAGGACGCGGTCGGCTCCAAGGGCCGGACCGAGCGAGCTGGCGAGGAGGGAGAGCACCGCTTCCGGCTGCAGGACGACGGTGAGTGGTCCCCGAGGGGCCTCACGGGCCCCTTCCGAGGCCGCCGCCATCTCCGCCGCCCGACGGCCTACCTCTTGCCGACGCAGGCCCTCGACGCTCCGGCTGGACCTCGTGTGGGTGGCAAGCCCGCCCTTCGGGGAAGCGACGTAGGCAGCCGCGCTGACCAGGGTCTCCAGCGAGGAGCGCCGGAGACCGGCCGAGTTGGCTATGGCGACGCGGCGGCAGGTCGCCGTGGTGATGACCGAGAGGACGGAGCCCCCAGCCTCCAGGGCCTCCGCGACCACCTCCCGGCCTAGTCCGACGAGGTCGTGGAGGTCCATCTCCACCACCCGCGGGTCGACCAGGCCGAGGGTGCGGTCCGCACCGGGAGGCTCATCCGCCTCATGGTCCCTCGGGGTGAGGGGCAGAGGCGGCTCCTCCGGTACCGACGCCGTCCGGCTGGCCTCCACGGCGATGGCCAGACCCTCCGCCGAGAGGTCCGTGGTGGAGGAGAAGCCCACAAGCCGCCCTCCCCACCGGGCAGCGAGGGCGAGCCCGTGCTGGGGGACGGTCACCGCCGTCCGGAGAGCCACCTTCCCGCGGCCCTCGGGCTCGAAGGCGACGGTGTCGGTCGGGGCGTCGACGACGAAGACCTCGGCCGCCTCCGCCCCCGCCCGGCGGGCGTACTCGAGGGCCTGCTCGGCCCGGTGGAGAAGGTCCTCCATCAGCCTTGGGCACCTCCGATGGTGGCCTTGCGCAGGCGGACGTGGGGTGAGCCCGAGCCGGCCGGGATGACCTGTGCCGGGAAGCCCTTACCGCAGCCCCCGGGGTGGAAGCGGAGGTCGCGTCCGACGGCGTCGATGTCCTGGAGGATCTCGAGGATGCTCCCCGACAGGGACGGGGCCCGGACCGGAGTCCCGAGTTCCCCGTGCCGGATGAGGCGGGCGCGGTCGGGGCGGAACTGGAAGACGCCGCGGGCGGGGTCCACCTGGCCACCGCGCTTGCCCATGAGGTAGATACCCTCGTCGATGTCCTCGAGCATCTCTTCGAAGGTCCAATCGCCCGGCTCGAGGTTGATGGTCCCCATCCGGACGATGGGTAGGTGGCCGAAGTCGCGGGCACGGGCATGGCCGTTCGGGGTCGCCCCGCTGGCGGCGGCGGTCCGACGGGTGTGGAGATAGCTGCGGAGGACCCCGTCCTCGATGAGGGTCACCCGCTCGGCCGGGACCCCCTCGTCATCGAAGGGGTACATGCCGACGGTGCCCGGACGGGTGGGGTCGTCGACCACGGTGACCCCGTCCGCGCCGACCTTCCCCCCGAGCCGGCCGGCCATGACCGACGAGCCGGCCAGGACGGCGTCGCCCTCGCAGGAGTGCCCGACCGCTTCGTGGACGAAGTTCTCGCAGGACTGGTTGTCAAGGACGGCCGTCATCTCACCCCCGGGGGGTTCTGCGGCCCCGAGCCATTCCGCGGCGTTCCGGGCGAGCCTGGAGGCCAGGTCCTTCACGGCCGGCTCGGAGAGGAGCTCGAGCCCCCCGACCCCGCCCAGGCTCTCGGCGCTGGTGAAGGAGTCCGCCCCGCGGGCGGCCGTGACCTCGGCGCTCACAAGGACCCTGGCCGAGTCCGTCTCGACGCGGGCCCCCTCGGTGCTGGCGAAGAGGTCGCGCCCAGAGGCGTCCGCGTAGGCCAGGTCGACGGCGGCCGTCTCCGGGAGGGAGAGGGCCTCCCGGGCGGCGAGACGCAGAAGGTCCTGCTTGGCGGACGGGTCGACGTCCTCGGGGTGGACCCTCCGGGGAGTGACGGCCTTCCCAAGGGTCCGGACCGGCGGCCCGAGCAGGGCCTCGACCGTCGAGGGCCGGTCCGGCCCCCCGGCCTCGAGGGCTCCGGCCATGGCCGCCGAGACCGCGCGGGCAAGGCCGGCCCGCGAGAGGTCCGAGGTGGCGGCGAACCCCTCTCCCCCTTCGGGCCCGAGGACGCGGACGCCGACCCCGCGCTCGACGTGGCGCGAGACATCCCGGTGTTCTCCACGGCCCCGGCGCTGCGTGAGACTTAGGAGCGTGAGAAGCCGGTCTTGCAGACGGACGTCGGCGTAGAGGGCGCCCATGGCGACGGCCCTCTCGAGGGCGAAGTCCAGGGCGGCCTCGGGGTTCAGCGGGTCGCGGTGCGTGCTCACCGGGGAATCCCCTCCGCCCCGCCCGCCGCCGGGACCGCGAGGAGCGGTGCCCAGACCAGGCTGGCCGCCAAGGCCAGCCCAAGGGCGGCCGCCCCCGTCCAGTATGGCAGGCCCGGATAGAAGCGGAAGGCCACACCGCCCCAGACCGGGCCGGCGATGCGGCCCAGACTGTCGAAGGACTGCATCGTGCCCAGGGCGGCCCCCTGGCCCACCTCGGTCTTCCGCGAGACGAGCGAGCTGACGGCCGGCCGCGCCAGGGAGTTCCCCAGGCTGAAGATGGAGGCGAACAGGATGGCCGAGCCGAGGCTGCCAAGACGGGTGGTGAGGGCCATCCCGGCCAGGGTCAGGGCGAGGCCCAGCCTGGCCACGCGGTCCTCCCCCAGCCGCCGGATGAGACGGCTGACGAGGAGCCCTTGGGCGACCACGGCCACCGCACCCATGACGGTGAAGATGAGGCCCATCTGGTCGGAGCCGGTGCCGAGGCGGGCGTTGAGGTAGAGGGCGAAGGTGCTCTCGAACCCGGCGATGGCGAAGCTGACCACGAAGGCCAGGAGGAACAGGAGAGCCAGGGAGCCGGAGGCGAGCGCCCACCGGGAGACCCTCCGGGCCGGGGCCGGAGCCGGGGCTGGGGCAGTCTTGGGCCTCGGCCCACCGCCCGCGCCGACCGCCCGGAGGCCGAGCCCGCGGGCCCCCGGGAGCGACTCCGGCAGGAGCCAGACCCCGGCCAGGAGGGTCGCCGCCGCCAGAGCGGCCGAGAAGGCGAACGGAGCCTGGAGCCCGAAGCGGGAGAAGACGCCGCCGATGGCCGGCCCGAAAATCATCCCCAGCCCCATCGCGGCGCCGAGGAGCCCCATCCCTCCCCCGCGCTGGTCCTCCGGGGTGACGTCGCCGATGTAGGCCATGGCCGCCGGGAGGGTGGCCGAGGAGAGCACCCCGGCCAGGGCCCGCGCCGCGAAGAGCATCCATAGCCGCGTGGCCAGGGCGAACACCGTGAAACTGACGACGAAACCGCCGAGCCCGAGGAGGAGGACCGGCTTTCGCCCGATGCGGTCCGAGACTGCGCCCCAGACAGGGGCGAAGATGAACTGCATGGTGGAGTAGGTGGCCATGAGCAGCCCGAGGTGGACCGACGTGGCCCCGAAGTGCAGGACGTAGAACGGCAGGACGGGGATGATGACCCCGAACCCGACCATGACGACGAACAGGCCGCCGAAGAGGACGGCCAGGGAGCCTCTCTGAGCTTTCACGTTCACGCCACCCGTCTTTTCAGTCGTGTGTGGCCCGGACCTCCGGGACCCTCACGCCGGCCTCCGCGACCATCCTCCAGAACTCGGCCTCGTCCAGCACCCTCACCCCGAGCGCCCGGGCCTTCTCGAGCTTGGACCCGGCTTCGCTGCCCGCGACGACGAAGTCGGTGCGCGAGGAGACCGAGGAGGCGGCCCGGCCTCCGAGTTGCTCCACGAGGGCCTCGGCCTCGTCGCGGGTGGCCCGCTCCAGGGTGCCCGTGAAGACCACCGTCTTGCCCTCGAACGGCGAGGAGCCTAACGGCCAGGGGCCTCCCGGGTGACCTTCGGGACCTCCCTCTGGGCCACCTGCCGTGGCGGGAGCCGCCGATGGCGCCGGTCCGAGGGTCTCCCCGAACAGGCCGAGCTGAGCCGGACGCTCGAGCCCGCCGGCCGCCGGAGGCCGGGCGGTGGCCGCGGCCCGGTCCCGCACCCTGGGCTCGGCGAAGTTCAGCCCGGCCTGCCGGAGCCTCTCGATGAGCTCCCGGTTCCGCGGCTCCCGGAAGAAACCGAAGACGCTCTCGGCTATCTTCGCCCCGACCTCCGGCACCGCTTCGAGCTCTTCGGGCGTGGCGGCCATGAGAGCGTCGAGCGTCCCGAAGTGGCGGGCCAGGACGCGCGAGACCCTGGCCCCGACGTAGCGGATGCCCAGGGCGTGGAGCAGGCGGCTCAGGGGCCGCGTGCGGCTCCTCTCGACGGCCTCGAGGAGGTTGGCCGCGGACTTCTCGCCCATCCGCTCGAGGGCGACCAGCTCATCGCGCTTGCGGTCAAGGGTGTAGAGGTCGGCGGCATCGCGGACCAGGCCGGAGTCCAGGAGCTGCGCCACCAGGGCGGGGCCCAGTCCCTCGATGTCCATGGCCGCCCGCGAGGCGAAGTGGATGAGCGCCTCCGCCCGCTGCGCGGGACAGGTCAAGGGGGCGGTGCACCGGTGGGCTGCCTCACCCTCCTCCCGGACCACGCGCGCACCACAGGCCGGGCAGGTGGTCGGCATCTCGAAGACCCTCTCCGCCCCCGTCCGGCGCTCGGGGAGCGAGCGGACGACCTCGGGGATGACGTCCCCGGCCTTCCGCACGACGACCCAGTCGCCGACGCGGATGTCCTTCTCGCGGACGTAGTCTTCGTTGTGCAGGGAGGCCCGGCTGACCGTCGAGCCCGCGAGTCGGACCGGCTCGAGCTCGGCCACCGGGGTCACCGCCCCGGTGCGGCCGACGTTGACCGAGATGGTCAGGACGCGGGTCTCCCGCTCCTCGGCCGGGAACTTGTAGGCGATGGCCCACCGCGGGGCGGACGATGTCGCCCCCAGGCGCGCCTGCTGGTCGAGGGAGTCCACCTTGACCACGACGCCGTCGATCTCGTAGGGAAGGGTGTGGCGCTCGGCCTGCCAGCGCCGGCAGTACTCCAGGACCTCGTCGAGGTCCCGGCACAGGCGCCCGTGGGGGTTCACCTTGAACCCCCAGGCGCGGAGAAGCTCGAGACACTCGTGGTGCGTGGCCGGAAGCCCCGGCCCGCCCTCCACGACGACGACGGAGTAGAGGAAACTGTCCAGCGCCCGCTGGGCCGTGACGGCCGGGTCGAGCTGGCGGACGGAGCCGGCGGCCGCGTTGCGCGGGTTGGCGAAGAGGGGCTCGCCGGCAGCCTCGCGGCGGCGGTTGAGAGCCTCGAACTCAGCGATAGGCATGTAGACCTCGCCGCGGACCTCGAGGACCCGCGGGACAGACGTCGCGATACGGGTGGACCCCGGGGGGCCCAGCCTGAGCGGGACCGAGCGGACGCACCGGAGGTTGGCGGTGACATCCTCGCCGACCAGGCCGTCTCCCCGCGTCGAGCCCTGGACGAAGACGCCGTCCTCGTAGCGGAGGGCCACCGAGAGGCCGTCTATCTTGAGTTCGGCCACGTAGTCTACCTTCTCGCCACCCAGGGCCGCCCGCACGCGCTGGTCGAAGGCTCGGAGGTCACCCTCGCCGAAGGCGTTGCCGAGGCTCAGCATGGGCACCGAGTGCGGCACACTGCCGAAGGAATCGAGCGGACGGCCGCCCACGCGCAGGCTCGGCGAGTCGGGAGTGACGAGGTCCGGGAAGGCCTCCTCGAGCTCCCGGAGACGCCTCATCAAGGCGTCGAACTCGGCGTCGCTGATGGCCGGGGAATCGAGGACATGGTAGAGGTAGTTATGCCGGTCGATCTCCTCGCGCAGCCGCTCGAGCTCGGCTCGGGCCCGCTCGCGGTCCGCGCCGTCCCCGGCCTGGGCCCCGTCTTCGCGCTCGGTCCCGGACACGGCTGACACCCCCTCACCCTGGTGGAGCTGCCTGCGAAGTGCCTGCGCCCCGGGCCGACGGCAGCTCGTCCCAGGTCCCTCCGTCGAGCAGTCTTCCCGAGGCGGCTACCCGGACTTCCGCCGCACCTCGGCCACCGGTAGGATCTTGACCCCGCCCCCGGGGAAGGCCACCCGCACCCTGAGCTCGCCCGGGCGTCCCGGGAGGGAACCCAGACGGTCCAGCCCCACGACCACTCCCTCGCCCCATTCCGGGTGGACGACGCGCTCACCCGGGAAGACCCGTTCGGTCTCGCTAGACGACACGGTAGCCGGCTTTGTCCCCTCACCGGGAGACGACCTCGCCGGGCTCAGCGCGTCGCCCGGCCCGGCGACGAAGAGCGCCTCCCGCGGCACCTCGCGGAGGAAGACCGACGGCTCGGCCGGGAGGAGCGCGCCGTAGAGTGTCCTCAGGCGGGCGTGGGTGAGGTAGAGCCGCCGCATGGCCCGGGTCATCGCCACGTAGAAGAGCCTCCGCTCCTCCTCGAGGCCGTCTTCCTCCTCCAGCGAGCGGGCGTGGGGGAAGAGGCCCTGCTCCAGGCCGACCACGAACACGTAGGGGAACTCGAGCCCCTTGGCGTTGTGGACGGTCATGAGGACGACCCCGTCGGCCCCGTCCTTGAGGACGTCTATACTCGCCAGCAGGGCGGCGTTCTCCAGGAACGCCTCGAGTGAAGCGTCTTCCGTGTGGCGAGCGAAGTCCGCCGCCACGGCCGCAAGCTCCTGGATGTTCTCGATGCGCGACAGAGCTTCCGCGGTGCCTTCTCGGCGCAGGGCCTCGACAAGACCCGACCCCTCGGCGACCTCCCGCACCAGTTCAGCCACGGTGACAGACCCCGCTCGGGCCTGGTCCGCGAGGCGGTCGATGAGGCCGACGAAGCGGCCGAGCTCGGAGCGGACCTTCGGCCCGACTCCTTCCAGCTCGAGGCGGCCGGCGGCTACCTCGCGCATGGTCCCGAGAAGACCGAGCCCCTCCCGGGCCGCCGCCTCCCGTAGCCGGCCCAGGGTGACCGGGCCGACGCTCCGGCGGGGTGCCCCAAGGGCCCGCTCCAGGCTCACCTCGTCGGCCGGGTTCACGATGACCCTCAGGTAGGCCAGGATGTCCTTGACTTCCTTGCGGTCGTAGAAACGGACCCCGCCGATGACCTGATAGGGCACACCCTGGCCCACCAAGGCCTGCTCGAAAGCCCGCGACTGAGCGTGGGTGCGGTAGAGGACGGCGAAGGACCGGAGCGGCAGACCCCGCCGCCGGTGCCCGCCCACTATCTCGGCAACGACGAAGCGGGCCTCCTCCTCGTGGTCGGCGGCGAGGAAGTAGACGACCGGGTCGCCTTCCTCGTTGTCCGTCCAGAGGGTCTTGCCCTTCCGCCGCCGGTTGTTGGCGATGACCGCGTTGGCCGCGGCCAGGATGGTCTTGGTCGAGCGGTAGTTCTGCTCCAGGCGGATGACCTTCGCGTCCGGGTAGTCCTGCTCGAACTCCAGGACGTTGCGGATGTCCGCCCCGCGCCAGCGGTAGATGGACTGGTCGTCGTCGCCGACCACCGCCAGGTTGCGGTGCTCGGCGGCGAGGAAGTCGGCGAAGACGTACTGGGCGTGGTTGGTGTCCTGGTACTCGTCGATGAGCACGTGCCGGAAGCGGCTACGGAGCTCCGCGAGAACATCAGGGTTCTCGCGGAGCAGGCGCACGGTCTCCACGATGAGGTCGTCGAAGTCCACCGCGTTGTTCGCCCGCAGGCGCTGCTGATAGAGGGCGTAGGCCTTGGCCGTGCGCTCCTGCCGGAAGTCCGTGACCTCGGCCAGGTACCGGTCCGGGGTGATGAGTTCGTCCTTCGCCCGGCCGACGGCAGCGAGGAACCCGGCCGGGGGCCACCTGCCCTCGTCCCAACCCTGCTCCTGCACCACCTGGCGCATCAGCGACAGTTGGTCGTCCTCGTCGTAGATGGTGAACGTCGGGGAGAGACCGACCCGGTCGGCCCAGCGCCTGAGCAACCGGGCGCAGGCGGAGTGGAAAGTGCTGACCCACAGCGCGCGCGGCGCCACCGCCCGGCCGAGCAGGCGCTCGATGCGTTCGCGCATCTCCCGGGCCGCCTTGTTGGTGAAGGTGATGGCCAGGATGCGGTCGGGCTCGAGGTCGAAGCGGCGGACAAGATAGGCGAACCGGTAGGTGAGGCAGCGCGTCTTGCCGCTCCCCGCTCCGGCCAGGATGAGCAGCGGACCGCCGGTGTAGGTAGCGGCCTCCCGCTGCACGGGGTTCAGGTCGTCGAGAAAGGCGAGGTCCGCGTCGGTGCCGACGGTCGCTCCCTCCTCCCGGATGTCCGTCCGTCTTCGACGGCCCCGGAGGCTTCCCTCTAGCCCCCGAGTCCCCGAGTCGTCACCCCCCTGCCCGGTCCTCCGTATTATTGACTGGGATACCTGCAAGGACGAAAAGGGGAGAGAGGCCTTGGCCCACCGGACGCTCGGGTGCCTCGAGCCGGGCGAGAAGGCCCGGGTGGCCGGCCTCCTCACCCGCGGCGTGGCGCGGAGGAGACTTCTCGACCTCGGACTCGTGCCCGGGACCGTCGTCCGAGCTCTCCGGAGGAGCCCGCTCGGCGACCCGACCGCCTACGAAGTGCGCGGCACCGTCCTGGCGCTCCGGCGGGAGGACGCCGACCAGGTGCTCGTCGAGACCGACCCGTAGCCGGCGCCGAGCGACGGCACGGGGGCTGGGCCGTAGACAACCACGGGGGCTTGGCCGTAGACGATACAGAAGGCATACGGGGGGCGTCGGTCGCACATGGCGACGTGGGCCGGAGGGCGGGGGCCAGGCCCGGGCCTCAGGCTGGGGTCCGGCCATCCTCATCCCACCATAGCCCTCGCGGGGAACCCGAACACCGGAAAGAGCACTCTGTTCAACGCTTTGACCGGGCTTGGCCAGCACACCGGGAACTGGTCGGGCAAGACCGTCACGCTGGCCCGGGGCGTGGTCAGACACCGGGGCCGCCCGTACGCGGTGGTCGACCTGCCGGGGACGTACTCGCTCCTCCCGAGCTCGGCCGAGGAGCGCGTGGCGAGCGACTTCCTCTGCCTCGAACGCCCCGAGGCGACCGTGGTCGTAGTGGACTCGACCTGCCTGGAGCGTAACCTGAACCTCGTCCTCCAGGTCCTCGAGGTCACCGACCGGGTCGTGGTCGCGGCCAACCTCCTTGACGAGGCGCGGCGCAAGGGCCTCGAGCCCGACCCCGAGGCCTTGGCGGAGGCTCTGGGCGTGCCGGTCGTCGGGACGGTGGCCACGCGCGGGTGGGGTCTGGCCCGTCTGATGGACACCGTGGAGGCCGTCGTCACCGGGTCCGTCCGTCCTCACCCGCGCCGGGTGCGTTACGACCCTGACGTCGAGGCGCTCCTGGACCGGCTCGAACCCCTCCTGGTCAAGGCCCTCCCGAGGGGAGCGGCCGTGCGCTGGCTCGCCGTCCGGGTCCTGTGCGGCGACCCGACCGCCCTCAGCCATCTCCGGGACGGCGAGCTCGACGAGGTGGTCCGCCTGTTGGCGGTAGCCGACCGGTCGGAACCCGGCGTAGCCGGCATCCTGACGACGGCGGCCGGGACCTTGGGAGGAGGCCTAAAGTGAGCGCGGCGCCCCCGCCCCGGAGCGTCGAAGTCGCCGACCGGGTGGTGGCCACCCTCTTCCGGCGGGCGGAGGAGATTGCCCGGCTCTCGCTGGTGCCCTGCGGACGCGGGCGGGACTGGACCCCGGTGCTGGACCGCGTCCTCGCCTCGCGCCTGGGCGCCTTCCCCGTGATGCTGGCCGGACTGGCCGCCGTCCTGTGGGTCACGGTGGTGGGGGCCAACCACCCCTCGGCCGTCCTGGCCGCCGTCTTCTCCACGGTGGAAACGTGGCTCGACGGCGCCTTCGCCTCCGCCGGCGCGCCGGCCTGGTTGCACGGCGTTCTGGTGCAAGGGGTCTACCGGACGGTGGCCTGGGTCGTCTCGGTGATGCTACCCCCGATGGCCATCTTCTTCCCATGCTTCGCGCTGCTCGAGGACCTGGGCTACCTGCCCTGGGTGGCCTTCAACCTGGACGCCCTCTTCAAACGGGTGGGAGCCTGCGGCAAGCAGGCCCTGACCATGAGCATGGGCCTGGGCTGCAACGCCGCCGGGGTCATCGCCTGCCGCATCATCGACTCCCCGCGGGAGCGGCTCGTGGCCGTCCTGACCAATTCCTTCACGGTGTGCAACGGACGCTTCCCGACCCTCATCGCCCTGGCGACCATCCTCACCGCCCGCTACGGGCTGCCCGGGGTGGGCTCGGGCCTGGCCGCGACGTTGGTGGTCGTCGGGGTGGTCCTCACCGGAGTGTCGGTCACGTTCGGGGTCTCCTGGCTGCTCACGCGGACCCTCCTCCGCGGCGCCCCGTCGTTCAGCGTCCTCGAGCTGCCGCCGTTCCGCTGGCCCCGGGTAGTCCAGGTCCTGGTGCGCTCGGCCCTCGACCGGACCCTCTTCGTGCTCGCGCGGGCGGTGAAGGTCGCGGCACCGGCAGGGGCGCTGGTCTGGGTGCTTGCCAACGTCCATGTCGGTGGCCTGAGCCTCGTCGGACGTCTGGCAGGATGGCTCGACCCGGTGGGGAGGCTCGTCGGCCTGGACGGCTTCATCCTGGTCGCCTTCATCCTCGGCCTGCCGGCCAACGAGATCGTCCTGCCCCTCCTCCTGATGGGCTACCTCTCCGCTGGGACGATGGTCCGTCCGGACTCCCTTGGGGCGCTGGGTGCCATCCTAGCCGCCAACGGTTGGGGGCCGGCGACGGCCGTCTGCTTCATGCTCTTCTCGCTCCTCCACTGGCCCTGCGCCACGACGCTCCTCACCGTGAGGGCCGAGACGAAGAGCGCCTTCTGGACCGCGGCTGCCGCCCTCATCCCGACCTTGGTGGCCTTCGTCGTCTGCGGGGCGGTCGCCGGCGTGGCGAGGTTGGCCGGGGTGTGATGCTCGCCGGGGTGTGAGGCTTGGGTCCTTACCGGCGGTCGGGCTCTAGCGCCGTTCCTCGCACGGGCAGCGGCAGGCTTCACAATCCCGCGCGCGGCAGGGCTCGGTGTGGATGAGGACCGACGTCCGCGGCCAGAGGCCCTCGATAGCCTTCTCGATGCGCTCGGCCAGGCCGTGCACCTCGTCTATGCGGTGGTCGGCGTGGACCACGAGGTGGAGGTCGACGTGGCGCTCCGGGCCCGCCCGGCGCGTCCGGAGCTTGTGGAACTCCACGTACTCCCCGCGGAAGGACTCGACAATCTCCCGGATGCGGCGCTCCTCCTCCTCGGGCATACTCACGTCCAGGAGCGGGAGGAACGAGGCCTGGCTCAGGTCCCAGGCGGCCTTGATGATGAGGAGTGCCACCCCGATGGCGATGAGCGGGTCGAGGACAACGAGGCCGGTGACACGGATGGCGCCCAGGCCGAGGACGACCCCGAGCGAGGTCCACACGTCGGTCCGCAGATGGAGACCGTCGGCCAACAGCGCCTGGGAGTCGTGGCGGCGGGCTACCCGGAAGAGGACCGTGGAGACGACGGCGTTGGCGACCGCCGACAGGCCCATGATGACCAAGCCGAGCCCCAGCTCTTTGACGACCCCACCGCGAAGGAGCCTCTGGACGGCCTCGGCGATGATCCAGACCGCCGCGACAAAGATGAGTAGGGCTTCGACCAGAGCCGACACGTTCTCGATCTTGCCGTGGCCGTAGCGGTGGGTCTCGTCCGGTGGCCTGGACGATTGCCTGACCGAGAAGAGGGCGATGAGGGCCGCGAGGAGGTCTAGGCCGGAGTGGATGGCCTCGGAGATGACGCTCACGGAGCCCATGGCCACCCCCGCGGTCAACTTCAGCGCGACCAGGGCCGCGTTGGAGACGACCGACAGAGTCGCCGCCTGTGTGGGTTGCAAGTCCGCCCCTCCCCGGAAGGGTGCCCGGACGAGTCCCGCCCGAAACAAAGGCGGGACCGGGCCTGCACTCGACAGGTTAGTCCCGCGGACCTGAACCCTGAACGGCGCCCGCTGCCCCTCACCGGGGCCCGGCTCCGACCGAGAGAGCCTGACGGTCTCAGATTATAACACAGACCCGTCCAGGTTCACGGGTACAAGACCCGGGAGCGTCCGCTCCACGTTGGCGTAGGTCGCGTCGCCCACCTTGTGACCCGCTCCCTCCAGGGCCAGCAGGTAAGCCCCGACGACCGGCGGGTAGACCGGCAGATGCGGCTTGGCGCGGGGGCACCGTCGGTGCAGGGCCAGGGTGAGGGCGTCCACCAGGAGCGGGCTCGAGCCGCGGAAGACGCTCCCGGCGAGGACGACATCCACCTCCGAGCGTTCCAGGCCCACCCTGGCGATGACGGCGGCCGTCTGCTCGCCCATGAGGCGGCCCATCTCGACGAGCACCTCCTGGGCCGCGTCGTCCCCGTCGTCGGCGAGCCGGAAGACCAGGGGCGTGACCAGGGCCATGGCCCGGAGGGCGAAGGCGAGGCCTCCCCGGCGCGACTCCCGCACCAGGGCGTCGTAGTCTTCAAGCCCCAAGGCCTCGAGGACGGCCCCGTGCAGGCGCGTGCGGGGAACGGTGTCCTCATCCTGGCGGAAAGCCAGGTACACCGCCTCTCTGGCGATGTCCGCGGCGCCGCCAGGGTTTCCGGTGTCCCGGCCCATCCCACGCAGGATGGCTCTCCGGCCGTTTGGGGCCACGGCGGCCGAGTTGGTCCCGGAACCCCCGATGACCACCGCTCCCCAGCCGGTCTTCGTCCCGCCTCGGAGGGCGGCCCAGCAGTCGTTGTCCCACTGGAAGGGCACTCCCGGCGGCACGAGGCGCCCCAAGGCCTGCCCGAGGCAGTCGTGGTCTTCCTCCGTGTCGTCACCGGCAAGGTAGAAGGCCGCTCGCTCCAGCGCGGCCATCCCCTGAGGTGCCCCGGCGGCCTCCAGAGCCCTCCGGAGGGCGGTGACCACCGAGTCCATCGCCAGCTCGAGACCGACCACCTGGTAGTTGGAAGGGCCGGCGGCCCCGAACCCCAGGAGGCGCCCGGTGTCGTCGCCGACAAGGGCCCAGGTCTTCGTCCCACCGCCGTCAACTCCGCCCAGAAGCCTTGTCACGGTCAAGGCCGTCACCCGCTTCCCCCCACCCTCGCGCCGTCGAGTCCGGCGCCGGGATGGACTTCTGCCCCCTTCCCGCCGCTCCCTGCGGCTCGTCCCAGCAGGCGCGGAGGAGCGGATGGAGAAGTATTCTCCTGTCCGGAGGGATTTCTTTGCGCAGCGTCGCTCTGAGGGCCGTCGCCCTCGTCACCCTCGCCGGCGTGCTCCTCGGTCTGGCCGGCACCGCATTCACCCCGGCCCGAGGTGCCGCGGCCTCACCAGGTACCACGGCCGACCCGCCGCCCGTCACGGTGCTCCTGGATGGGCTCCCCGTCACCTTCGACGTACCGCCGACAATCCTGGGCGGCCGCACCCTGGTGCCCTTCCGCCTGCTCTCCGAGGCCCTCGGGGCCGACGTCCAGTGGGACGAGGAGACCGGCCGGGTCCACGCCACCCTGGAGCTCGACGACGGGGGCAGGCTGCCCGCTCGCACCGTCGACCTCTGGGTCGGCCAGACCCGGGCCCTGGCCTCCGGCAGAACCTATGAACTCGATGTCCCGGCCACGCTGGTCCAGGGCCGGACCCTGGTCCCCTTGCGGTTCTTCGGCGAGGCCCTCGGGGCCGCCGTGACCTGGGACCCCGCCACCCGGACCGTGCACGTGGCCTCCCCGAGGCGGCCGATGGAAGTCCTGGGCTATTACGCCCTCGGCACGGCCGAGACCAGCAGTTGGACGGAGCTTTTCGGCCGTCCCCACCCGGAGTCGGCGGTGGGCCTGGCCGACGTGGTGTCGGAGATAGCCTGCGCCTGGTTCGTCCTCGACGCCACCACCGGTGGCATCGTCCTGGACGACTCCTACTCGGCGCAGAAGAGACCGACCAACTGGGAGGACGTCCTCACCCGCTGCCGGGCCTACGGCCAGGCAGCCGACATGATGGTCCACTGGGCCCGCCGGGCTCCGGACGGGAGCACCGAGGCGAGTATCTACTCCTTCCTCGCCAACCCCCTGGCCATGCGCCGAGCCGTCGAGGAGATTACCGGCTACGCCCAGGATTTCCGCGGGGTCAACCTCGACATCGAGCTCCTCGGCGCACGGCAGACCCCGGGCGAGATAGCCGTCACCCGTGAGCGTTTCACTTCCTTCGTCCGCCTCCTGGCCGAGTCCCTCCGGGCAAGGGGCAAGACACTGACCCTGAGCCTACACCCCCTGAATAGCTGGTACCCGGGCTACGACTGGCAGGCTCTCGGCGAGCTGGCCGACCGCATCGTCATCATGGCCTACGGCTACTCGCCGAAGGGGACCCCCGAGCCTCTGGACAAGGTCACCGAGGCCGTCGACTTGGCTCTTGAGGTGGTCGCGCGGACCAAGCTGCTCCTCGGTCTCCTCCCCGTGAACGAGACGCCGGAGACCATGAGGCTGAAGGTCGGGCTGGCCAAGCGGCGTCGTCTGGCCGGGGTGGCCCTGTGGCGCCTCGGGGTCGTCGGTCCCGAGCGCCGCGCCGCGCTGAGGTCACTGCTCGCGAGGGAGCCGGCCGCGACCGTGGCCGTGGCCGGCGGGACCGCGCCCCTCGACCTTGCCGCGTGCCCGCCTCTCGTCCTGACCGGGAGGGTGTGGGTCCCCCTTCTCCCGGTCCTAGACGCCCTGGGTCTTGAGGCCTCTTGGAACCGCCTCAGCGGCTGGGTCACGCTGGACCTCGGTGCAAGCCCGGAGGGAGCGGCAGTCCTCAGCGTGACCGGGCCCGACGCCGTCCACTTGGAGGACAGTCCGGGCCGCCCCGGCGAGGCCCGAGCGGTGGTCGTCGGCGAGTGGTGCTACGTCCCGGCGGACGTCCTGTGTTCCCTGGTGGAGCGGTACGTGCCCGGGCCGGGTGGTCGCGCTCCGTCCGCCCTCTGGGACGAGGGACGGCTCTCCCTGCTCCTCGCGCCCGGGGCCTAGTCCCCAGACATCGAGGGAGGCGTCGAGGAAGGCGAGCTCGGTTCGGGCTTCTCGCGCATGAAGGCCAGCACTCCTCCCACCACGAGAGCCAAGCCGACCAGGATGCCCACGAACCGGAGGAGGAAGTTCGGCAGCGCCGCGAGGAGCATCAGAATCCCGCCCAGGACGGGGTTCTTCCTCACGACCACGCCACCGACGATGGCCAAGACCCCGGTGAGCACAACGAACAGACCGAAAGCCACGGCAATCGCCGAGATTATCTGGGCCGAGCGCTCGCCGGGCGCGCCTGCGCCCAACCGTCCCGCCAAGCCACCGAGCATGGGCCCGTAGGCAAAGATGGCGAGCCCGATGACGGCGTCGACGGCACCACCCACGATACCCAGGACCAACGAAGCTTTCCTCACAGTCCGTACCTCCCCGCCGGGAGCCTGGGGTACGCGGCTCCCGGGTAGCGTCTATCAGCTTTCCGGCCAGAACAGCGGAAGATGCTCCCGGTGGGCTTCCAGGATCTCCTCGAGGAGTGCCCTCGCCCGGGTAGCGCCCGGCACGAGAGGGTGGTTGAGCAGGGCCAGGAAGGCGAGCCTACGGTCCCCGGTGACGGCTGCCTCTATGGTGAGCTGCTCGTAGGCCTTCACTTGTTGGACCAGGCCCCGGACCGCCAGGGGTAGGGGGCCTCCCCCCAGGGGCCGCGGGCCCTCTGGCGTGACGAGGCACGGTGTCTCGATGACCGCTTCCTCACCGAGGTCTGGCAACACGGGTCCGCCCTCGGGGACCCGGCGGTTGGGCACGTTGACGATGTGCCGGTCGGGCACCACGCTCGGAGGAGCACCCGCCTCGCTCGCGGCAGAACCCGCCTCGCTCGCGGCAGAACCCGCCTCGCTCACGGCAGAACCCGCGTCGCTTACGGCAGCACCCGCCCGTCCGACTAGGGCGACCATCACGTCGAGGGCCGCCTCGGAGTAGAAGGCACCTCCGCGCTGCGAGAGCTCCGGGGGCTTCTCCGCGAGGTCAGGGGCGCGGTAGCGCTCGAGGAGCGTCCTCTCGACCTCCATAACCTTCTCGCCCCGCGTCCCACGGCCCGACTCGGCCTCCCGGAGCTCCTCTTCGAGGAGCTCGGCCCGGTAGTAGTAGTACTGCAGGTAAGGCGAGGGGAGCATCCCCAGGTCCCGGAGCAGCCCGCCCATGCCCTTGGCCGCCGGGATGTTCCGGACGAACTCGGCCTCCACCACAGGGAGGTCCAGGATGGCCGGGAGGATGTCCCGGCCGTCGAGGCGCACGGCGGTGACCCACCCCAGATGGTTGAGCCCGACCATGTCCAGCTCGACCCTCCACGGCTCCACTCCGAGGTGGTGCGAGATGGCCCGCTGGATGCTGACGGGGACGTTGCACAACCCGATGATCCTCACCGCCGGGCGGTGACGCGTCACGGCCTCGGTGACCACGCCGGCGGGGTTGGTGAAGTTCATCACCCAGGCGTCCGGGCACAGCTCCTCCACGTCGCGGGCGAGGTCGAGAGCCACCGGGACCGTCCGGAGGGCCTTGGCGAACCCACCCGGACCGGTGGTCTCCTGCCCGACCACCCCGTGCCTCAAGGGGATGCGCTCGTCAAGGACCCTGGCCCTGAGACCGCCGACCCGGAACTGGCTCAACACGAAGTCGGCCCCGTCGAGAGCGGGACGGCGGTCGAAGTGGACCGTCACCCTCACCCCGCCCAGACCGGCCCGCTCGAGCATCCGGCGGCTGAGCCCGGCCACCGCCTCGACCTTGTCACGGGCCTGGGGCAGGTCCACCAGGGCGAGCTCACTCAGGGGCAGCCGTTCCCGGCGGAGAATCAGCCCGTCCACCAGCTCCGGGGTGTAGCTGGAGCCTCCACCCACGACGGCGATCTTGAGCAAGTCCGGGGTAGCCATCTGCCGACCCTCCTCGTCGGGGATGATTCCGTGGGGAAAGCTTCGGCGGCATTTCCCCCTGACCTTCATTCCGTCCGGGAAGACAGCCCCACCACAGGAGGCGCCGGGAGGAGGACCTCGAAGACGGCCCCAGACCCGCGGGCCGGCCGCACACGGATGCTCCCGCCGTGAGCCTCGACCACGTTCTTGGACACGGCCAGTCCCAGACCGGTCCCGCTCGCCTTGGTGGTGAAGAACGGAGTGAACAACCTCGGGAGGTGGTCGGGCCTGACGCCGGGGCCGTTGTCCGAGACCCGAAGTGACACCACCAGCCGGCGTCCGCGCCTGGCGTAGCCCAGGCAGACGCTCACCCGTCGGCGGCCCGGCGGAGGCCCCCCGGGGCCGGAGACGGCGTCGAGGGCGTTCTGGACCAGGTTGAGGACGACCTGCTTCATCTGGCTGGGGTCGAACTCGGCTTCAATCCCGCTGGGCAGGGGGGGACCCTCGAGGACCACCCCCTCGGCCGAGGCACGCGAGGCCAGGAGCACGAGAGCGTCGACGACAGGGCGGGCCAGGTCCGTTCGGACGAGATTGGGGTCGGCCGGGCGCGCCAGGGCGAGCATGGAGCCCGTGATCTCGCCCAACCGGGCTATCTCATCGGCCATCCGGTCCGCGTAGACGCGGCACTCGGGCCACTCTGACCGCACCGGGCAATAGAGCCGAAGGAGCTGCACGAACCCGAGGAGGGCCGTGAGCGGGTTCCTTATCTCGTGGGCAGCCTTGGCCGCCACCTCTCCCACGGCGGCGAGCTTCGCGGTCCGCCGGACCTCCTCCTCGAGGCACTTGGCTCGGGTCACGTCGTCGAGGACCACCAGCACGCCGCTCGGCTGACCATCCTCGAGTCCCTCGAGGGGAGCGGCCCAGACCCTGAAGAATCTCCGACCACTGTCTAGCTGCAAGGCCACGGTCTCCGGACCCCAGGGCTGGCCCCGCCGGAGGGCTCCGACGGGGACGTCCGTGCCGAGGCGGTCGCGCAGGACACCTAGGAGTCCGAGAGGGACGGTTCCGGCGAGGGGCTCCGCGGTCGCGGCCGCCTCCGCCACCTCTGCCCCCTCCCCATCGGGGGCAAAGGGGTCCAAGCCCATCTCACCGAGGAACTTGAGGCCCTGCCGGTTGCCGGTCGTGAGAGTCCCGTCGGTGGAGAAGGTCAAGATGCCGACGGGAACCGTGTTCAGGATGGCCGCGAGGTGAGTCTGGGCCCTGGCGAGCTCGTCCACCCTGTCCTCAATCCGCCTGTAGAGGAGCGCGTTGTTCAGGGCCAGCCCGGCCAGGTCGGCCAGGGTCTCCAGGGTCTCGACCTGCGCCCGGGTGAAGGGTCTCACCTTGTCATCGAACACGCAGAGTACACCGACTGGCACCTCACCTGCGACCAGCGGCGTAGCCAATCCTGAGCGCAGACCCAACTCCCGGGCCCGTTCCCGGTGGAGCACGCGGGGGTCGGTCTGGAGGTCCAGGGCGGTCACAGTGCGTATCTCGGCCAAGGCCAGCCCGGCGATGCCTTCCCCGATGGGCACTTGCACCTCGACTATCCCCTGAGCAGGCAGGCCGGCCACGGCCACCGGTGAGAGCGTCTCGCCGTCTCCCTCGACGAAGTGCACCATGCAGGCAAGGCCGCTGAGCCGTCTGACGGACTCGGCCAACCGGGAGCAGACCACCGGAACGCTGAGCGAAGAGCTGAAGACCCGGGCCAGGTCGAGAAGGTCGCGGTATGGTTCTGCGGTCCAGGCGTCGCGCATTGCGCGGGGGACGGTGAAGGCGCTCTTCGGGGCACCGGGAACCCGCCTCGGCGCCCCCCGTCGCCGGGGCCGGAGGCCGACCGCGCTCTCGCCGTCACGGAAGGGTTGGACTAGGTCCCCCGCGAGCACGGCCTCCCGCAGACTCTGGCCGGCCTCCGCGACCTCCTGGGACAGCCGGTCCGGGGCCTCGAGGTCCCGGGTTCCGGCCGAAGCGACCCTCTCCAGGGCCTCGACGGCCCGCGGGTGGAACTGCTCGCCGGCCCGGGTCCGAATGTACCGCAGGGCCTCGGCCCGTCCCATCGGGGACTCTCCCGTCTCGTCGGCAGCGACCAACGAGAGGTAAGTCTCGGCCACGCCTAGGAGGGCCGCCGGAAGGGGTATCTCGTCTCCGTACAGCCCGTAGGGGTGACCCCAGCCGTTGTAGTGCTCGTGGTGGGTCTCCAGGATGCGGGCCACCCTCAGCAGGCTGCCGACCGAGGCCGCGCGCCGCGAGACCCGCAGGGGGTGGTCACGGTCGAGGCCGTCGCCTAGGTTCCCTCCGTGGATGAGGGCCGCCCACCGCACGGCCTCAGCGTCCCGCCGGTCCAGACCGGCCTCCCGGGCCAGGGCCGAGACGAGCCCCAGCAGTCGCCCGTCGACGCTGGGCGCCGGGCCCGCCGGCACGAGCGTGTCGGCCAGGCTCGCCCGCCAGCGGCGGGAGTGGTGCTCGAGGCACAACGATAGCCCTACCCCGGCCAGGGTGGCGGCGAGGAGAGTGGGCTCGAGGCCGTGGATTCGGGCGGCGGAAGCGAGGGGCACCGCCAACAGGGCCGACCCCAAGGCCCAGGAAACCGGAAGGCCGAGAAGCTCACCCGCAGAAGGCCGGAGGGACGGCCCCCTCAAGAGAGCCAGCTCCGGCACGCTGAGCGCCACGTCCGCTGCGCACAGGGCCAGTCCGGCGAGGAGAAGGGCCGTAGGCCAGGGAAGGGTGCCCGCCAAATCGTACACGAACCCGGCCACGGCGACGCCCAGGAGGACGCGGGCGGCGCTCAACACCGAACGAAGCGGTCGGGTGCGGCGGACCAAGGCAACCGCCGCCGATCCGACCGCCGGGAGAACGGTGGCCGGGCCGCTCCCGAGGCAAGCTATCGCGCCCAGCGCCAGGGCCGGACTGAAGCTGAGGCCCGTCCCGCCGGGCAAGGGAGTCCGGAGGATTTCGACGGCCACGTACGCGGACCAGAAGCAGAGGAAGTCCGGGCCACGGAGCCAGGCGAGAGCCTCGGGAGCGTTACCGATGAGGACCCCCGCCGCCAGGGAAGCGAGGACCCCGGTATAGAGACGGAACACCTGTGACGCGCTCAACTCTCCCGCCTGCCTTGAATCCCGGCCGAGCGTGTGGGGTGAAGGATGATGCGGAGCGGACGATGCCCGAAGTGGGCGGCCCAGGGCGCGTCAGCCAGGTGGAGTGGTCCTCTCGCTAGCCGCCTCTGCGGGTACTCCCTACCATGATACAACAGCCGTTCCAGGGACTGCATCAGTCGCGAGGCGACAAGTATCGACGGCACCTGACAGGACCGCAGGCAAACCCTGAGATTGAAGCGGGAGGCTTCCGTGTTCTGTTGACTGGGTTGCCGGCGGCCCCGCGGTGGAGGTAAGCTAAGGTTCGGGAGGGAGGTGTCCGCATGGGCCGCAGGATTGCCGCGGTCGCCCTATGCGGTGCTCTGGTCCTGGCCTGCGGGCTGGGAATCACCGGTTGCCTGGGTCGCGCCGCCAGGATGAAGGCCGAGACACAGGCCGTGCTGCAGGAGGTCGAGACCGAACTCGCCCAGTTCGAAGAGCTCCTCAACTCCCTGGACACCGTCCAGGAGGCCGACTTCGGGCCCTGATGTGCCGTGCCCGCCGAACGCTGGCGACGAAGCCCGGACCCATTGTCTGGGAAGGAGTGAGACGATGAGACGAGGACACACCCGGCTGACCGTGGCCGTCCTCCTGACTCTGGCGGTGCTGGCCACAGCCTCCGGAGCGTTGGTCTTCGCCCAAGACCCCGAGCAAGGCCAGGACAGCGCGAAGGCCAGGCCTGCCACCATCGGTTCGCTGCCATTGGGAGAGCTCCGCCAGAAGGCCGGCCAGGTCTGGGATAACCATGTACGTTTTCTGGAGCTGCGTCTGGAATGCGCAAGGACCATGGAGCGCATCCGCGAACGGACCCGGGAGCTCCGCGAGGGGCGCACCGCCCTGGACGATTCCACCAGGCAGGCTCTCAAGGAAGCTTGCCAGGCAATCAAAACCTCAGCCCAAACCCTCCGCGGGACTATCGGGCAGATCCGCTCAGAAGCGCAGGCCATGCGCGGTGAGTGGCGCAACCGAGACTGGGAACGGGTTCGGGAGCATCTAGGCCGCATCCTCGATGTCCAGGAAACCCGCTTGGCCGAGCTAGAGAAGATTAAGGCCGAGCTCGAGCACATCCTGGAGCTCCTCGGCTAGCCCGACGCCAAGGCGGGAGAGGCCTCCGGAGGCCCGTGAGGGGCCAGCCGGCTCCTCTCGGGCCTTCGGGTAGCAGGAGCGGAACAAAGCCTTGCGGAACTTCCCCGGGCACCTGCCTCATCCGGCATCCTGCAAGGAGGTCTTCCGACTCTGCCCCGGCGACCAGCCCCGGCCAAGCGCCTTTTGGCCCTCGACATCGACCACACCCTCACCGGCGACGGACTGGCCGTCCCGCCCGCCAACGCCGAGGCCGTGGCCTGGGTCCTCGGGCGCGGTGTGCCGGTGACCCTCATCACCGGACGGAGGTACGCCGGCTCGGCCGCCCGGTACGCCGACCTCCTGGACCTCCGAGGCCCCCTCGGCGTCCACTACGGGCGCCGTATCGTGGACCATCCGTCCGGACGGATTGTGTCGAGTCACCCCCTGCCCCGGGGCGCGGCCCGGGCGATGCTCACCACCGCGCGGGCCTATCCCGGGAGTCTGGTCTCCGTGGCCGTCGGGGACGACTTGCGCTTCGACCGTGTGCCGCCCGGCTGGGTCACCCTGCCCCTGGCCCAGTTCTCCTACGGTGGGCTGGACGAAGCCATCGCGGAGCACCCGGACGAGCTGATGCTGCTCAACGTAGCCGACCTCCCGGAGGGGCCGGCGGATACTTGGGCGGAAGACGAGGAAGCCGGCAACCGTCTAGACCTCGGTGACCTCTCCCCCTCGAGAGGTGCCTCGACCCAAGACGGCCCTCTCTCCGGGTCGGCGGTGGATCCACCGCCCCCGGTCGTTCGAGCGGTCATGGCCGAGGCCCAGCGTCTCTTCCCGGGACAGATCCAGTTCTACCTCGTGCCCTGGGCCGGAAAGCCACGCGCCCTGGCCACGGCGCTCTCGGCCGCCGCCGACAAGGGGACCGCCCTCCTGGAGATAGCCCGCCTCCACGGCGTGCACCCCGACGACACGGTGGCCATGGGGGACTCCGAGGCGGACGTGCCGATGCTGAGGGCGGCGGGCCTCGGCGTGGCCATGCCCTGGTCCGCGGAGGAGGTGCGCCACGAGGCCGACCTCGTCGCCGAGGGCGGCCCGGATGAGGCGGTCGCCCGAGCCATCCGGAGGCTCTTCGGCTAGAGCCGGCCCGGACAGCCCGGCGCCCAGCCGGGTGCTCCCCCGGCCTCGCGCGCCCGGCTTCAGGCACCCGGGCTTCTAGCGTGTACCGGCGGTCCCCAGACCCCGCGAGGCGATGTCGCTGCGCCAGTGGGCCCCTTCGAAACGGATGAGGGCTACGGCACGGTACGCCGCGGCGACCGCCTCCCGCAGGGTCGGGGCGGTCGCGACCACGTTCAGGACGCGACCACCAGCCGTCACGACCCGGCCTCCCTCCAGACGGGTCCCGGCGTGGAAGACCTTCACCCCAGGCTCGGCCGCAGCAGCCTCGAGGCCATCGACGGGCAGCCCGGTGGCGTAGTGTCCGGGGTAGCCGCCCGAGGCCATGACGACCCCCGCCGCGGCGGCGGGTACGGTCCTGACGGGCCGGTCCGGCAGGCGGTCCGGCCCGCCGGCACAGGCGAGGAGCAGGCCGGCCAGGTCCTCGTCGAGGAGCGGCAGGACGACCTGGGTCTCGGGGTCGCCGAAGCGGCAGTTGAACTCGAGCACCTTGGGGCCGTCCCGGGTGACCATGAGACCCGCGTAGAGCACCCCACGGTAGGGGTTCCCCTCGCGGGCCATGCCCCGGACCGCCGGCAGGAGGACCCGCTCGAGGACGAACCGCTCGCCCTCGGCCCCCAGCACCCCGGTCGCCGGGCAGTAGGCGCCCATCCCGCCCGTGTTAGGCCCGCGGTCGCCGTCGAGGAGGCGCTTGTGGTCCTGGGCCGGAGGCAGGGGCAGGACCCGCTCCCCGTCGGTCAGGGCCAGGACCGAGACCTCCTCGCCCTCGAGGCGTTCCTCGATGACGAGCGTCCGCCCGGCCGTCCCGAAGGCTCCTTCCTCCATGGCCCGGCGCACAGCCTCCTCGGCCTGCGCGCGGTCGTCGGCCACGGTGACACCCTTCCCGGCCGCAAGGCCGTCCGCCTTGACCACCACCGGCACCCCCAACCGTGCGACGGCCGCGCGGGCCGAGGCGGGGTCGCCGGCGACGTCGAAGCGGGCGGTGGGGATGCCGTGCCTGATCATGAACTCCTTCGCGAACGCCTTCGACCACTCCAGGCGGGCCCCCGCCCGGCTCGGGCCGAAGACGGCCAGGCCCGCTTCGGCGAGGACGTCGGCCACGCCGGCCGCCAGAGGGTCTTCCGGTCCGATGACGGTGAGGTCCACCCCGAGGCGCCGGGCCAGGTCGAGGATGGCCCGCGGGTCCTTGATGTCGGCCGCCACATTGGTGACCTTGGCCTCGGCGGCGGTCCCGGCGTTGCCGGGAGCGCACAAGACCCGGCCCACCATGGGGCTCTGGGCCAATCTCCAGGCGAGGGCGTGTTCCCGCCCACCCCCGCCGACGACGAGGACGGTGAGTTCAGCGGTCACGGTCGGCCAGTCCCTCCCCTTCCGTCCCATCCTCGGCGACCAGCTCGTAGACGCAGATGCCCTCCCAGGCCTCACGGCGCCGGTGGGTCTTCACCCGGGCCCGGAGGCGGGAGGTCACGCGGAGACCGCACCCGGCGGCAAGGCGTTCCACGGCGGAAGGTGTCCCCTGGGGCGAATGGTCGGTGTGCACCAGAAGGACAGTACCTCCTTGGGCCAGGTGGGTCCGCACCTCTCCGAAGAAGCGCCCGAGGAGAGCGCCGTCCGGGTCGTGGACGGCGGCCTCGGTCTCACTCCGGACGGGAGCCGCGACCCAAGGCGCGTTGAAGAGGATGAGGTCGAAACGCCTGCCGGCCACGGGGGCGAAGAGGTCGCCGGGAGCGGTCACCTCGACCCGGTCTAGGCCGAGGCGCTCGGCGTTGAGACGTGTCGCGGCCAGGGCCTCCGGGAGGATATCGGTCGCGGTCACCGCCGCCGCTGGGCCGAGGACCTCGGCCGCGATGAGGGCCAAGATCCCCGAACCACAGCCCAGGTCCAGGACGGTCGGATGCCCCGGTAGGCGTGAGCGGCACCCCTCTATGGCCCGTCGGACGAGGTCGTAGGTCTCCTGGGAACGGGGCGCGAAGACCGGCGGTCGGGCCGCGAGGCTGCGCCCACCCAGAGCCCGGACCGGGTACCCCCCGGCCAGGGCCGCCTCGGCCTCGACTACCTCTCGGACCGGTACCGGTTCGGCGGGACTGTCGAACAGAACGGCGAGGTCGGGCGGCGGGATGACCAGGAGGCGGTCGAGGACGTCCCGGCGCGCCCTTTCCCATTCGCGCCGGGTGGCCCGGCGGCCGACCCGCCCACGGGCGGGGGCGGCACGGACGAGCTCCTCCCGGCGGGCGGCGAGGCGCTCGTAGAGCTCCCGTACTCTCGGCCAGGGGCCGTCGAGGAGGGCAGTCCCTCCGCGCTGCAGGTGCCGCAGGACCCGGTCAGGACCCTCGAGGTCACGGCCGCCGAACACGCGGGGGGACGTGGGCGCGGTGGTGGACAAGTCCCCGCCTCCTCTCCGCGGCAGGCCCTCCGGCCCGGCCCGGACCGTCGGACCCGCCCCGCGGACTCAGTCGCCGGTGAGTTACGTAGCGGTCGCCCGATTCCCTCCCTGCCCGTACCCCCTGACCGTGCGAGAGGCCCCGACGGCCACCCCGACGACCTCGCCGGGCAGGAGCGAGGACTCGAGACCACCTGGGTGGGGCAGGAGCGAGGGCTCGAGGCGACCTGGGTGGGGCAGGAGCGAGGACTCGAGGCGACGAACGGTCCGCGGCAGTGACGGCGCAGGCACGCCAAGCCGCAGGAGGCGTTCGGATGGACCCGCTCGGCAAGCCAACATCCGTCCGCGACGGACAGACCGGCTTCGACGGCCTCATCACCTTCTTCGGGACCCGGGACCTCGAGGCGACCCACTACTTCTACGCAGGGCTCCTCGGACTCGAGCTCTGGCTCGACCAAGGCCTCTGCCGCATCTACCGGGTCCGCCCAGGCGCCTACCTGGGCTTCTGCGAGCACATGCCCGAGGTCCCGCCCGAGCAGAGCCCAATCGTCTGCCTGGTCACGGATGACGTCGACGGGCGACACGCGGACCTCGTCGCGGCGGGCGTGCCGGTGGACGGGCCTCCGCGGGTGAACCCCCGCTTCGGCATCTACCACTTCTTCAGCCGCGACCCCAACGGCTACCGGGTGGAGGTCCAGCGGTTCCTCGGGCCGCCCCCGGGGGACTCAGAAGGGTAGGTCGCCCTCGTCCCCCTCTTCTCGCCGGGTGTCCTCAGGCGACAGCGCGTAACGGCGCTCGACCTCTTCCCGGCTCGGGCACTCTCCGAGCGTCGAGCATAGCCGGCACAAGGCCGACACTCTCGCCCGGAACTCCTTCTCCGCCTGGATGGCCCGAGCGACCGCGAAAGCGCGCCGCTTGGACCTCAGGATGTCGTCCTCCTCCAGAGGGAAATCGAAGGTGACGTTGCCCCTGAGGTAGTGGAGCACGACCCGCCGGACCGTACGGCCGTAGGCCTCCGTGACCATCGCGTGGTACAGGGGGAGCTGGAACTCCTCGATGAGACTCGGCGGCCTGGCCGGCGGCCGCCCGGTCTTGTAGTCGATGACCACCAGGGCGTCGTCGGGCAGGAGGAGGTCCACCCGGTCCACCTTGCCCCGCACGACCACACCCTCCCCGACCTCGGTGGTCAGGAAGACTTCCAGGGAGAAGGGCTCGGCGCGGCGGTCGCACTTCTCGAAGAAAGCCTTGAGGTCGGCCAGGGCCTGCCGCCCTGCCTCAGCCTCGTCGTCGGGTCCGGTGAAGGCCTTCTCGCGACCCGGCTGTCGCCGCCAGGCACGCCGAAGGCTCTCCTCGAAGAGCTTCCACGAGCGCTCGGAGGGCCTTGACGTGAAGAAGTCCTTCAGGGCCTGGTGCACGGCGTTGCCGACGAAGGTCCAGCGGTTGGGCGGCTCCGCCCGACCTTCGACGTAAACCCGGCGGTAGCGGAAGGGACACTGCTCGAAAAGCTTCAGGGCGGACGGGCTGGTCTGGAACACCTCCGGCCGGACGGTCGGCTCCGTCTCGGCCGGCCGGACCGGTCCGGCTGTGGATGGTCCGGCCGGGCAAGGCGGCCCATCCGGTGGCCGACCGGCCGACGGGGCCTGGGGGACGGCCCGGTCGGGACGCCCGCCCGGGGCGGCATCCGGTCCTTCGGCAGCGGCAGCACGGAGCCCGAACTCCCTCAGGCCGAGGTGCGGGGTCTGCCCCCGGCGGAGGCGGAAGGCTTCCGCCCTGACGTCGTCGAGGGAGAGGACCAGGTCGGCGCTGGCCTTGAGCTTGGGGCTCAGGGCCGAGGCCGCCGAGACCACGACTACCCGCAGGCCGGCAGCCTGCGCCTTACGGGTGGCCCCGGTCATGTGGCCGTCGCCGGAGACCAGGAAGACCACGCGGAGGCCGGTCCGCTCGTCGAGACCGGCGAGCTTCTGGACCACCAGGAGGTCGGCCTCGTTCTTCATCGCACCCCGGCAGTAGACGGGGTCGAACCCCGCGTCATGCAAGGCCGCGGCGCAGCCCGGTAGGGCCTCCCAAGGGGCCACGGCCTGGGCCACGACCACCGGCCCGCACTGGTGGGCGACGGTCAGCAGGTCTTCCGCGAAGCGCTCCGCTCCTTCCGGACCGAAGGCCTTGGGGTCGCGGTAGTGGACGTTCTCGAAGTCCACGAAGACAGCCGTCCGGACCCCTTCCGGCAGCGCCTCGTCCATGCAGGCTCTCACCCTTTCCGGTCGGCTCAGTGCTTGAAGTGCCTCTCGCCGGTGAAGACCATGGCCACGCCGGCCGCGTCGGCCGCCCGGATGACGGCCTCGTCACGGACCGACCCGCCGGGTTGGACGACGGCCGTGATACCGGCCCGGGCCGCCTCTTCCACCGAGTCGGGGAAGGGGAAGAAGGCGTCGGAGGCCAGGACGGCCCCGCGGGCCCGCTCCCCGGCGTGGCCGACCGCGAGCCGGACCGCGTCGACCCGGTTCGTCTGCCCACCGCCCACTCCCAGCAGCCGGCCACCGCGGGCCACCGCGATGGCGTTCGACCGGACGTGCTTGGAGACCCGCCAGGCGAAGAAGAGGTCCCCGAGTTCGGCCGGTGTCGGGCGGCGGGCGGTCACGCACTTCCAGGCGTCCGGCGGGACCCGGATGACGTCGGGGGTCTGGACGAGGAGACCCCCGCCGACGCTCCTGAGTTCAAGACCCGGGGTCGCCGACCACCGGGCCGCCCCGACCGGCAGAGCGAGGAGTCTGAGGTCGGGACGCTTGCACAGGACGTCCAAGGCCTCCGGCTCGAAGTCCGGGGCCAGGACGACCTCAAGGAAGAGACCGAGGAGCTCCTCGGCCAGGGCCCGGTCGACGGGACGGTTCAGGGCCACGATGCCGCCGAAGGCGCTCACGGGGTCGCTCTCCAAGGCGCGGCGGTAGGCCGTGAGGGCGTCCTCGGCGACGGCCACGCCGCAAGGGGTCATGTGCTTGACGATGACCGCCGCCGGCGCCTCCGGGAACTCTTCAACGCACCTCAGGGCAGCCTCGGCGTCCCCGAGGTTGTTGTAGGACAGCGGCTTACCTTGGAGCTGCGTGGCGCCCGGCAAGGTCGCCCCCAGGGCGTCCAGGACGGGGCGGAGCGGCTGCCGGTAGAAGGCCGCGTGCTGGTGGGGGTTCTCGCCGTAGCGGAGGTCGCCGGCCTTCTCGTAGGCGAGGACGATGCGTTCGGGGAGGGTCCCGGTCACGGGGGCCCCGCCGGCTGCCGGCACCCCCGCCGCGCTGGTGCCGCCCGCCTCCCGCGCCACGACCTCCTCAAGGTAGGAGGAGATGACGGCGTCGTAGAAGGCCGTGTGCTGGAAGGCCCGGAGGGCAAGGGCCCGCCGGACCGGGAGGGGCACTTCCCCCTCACGGCGCAGGTGGTCGAGGACCGCCGGGTACAGCGACGGGTCCGTGACGACCACGACGGACTCGTGGTTCTTGGCGGCCGCCCGGATGAGGGTGGGGCCGCCGATGTCGATGTTCTCGATGATTTCGGCGAAGGCCGTGGGGTCGTGGTCCCCCGGCTCGCCGGGTCCACCGTCGGCCAAGCGGTTCACCGTGGCCTGGAAGGGGTACAGGTTGACGGCGACCAGGTCGACGGGGACGATACCGTGCCGGTCGATCTCGTCCATATGCTCGGGGAGGTCACGGCGGGCGAGGATGCCGCCGTGGATGGCCGGGTGGAGAGTCTTGACCCGCCCGCCGAGCATCTCGGGGAAACCGGTGACATCCTCGACGGGCAGGACGGGCAGACCCGCCTCGGCGAGCACCCGGGCCGTCCCGCCGCTCGAGACGAGCTCGAAACCGGCCTCGACCAGACCGCGGGCGAAGTCGACAAGGCCCGTCTTGTCGTGCACGCTCAGAAGAGCGCGCCGACGGCGCCCGCGGGTGGTCTCCGGGGTCGCCTCCCGGTCCTCCAGGGTCTCGGCCGACTCCGGCTCCGGGAGGATTCTGACACGCCTGCCGTCGACGACCTCGAGGCGCCCCTCGGCGAAGAGCCGGATGGCCTCCGGGTAGGCCCGGTGCTCCTCGGCCAGGATGCGCTCGGCCAGGGTCTCGGCCGTGTCTCCCTCGAGGACAGGGACAACCCGCTGGAGGATGATGGGTCCGGTGTCCACGCCGCCGTCGACGAAGTGGACGGTGCAGCCGGAGACCTTCACCCCGTGCTCGACGGCTTGGCGCTGCCCGTCCTTGCCGGGGAACGACGGCAGGAGGGCAGGGTGGATGTTCATGACACGCCAAGGGAAGGCCTCGAGGAGGGCGGGACCGACGATGCGCATGTAGCCGGCGAGGACGACCAAGTCCACGCCGTGTTGCCGCAGAAGCTCGACGAGTCGCTCGTCATAGGCCCGGCGGCTCGGGAAAGGGGCGGGGTCGAGCCACATAGCCTTGACCCCGTGGCGCTCCGCCCGCAGGAGGGCCTCGGCTTCGCGCCGATCACAGATGACGACGGCCACCTCGGCGTCGAGTTCTCCACGCTCGCAGGCGGACAGGATGGCCTCGAGGTTCGTCCCGCGGCCGGAAGCCAAGACGCCCAGCCGGAGGCGGGGTTCCGGGTCAGGCCTGGGGCGAGCCCGTCTTCGGGCAGTCTCCTCGTCGCCTCTGCCTCCGACCACTCCGGCCTCGCCGCTCGGGCTCTCCCTCCGGCTCTCCTTACGTCTCAAACCTGACTCCCCTCCAAAGCACTCTTCTCGTGGAGCGGGTCGGACCGCTCGCTGAACGGGTCCGACCGCTCGTGGAACGGGTCCGACCGCTCGTGGAACGGGTCCGACCGCCCAAATCTTTCTTCAGAATTCCCGCCCGTCCCTGTCGGTGACGAGCACTCTCGCGGACCGTCCCGCCGGCACGACTTCTCCGATGACCCAGGCTCGGCGCGGCGGCTCCGCCAGCGCGGCGAGGCGGACGAGTCCGTCCGGACCCGCCAGGGCCGGGCTCTCCCAAGTCGCGACGGCACGGCAGACGGCGTCGGCCTGGTCGGCCGGGACGACCACGACCATCCCTACGCCCATGTTGAAGGTGCGGAACATCTCGCGGTCGGCGACATCGCCGGCCCGACGGATGAGGTCGAAGACCGGTGGTTCGGGCCAGCTCCCGCGGCGGACGACGGCGCCCAGATTGTCCGGGAGGGACCGGGGGATGTTGTCGTAGAAGCCGCCCCCGGTGATGTTGACGACGGCCCGGACGTCATAGCGCGCCGCCAGGTCGAGGATTAGACGCGGGTAGACGGCCGTGGGCGTGAGCAGTTCCTCCCCGAGGGTGCGACCGAGCGCGGGCACGAACTCCTCCAGGCGCATCCCGGCGACCTCCAGGAGCGCCCGCCGGACGAGGGAGTATCCGCTCGACTGGAGCCCCGTGGAGGCCAAGCCGACGAGCACATCCCCGGCCCGGACCCGTGACCCGTCGATGATGCGGTCGCGCTCCACCACGCCGACGGCGAAACCCACGAGGTCGTACTCGCCGGGGCCGTAGAGGCCCGGGAGCTCGGCCGTCTCGCCTCCGATCAGGGCGCAGCCGGCTTGGAGGCACCCGGCCGCCACGCCGCGGACGACGGTGGCCACCTTCTCGGGCTCGAGGCGGCCCGTGCCGACGTAATCCAGGAAGAACAGGGGCTCGGCCCCGCTGCAGGCCACGTCGTTCACGCAGTAGGCCACGCAGTCGAGGCCCACGGTGTCGTGACGGTCGAGGGCGAAGGCTATCTTGAGCTTCGTCCCGACGCCGTCCGTCCCGGAGACGAGCACGGGGTCCCGCCAGCGGCGGGGCGAGGCTAGGAGACGGACCAGTCCGGCGAACCCGCCGATGCCGCCCAGGCACTCGGGGCGGGCGGTGGCGGCCGTGTCAAGGCGGATGAGGTCCACCACCCGGTTACCGGCGTCGACGTCCACCCCGGCGTCGCGGTAGGTCAGGGGGCGGCGCGGGCCAGAGGCCCGGCCGTCGCCCGCGTCACCTGGTCCTCCGGCACCACTGAAGGATGGGGTCATTCGGGAGCTTCTCCTCTCTCGAGGGCGTGCTTCCGGTGGGCGCCGTCGACGGGCACTTCGTAACGGCCGGTGAAGCAGGCAAGGCAGAGGCGCTCCGCGACCGGCCAGTCGGGGAGGCCCGTCACCGCCTCGTGAAGGGCCTGGGTGGTGAGGTAGGCCAAGCTGTCGGCCCCGATGGCCTCGCGGATCTCCTCGACCGACTTCTCGGCCGCGATGAGCTCACCCTCGACGGAAGTGTCGATACCGTAGTAGCACGGGTACCGGTACGGGGGCGAGGCGATGCGCATGTGCACCTCGGCAGCGCCGGCCTGCCGGAGGAGGCCGACGATGCGCCGGGAGGTCGTCCCGCGGACGATGGAGTCGTCGACGAGGACGACCCGCCGGCCCTCCAGCACCTTGCGCAGGGGGTTCAGCTTCAGGGTCACCCCGAGGGCGCGCGCCTCGTTCGTCGGCTGGATGAAGGTGCGCCCGATGTACCGGTTCTTGACCAAGCCCATCTCGTACGGGATACCCGCCTCCTCGGCGTAGCCGGAGGCGGCCGAGATGGACGAGTCGGGGACGCCGGTGACGATGTCGGCCTGGACCGGGTAGTCCCGGGCGAGACGCCGCCCGAGGTCCTTCCGGACGGCGTGGACGTTGCGGCCCTCCAGGTTGGAGTCCGGACGGGCCAGGTAGATGTACTCGAAAGCGCAGAGGGACGGCTTACCGGGGGTGACGGCCTGCACCGAGCGGATACCGCGGCCGTCGACCACCAGGAGCTCGCCGGGCCTGACGTCGCGGACGAACTCGGCCCCAGTGGCGTCGAAGGCGCAACTCTCCGAGGCCACCACCCACCCGCCGTCACGGAGGCGGCCGAGCGAGAGCGGGCGGAAACCGTTGGGGTCGCGGGCCGCGAAGAGGGTCGTCTCGTTCATGAGGACGAGGGCGTAGCCGCCCTGGATGGCGGCGAGGACCTCGGGCAGGGCCTCCTCGAGCCCGTCCGCCCGGCTCCGGGCGACGAGGTGGGCCACAACCTCGGAGTCCACGGTGGTCTGGAAGATGGACCCCTGCGACTCCAGGCTCGAGCGCAGGGCGAGGGCGTTGACGAGGTTCCCGTTGTGGGCCAGGGCGAGCAGACCACCGCGGTAACGGACGACCAGGGGCTGGGCGTTGACGAGGCGGCTTGCGCCGGTGGTCGAGTAGCGGACGTGCCCGATGGCCAGGTGCCCCGGCATGGCCGTCACGCGGGGCTCATCGAAGACCTCCGCGACCAGCCCCATCCCGCGGTGGTGGGTGACCTGCCGGCCGTCGGAGGCCACGATGCCCGCGCTCTCCTGCCCGCGGTGCTGGAGGGCGAAGAGACCGTAGTAGGTCAGGCGGGCAGCCTCGGGCGGGCCGAAGACCCCGAAGACTCCGCAGGCCTCGCGGGGGGCGTCCGCCGCGACGTCGAGGTGCGCGTCCAACGTGCCGCCTCCTCCCGGGAGCCTGGGCGGGAGCCGACCTCGGAGTCTCTGCCCTCGAGCCCGGTCCGCCGTCGGCCCTCTAACCCCTCTAACCTCCGAGGTACCTCTCCAGGGCCGTCTGCCAGAGGGCCCGGAGCTCGTCCACAGGTTCGTCCAGGACCGGCCGCCCGCCGAGCCGCAGGGTGAGGCGCGCCGCACCGCCCGTCACGGTGCCGATGCGCGCCAGGGGCACCCCGTGGGCGGCGGCCAGCTCGGTCAACGGTCCGACTGCCTCCCCAGCGCAGCTCAGGACCATCCTGGACTGCGACTCGCCGAAGAGCAGGGCGTCGAGCCTGAAGCCGGTCGAGCCCGCGCGGTCCCCTCCGCCCACGGGGATGCCGGCGAGGTCGGCCTCCAGGCCGGAGGCGCCCTCCTCGGCAAGGAGGCAGCACTCGGCCAGGGCTACGGCCAGCCCGCCGTCCGAGCAGTCGTGCGCCGACCGGACGAGCCCGGCCCGAGCGGCGGCCAGGACGAAGGTCTGCAGGGCCTTCTCCCGCTCGAGGTCGAGGGCCGGGGGTGTCCCCCGTACCTCGCCGGTCACGAGCTTGAGGTACTCGGAGGCGCCGAGCTCCTCCCGGGTCTCCCCGGCCAGGAGGACGGCGTCGCCGACCTGGGAAAAGCCGCTCCGGACCCGGCGCGTCACGTCGGGAAGGCGCCCGACGACGCCGACGACGGGCGTCGGGAAGATGCGGACGCCCATCGTCTCGTTATAGAAGCTCACGTTGCCACCGGTGACCGGGATGCCCAGGACGCGGCAGGCCTCGGCCATCCCCTCGACCACCCGCCTGAACTGCCACATGACCTCCGGGTCCTCCGGGTTGGCGAAGTTGAGGCAGTTGGTGAGGCCGACCGGCTCACCGCCGGCCGCGACCACGTTGCGGGCGGCCTCCGCCACGGCCTGGGCGCCACCCAGGAACGGGTCGAGGTAGGCGTAGCGGCCGTTAGAGTCCACGGCGACGGCCAGGCCGGGGTAGGTCGGTGGACCGACGGGCTCCGGTCGGTCGAAGTCCGCTGCTCCCGCCCCGCGCGCCCCCACCCGGAGCGTCTCCTCCCGCTTCAGGCGCAGGACGGCCGCGTCGGAGCCGGGCAGGACCACCGTGTTGGTGCGGACCATGTGGTCGTACTGACGGAAGACCCACTCCTTTGAGCACAGGTTGGGCGTAGCCAGGAGGTGGCGCAGGACCTCGCCCGCGGTGGGACGCCCGTCGGGCGGTTCGTCCGCGAAGCGCGGGCACGGCACTCGGTCGAGGTCGAGGCGGCGGGCCTCGGCGAGGTAGGCCGGCTCGGCCTGCGGCCGGTCGTAGCTCGGGGCGTCCTGGGTCAGGGCCCGGGCCGGGACCTCGGCGACGACGGTCCCTCCGTCGAGGACCCGGAGGAGACCGTCGTCGGTGACGCGGCCGATGACGGTCGCCTCGAGGCCCCATCCACGGAGGAGCTCCAGGGCCTCCTCCTCACGACCGCGCCGGACGACGGCCAGCATCCGCTCCTGGGACTCCGAGAGCATGACCTCGTAGGGGTCCATGCCGGTCTCGCGCCGCGGGACCAGGGCGACGTCTATCTCCAGGCCCGTCCCGGCGCGGGAGGCCATCTCCGAGGCGGCCGAGGTCAGACCGGCTGCCCCGAGGTCGTTCAGGCCGACGAGGCCGTCCCAGCCGGCAAGCTCCAGGCAGGCCTCGATGAGGAGCTTCTCCACGAAGGGGTCGGCGACCTGGACGGCCGGGCGCATCTCCTCGGCTTTCTCGTCGAACTCCCGCGAGGCGAGGAGGCTCGCCCCGTGGATGCCGTCGCGGCCGGTGCGGTTGCCGATGAGGATGACCGGGTTGCCGGGACCCTCGGCCCGACCGCGGACCAGGCGGTCCGCGGCGAGGAGCCCGACGCACATCACGTTGACCAGGCAGTTGTCGCGGTAACAGTCCTCGAAGACCGTCTCGCCGCCTACGGTCGGGATGCCGGTGGTGTTGCCGTAGCCGGCGATGCCGGCCACGACGCCGGAGACCAGGTAGCGCACCCGGGGGTCGTCGAGGGGCCCGAAGCGGAGCGAATCCAGACAGGCGATGGGCCGGGCGCCCATGGCGAAGATGTCGCGGAGGATGCCCCCCACCCCGGTGGCCGCCCCTTGGTAGGGCTCGATGGCCGAGGGGTGGTTGTGGCTCTCGACCTTGAAGACGACGACGAAGCCATCGCCCAGGTCGACCGCCCCGGCGTTCTCTCCGGGGCCGACGAGGACGCGGGGCCCGGTCCGGGGAAGGAGCGCGAGGTGCCGCCGCGAGGTCTTGTAGCTGCAATGCTCGGACCACATCAACCCGAACATCCCGAGCTCCACGCGGGTCGGCTCGCGCCCGAGGAGCTCGACGATGCGCCGGTACTCGTCGGCGGTCAGGCCGACCTCGTCCCAGGGAGCGCCGGTCACCGACCCTCACCTCCGGCCGCCCGCAGCTCGCGGACGTGGGCCACGACGGACTCGAAGATTAGGCGACCGTCCGTCGAGCCGAGGAGCTCCTCCGCGCACCGCTCGGGGTGGGGCATGAGGCCGAGGACATTGCCGCCCTCGTTCACGATACCGGCCACGCTACCCAGCGAGCCGTTGGGGTTGGCCTCGGGGGTGGCGCGGCCGTCTCGGTCGACATAGCGCAAGACCACGCGGCCGCGGCGCTCGAGGTCCTCCAGCACCCCCGGGGGCGCGGTCCAGTTGCCCTCGGCGTGGGCGATGGGTATCCGCAGGACCTGCCCGGGGCGGCAGAGCCGGGTGAAAGGTGTCCCGGCGTTGTCCACGCGGACGTGCGTCCAGTGGCAGCGGAACTGGAGGCAGCGGTTCCGGAGCATGGCCCCGGGGAGAAGGCCGGCCTCGAGAAGGATCTGGAAGCCGTTACAGATGCCCAAGACCAGCCCGCCCCGCGCGGCGAAGTCGGCCACGGCGTCCATGACGGGCGAGAAGCGCGCGATGGCCCCCGTGCGGAGGTAGTCGCCGTACGAGAACCCCCCGGGTAGGACGACACAGTCCAGCCCATCCAGGCAGGTCTCCTTGTGCCAGACGTAGACGGCCTTCTGTCCGAGGACCCTCGAGATGACGTGGTGGCAGTCGGAGTCGCAGTTGGACCCCGGGAAGACGATGACGCCGAAGCGCACCGCCTGCGTCAACACGCCCCCTCCTTCCGGGGACTAGGGCAGTCGTCTTCAATCTCCACCGTGAAATCCTCGATGACCGGGTTGGCCAGGAGCCGGCGGCACATCTCCTCCACCCGCTCCGGAGCGACGTCGTCGAGCTCGAGGATGATGAGCTTGCCCACCCTGACATCCCGGACCTCGGCGTAGCCCATGGTCCGGAGCGAACCCAGGACGGCCTGTCCCTGCGGGTCCAGGACGGTCTTCTTCAGGGTGACGTGGACACGGGCACGGCCGGGGCGGTGACCGGAGGTGCAGGTTCCGCGCTCGGCCTTCCAAGTCTCGGCCGCCTCGGTCACCCGGCGCAGGACCTCCTCGTAAGCCTCTTCCACCCCCCCGAGGTCGCGGCGGAAGCGGTCCTTGTCCAGTCTCTCCCCGGTGGCGACGTCCCAGAAGCGGCAGGTGTCCGGGGAAATCTCGTCGGCCAGGAGGACCGACCCGTCGGGGGCGCGGCCGAACTCGAGCTTGAAGTCGATGAGGCGGAGATTGCAGCGTTCAAGGGCCCGGCCGAGGACCTCGTTCACCCGCAGGGCCAGGGCCTCGACGCGGTCCATCTCCTCGTCCGAGGCCCAGCCCATGGCCCGGACGTGGTGACGGTTCACCATCGGGTCGCCCAGCGGGTCGCTCTTGTAGTAGAGCTCGAGGACGGGACGCGGGAGGGGCGTCCCCTCCTCCAGACCGAGACGCTTGGCCAGGCTGCCGGCAGCCACGTTCCGGACCACGACCTCCACCGGGATGATGTCCACCCGTCGCACGAGCATCTCCCGGTCGCTCGGGGTCCCGAGGTAGTGGGTCGGGACGCCCTCCCGCTCGAGGAGCTCGAAGAACACGGCCGAGAGGAGGTTGCAGACGCGGCCCTTGCCGCCGATCCGGCCCCGCTTCCTCCCGTCGAAGGCCGTCGCCTCGTCCTTGAACTCGACCAGGCACCTGGGGCCTTCCGGACCGGCCGGGGCCTCCCAGACGATCTTGGCCTTGCCTTCGTGGAGCTTGCGAGGCGGCTGGTTCACGGTCGTCCTCCATCCGGGGGAGGCGAGCGACCTCGCCCTGCCCGGCAGGCACGGAGGACTCGGGAAGGCTCGAGGCGGCCGCTCCCAACCAAGGGGTGTCGGGGCTACTGGGTGGATGATACCAACGGCCCGTTGTCCGGGTCAATTCGGACCGCGAACGTTCCAGGCCTGCGGGCCCGAGAAAGTCCGGGGAGAGCCCCGCTCTCCTCACGGCCTACGGGTTCAGCCCGAGCCTCTCGAAGACGACCCCGATGTTCCGCAGATACCACTCCGGGTCGAAGCAGGCCGCGAGGGCCTCGGGGTCGAGGCGAGCCCGCACCGCAGGGTCGGCCTCGAGGCGCCGGCGGAAGTCGGCGACCGGCCGGCCCTCCGCGTCGGCAAGACCGCCGGCCTCGTCTATCTCCCGCCAGAGGTCCATGGCGTGCCTCTGGACGAGCTCGTAGGCGGCGTCGCGGGTCATCCCCGCCTCCACCAGGGCCAGGAGCACCCGCTGCGAGTAGACGAGACCACCGGTCGCCTCGAGGTTGCGGAGCATCCGCTTGGGGTAGACCCGGAGCCCCTCCACGATGGCGGCGAAACGGTCGAGCATGTAGTCGACCAGGGTGGTCGTGTCGGGGATGATGACCCGCTCGACCGACGAGTTCGAGATGTCCCGCTCGTGCCAGAGGGCGATGTTCTCGAGGGCCGCGCCGGCGTTGGCCCGGACCAACCGGGCAAGGCCGCTTATCTGCTCGCACCCCACGGGGTTACGCTTGTGCGGCATGGCCGAGGAGCCCTTCTGGCCCTCGTGGAACGGCTCCTCGACCTCGCGGACCTCCGTCCGCTGCAAGGAACGTATCTCTACGGCGTAGCGGTCGAGGCAGGAAGCGATGAGGGCCAGCACGCCGAGGTAAGCAGCGTGTCGGTCGCGCTGGAGGACCTGGGTCGAGACCGGGGCCGGTCTCAGGCCTAGCTGCGAGCAGACGTACTCCTCCACGCACGGGTCGATGTTGGCGTAGGTACCCACCGCCCCCGCCAAGCGCCCGACGGCTACCTCCTCCCGGGCGGCCCTCAGCCGGGCGGCGTTGCGGAGACAGTCGGAGTACCAGAGGGCCATCTTGAGGCCGAAGGTCGTCGGCTCGGCGTGGACCCCGTGGGTGCGGGCGACCATGAGGGTCCGCCGGTGGCGGACCGCGAGGTCGCGGAGGACGGCGGTCAGGCGGTCCAGGCCGCGGGCGATGACGTCGGCGGCCTCGACCATCAGGCTCGAGAGGGCCGTGTCGACCACGTCGTAGGAAGTCAGCCCGAGGTGGACCCACTGCCCCACGCCGGCCGGCGCCCCCGTGCGGGCGGCCCAGGCGTCGAGCCGCCTTTGGACGACGTGCACGAAGGCCGCCACGTCGTGGCGGACGCGGGCCTCGACCTCCTCCACCTCGCGGACGAACCCGTCGTCAATGACGAGCTCGGTCGCGCCCCGGGCGACGGCCTCGGCGGCCTCAGGCGGGATGCGTCCCACCAGCGCCTGCCCCCGACAGGCGAGGACCTCCACCTCGAGCCACCGCTCCAAGCGGCGCCTGACCGACCAGAGCTCGCGCATGACAGGGCGGGTGTAGCGGTCGATCACGGACGGCCGCCCCCCGGCTGCCCGTCGCCGAGGTCTTCTTCTGAGACCACGGACCGGGCCACCAACTCTGCGCTCTGCCGCTCGCGAGCGCTCCTGAGCCGCTCGGCAAGGTCCGGGCGGCCCAGGGCCAGGATGGCGAGGGCGAGATGGGCCGCGTTCTTCGCGTTGTCCACGCCCACGGTGGCCACCGGCACGCCGGGTGGCATCTGGACCGTGGAAAGGAGAGCGTCGAGGCCCCCGAGCGTAGCCGAGAGCGGGACGCCGATGACGGGGAGGGTGGTCCGGGCGGCCACGGCTCCGGCGAGATGGGCGGCCATCCCCGCCGCGCAGATGAAGACCCGGACGCCCCTTGCCGGGGCCTCGGCCACGTAGGCGTCCAGAGCGGCCGGCGAGCGGTGCGCCGAGAGGACCCGGACCTCGCAGGCCACGTTAAAAGCGCGGAGCACCTCGACGGCCTTCTTCATCACGGGGAGGTCGGAGCGGGAACCCATGAGGACGGACACGAGCGGTTCGGTCACGGCGCACTTCCTCCTCGGGAAGCCTCTTCCTTGCGCCAAGCATCATAGCAGCCTACGGGGTGGGGGTCAACGCGAAGGCTTGGGCTGTCGCTTCCTTACCGTTGACGGGTCGCCGTGCGGGCGGCTACGGTTAGAGTGGAAGGATGTGACGCCGTGGACACCCCCCACCCTGCCCTGAACAACGTCGTGGACTCCCTCAAGGGCATAATCCGGCTTTACGAGGAGGGTCTCCGCGACGGGAACTTGCCGCCCGCTGTCGCCGAAAAAGCCTCCCGAGACCTCGAGTTCCTACGGGAGACCATCGAGGGGCTCGCCGACCCGGCCTCGCGAGCCCGGGCCCTCGCCGGACTCCGTGGCCGCCTCGGCCCTAGTGACCACCCCTTCTCGGGGGCGGCGGTACGCGACCCCGTAGCCCTCGAGGTGTTGGAAGAGAAACTCTTCGCGGCCGTGCTGGAGGCCTCGGCCGCCCTAGCGCAGGACTAGACGCCTCCGCCTCCTCCCTCGGCAGGAATCTTGCGACGTCTGGCGTTACTTAACGCTAGGGCGGCGTACGCTCTGGAAGACGACCTAGACCCAACGGAGGAGGCCCGTCCGAATGTGGCAGGTTGACGAAGAAGAGGCCCGGAAGCTCCTCGCCGGGCTCATCTCCATCGACTCCGAGAACCCCTCCCTGGTCCCCGGTGGCGCCGGCGAGGAGGCGGTGGCCCGCTTCATCCTCGACTATCTCAACGAGCTCGGTCTGGTCGCCCGCCTGGACGAGGTGGCCCCCGGCCGGCCTAATGTCGTCGGTGTCCTGCCTGCGGCCGAGAGCCCCTCCGGGGTCTCCTCGGCCCTCTCCCCTTTTGGAGCCAGGCACGGCCTCATCCTGAACGGACACACCGACACGGTGGCCACGGCCGGCATGACCTGGCCGCCCCTCGAGCCCCGCTTCGAGGGCGACCGCGTCCACGGGCGCGGCGCGTTCGACATGAAGGGTGGGGTGGCCATGGCCCTCCTGGCCCTGGCCGCCGTGAAGCGCTCCGGCACGCGGCTCCGCCGCTCCGTCCTATTCACCGGGGTGATGGACGAGGAGTACGCCAGCCTGGGGACCCAGGACGTCGTCCGGCGCTACCGCGCGGACGCGGCCGTGGTCATGGAGCCGACGGGACTGGAGATTCACCTTGCCCACAAGGGTTTCGCCTGGGTCGCCGTGGAGACGTTCGGCAGGGCAGCCCACGGCAGCCGGCATGAAGAGGGGGTGGACGCAATCACTCGGATGGGCCGTGTCCTGGTCGAGGTGGAGAGACTGGGGCGGCGCTTCCTCGAAGAGCCTGGCCACCCGCTGTGCGGCAAGCGGTCCATCCACGCCTCCATCGTCCAGGGTGGTCGGGAGCTCAGCACTTACCCTGAGCGCTGCACGGCTCAGTTCGAGAGGAGGACCCTCCCCGGCGAGGACCCGACCGTCGTGGCCGAGGAGCTCGAGGCCATCTGCCGGGACCTCGCCGCCGAAGACCCCAACTTCAAGGCGCGCGTCACCCTGGGCCTCACGCGGAGCGGCTACGAGGTCGACCGAGACGAACGAGTGGTCCGGGCCCTGGCCGAAGCCTACCAAGCCGTTGTCGGGAAGGAGCCCGCGTACGGCGGGTCAGCGCCTTGGCTCGACTCGGCCCTGCTTGGGGCTGCCGGTATCCCCACGGTCATCTTCGGGCCGCGCGGAGCCGGGGCCCATTCGGCCGAGGAGTACGTCACTGTCTCGAGCGTGATCCAAGGGGCGACCGTCCTAGCCGAGGCAATCGTCCGCGTCTGCGGAGCCTAGGGGCACCGGAGCACAGCGACACAAGGAGTTGACGGTGAGAGGTCTGCCTACACTTTGTTGCCTCTACAGGGAAGGAGTCCCCGCCCTGGCTTGTCGAACCTGTTATTGCAGCCGATATCCTACGGGGAGGTTCGACAAGTGGAAGACAGGCCCTGGTACGCTCACTGGCCCCAAGGACTTCCTGTGTCCCTGGAGTACCCCAAGGTGCCGGTCCACCGTATCCTCGAGAGCGCAGCCCGTCGGTCTCCTGACCATCCCGCTATCGTTTTTCAGTACGGGGACCTGACGACGACCTACGCCGAGCTTCTGGAGAGGGCTCGGCGTTTCGCTGCAGCCCTCTGGCGTCTTGGAGTAAGGAAGGGCGACGTCGTCGCCGTACAGCTCCCCAACAGCGCGGAGTGCGCCGCCGTGTACTACGGTGTGCTAATGTGCGGCGCCGTGTACTGCCCGTGTAACCCCCTTCTCAGCTACGGCGAGCTCTTGCGGCAGCTCAACGACTCGAAGGCCGAGACCCTCGTCACCATGGACTTGTTCATGGACAAGGTGACCCCTATCCGTCACGACACCGCGTTGAAGCGGGTCATCGTCAGCAGCATCCAGGAGGTCCTCCCTCCCCACACACCGGTGGATGTGAAGCCTTTCGGCCCGAAGACTTTCAGCCTACGGCAGCTGATGACGGAAGCTCCGAGCGACCCTCCCCCAGTGAGTATCGACCCCGACCGTGACCTCGCCCACCTGGCCTACACCGGAGGGACCACTGGGGTACCGAAGGGGGTCATGCTGACACACAGAGCAGTCTTGGCCTGCACCCTCCAGTTCGCCCACTGGGGGTCCGCGGGGAGACCGGCCGTTACCGAGGACGGCTTCTTGTACCCAGCCGACCTTCCCGAACAAGATTCCGGTCATGCGTGGGAATGGCCGATGGTGCCCGGCCAAAACAAGGTGTTGGTCGTCGTGCCGTGGTCCCACGCGATGGGAGTCATCAGTTACCTCAACTGCTTCATCTACTACGGCGACACCATAGTGGTCCATCCTCGCTTCGACCCGCCGGCCTACCTCGCCGACTTGGTCCGCCACCAGGTGACCTGCTTCGGCGGGGCTCCGCAGCTTTTCGGAGCCCTCCTGGCGCAGCCCAACGTGACGACCTTCGACCTTTCGCGGGTCCGCCTCGTGACCAGCGGTGCAGCACCCCTAGCGACGACCCTCATAGAGCAGATGGAGAGGCTGATGCCCGACGCGGTCATCTCCGAGGCTTACGGGTTGACCGAGATGACGGCCGGGGCGGTCGCCAACCCGGTCAACCGCTCGGGCCTCCGGAAGGCGGGCTCGGTGGGCATCCCGGTCTTCGACACCGACGTGAAGATCGTGGACCTGGACGACCCGGACATCGAGATAGGCTTCGACGAACTGGGCGAGGTGGCCATTACCGGGCCCCAGATGATGAGCGGCTACTGGAACCGCCCGGACGAGACGGCCAAGGTCATGCGCAACGGCTGGATTCTCACCGGGGACATCGGCCGCCTGGACCGCGACGGCTACCTCTACATCGTAGACCGCAAGAAGGACATGCTCATCTACAACGGCTACAACGTCTACCCGCGCGAGCTGGAGGAGATCCTCATGAGCCACCGCGCCGTCCTCAACTGCGCTGTCATCGGTAAGCCGGACCCGGCCGTGGGCGAGTTCCCGAAGGCATTCATCGTCAAGCGCCCGGACGTCCCGGTCACGGCCGAGGAGCTCATGGCCTTCGTGGCCACGCGCGTCTCCCCCTACAAGCGCGTGCGGGAGGTCGAGTTCATCGACGCCATCCCGATGAGCTTCGCCGGCAAGCCGCTCAAGCGTGACCTCCGGGAATGGGAACTCGAGCGCATGAAGCAAGCCCAGGCAGCCTCGGCGGAGTCGGCCGCGACGGCCGAACCGGCGGACTCTTCGGAACAGGGTAACGAGTAAAAGCTCCCGCAGGACCCTGAGCCGACGCCCCGCGCGCCGGGCTGTTCTCCCGGCCCCGTCCGGACCGAATGGTCCGGACGGGGCCGGGCCATCCTACGGGCCAAGACCGACTGAATGATGGGGAGGTAGGCTATGCCGGACGTACACTGCACGGTGAACACCTGCCGGTACTACAAGACCGGCAACCTCTGCACGGCGGAGAACATCGTCATCCAGACGGACGCGGCCGGCGGCTTCAGCCCGAACGCCAGCTTGCGCGACCTCAAGGCGACGCCGGCCAACACGAAGGACCAGACCTGCTGCCAGACGTTCAGACCTGCCGGAGGCTAGGTCTCCCCTGCCTCCGGGTGGGGCGGGGAACCAGGGGCGGAGGTCAGGACGGAGGTGCTCCTCCGGCGGCCACCCGGGAGGCCGCAGGGTCTCCCGCGCCCGCCGGAGGAGCTTCTCCCGTAGGTAAAGCCCTCCCTCCCGTGGAATTGACCGCGGGGAGGGTGGAAGGCATGACGACAGAGGGGGCCGCCGTCGTCCGTCCGGCGTCCAAGGCGGACGCCGCCGGTATCGCCCGCGTCCACATCGACACCTGGCGGACCACCTACCGGGGTATCGTCCCCGACGAGTTCCTAGACAGGCTCGACTACGAGGCCGGGCAAGAGATGTGGGAGCAGCGTACGGAGCAGGGCGAAGGCCGCTTCGTCCTGGTGGCTGAGGTGCCCGGCGAGGGCGTCGTCGGGTTCGCCGCGGGCGGACCGGAGAGGTCCGGGGACGCGACGTACGGGGGCGAGGTCTACGCCCTGTACGTCCTCAAGGCGCACCAGCGTAAGGGCATCGGGCGACGCCTGGTCGTAGCCGCCGCGGAGGAACTCCGCCGGAGGGGCTTGGATTCTCTCCTCATCTGGGTCCTCGCCCGGAACCCACACCGAGCTTTCTACGAGGCCCTAGGCGGCAAGGAACTCCGGAGCCAGATAATCGAGATTGCCGGGAGGTCTCTCGAGGAGGTCGCCTACGGGTGGCCCGACACTAGGGTCCTTGCGTAGTCTGGACGGTGGCCGGAGCCGAAGCCTCAGGCCTCACGCCGGGAAGGGGTAGACCGTGTCCGCCTTCAAGTACCGGTCGGCACATTTCGTCGGGATCAAGGGGACTGGGATGAGTGCCGCCGCCCGCATTCTCAAAGCCGAGGGGGTCAACGTCACGGGGTCCGACGTCGACGAGGTCTTCCCCACCGACGAGGGGCTCCGCGCCGCGGGCATAACCCCGCTCGTCGGCTTCCGGGCCGAGAACGTGGACCGGCCCGAAGTCGTGGTGGTCTCCGCCGCCTACGGGGAGAACCACCCGGAGGTAGTCGAGGCCCGCCGGAAGGGTATCCCGGTCCTGACCTACCCCGAGCTCGTCGGCGAGCTCATGGCCTCGCGCCGCGGCATCGCCGTGGCCGGGACGCACGGCAAGACCACCACCACGGCCATGGTGGCCCACATCCTCGCCGCCGGGGACCTCGACCCTCAGGCCATCATCGGCGTGGGCGACGCCTACACCGGCAAGGGTGAGTTCCTGGTCGTCGAGAGCTGCGAGTACCGCCGCCATTTCCTGCATTACCCGGCCGAGATGGCGGTGGTGACGAGCATCGAGCTCGACCACCCGGACTATTTCCGCGACGAGGCCGACTACGAGTCGGCCTTCCGGGAGTTCGCCACGCGTCTGCCGGCCCACGGGCTCCTGGTGGTCTGCGCAGACGACCCGCGGGCCGCGGCCCTACCCACCGCGGCCCGCCGCCTGAGCTACGGGTCCGGCCCCGACGCCGACGTGTCCTTCGAACCCGTCTCCGGTCCGGGGAACCGATTCCGCGTCCGGGCCCTCGGCAAGGACCTCGGGGAGTTCACCCTGCGCATCCCCGGGCGCCACAACGTCCTGAACTCCCTGGCCGCCCTGTCCATCGCCTTGGAGGTAGGGGTCCCGGTCGACACCGCCCGCGAGGCCCTGGCCTCTTTCCCCGGGGTGAGGCGCCGCTTCGAGCTCGTCGGCGAGCGTGGCGGGGCGGTAGTCTACGACGACTACGCCCACCATCCGACGGCCATCGCCGCCACCATCCGGGCCTGCCGGGAGGCGCTCCCCGGCCGGCGCGTGTGGGCGGTCTTCCAGCCGCATACCTACTCGCGCACCGCGGCCCTGCTCGGCGATTTCGCGGCGGCTTTGGCCACCGCCGACCGGGTGGTCCTCGCCGAGGTCTACGCGTCGGCCCGGGAGAAGGGTCGGAGGGACGTGAGTTCCCGCGACATCGCCGCGCTCATCCCCGCGGGCCCCGAGCGGACCGCTTACTTCCGGACCCTTGACGAGATACCACCCTACCTCGAAGCCAACCTCGAGCCGGGGGACGTCGTCTTGACCATGGGCGCCGGCGACGTCTGGCGCGTCGGCCGGCTCCTGGTGGCCTCTAGACGGCCTAGCGGCTCCTTGTAAGTCCTTGCCGTGGGCGGTCGCCGCACCGGAACCGCCCCATCAACTCCCTCGCGCCTCCGGCCCGTCCGGGCCGACCCCTCGCCACGCCCCCTCATAATCTGGCACCACGGGGGGAGCCGGGGGCCGGGACCTCGCGGGAGCGGTCCGCCGGAGCCGAGACGAGAGGGTAGGGGCAGGGGTCCGCGCGGGGCGGGACGGGCCGTCCACCAGCGGGGCGGCGCCGGGGCGCAAGACACGAGAGAAGTCGCCGCTCTCCCGCACCGACGGCCGGGGCATGAAGCTTGCCGACCTCCTTGGAGGCCAACCGTGCGTTCTCCGGACGGGCAGCCCGGACGTGGACATCCTCGGTCTGGCCCACGACTCGCGCCAGGTCGCACCCGGCGCGGCTTTCTTCTGCCTGCCCGGGCAACGCCACGACGGGCACGACTTCGCCGCGGAGGCGGTGGGCCGTGGTGCGGTGGCCGTGGTCGGAGAGAGGCCCTTACCCTCGCTCCCCCCGGACGTCACCCAAGCCCTGGTCCCGGACGCCCGGCTCGCGTTGGCGCTGGCGGCAGCAGCCTTCTGGGGGCGGCCCGGCGACCGGCTGCGCCTCGTGACGGTGACGGGCACCAACGGTAAGACGACCGTCAACCACCTCATCCAGGCCGCGCTCGAGGCCGACGGCCGGAGGGCCGGCCTGGTCGGGACGGTGGAGAGCAGGGTGGGGCCGGTCACGCGGCCTTCCGGGCTCACCACCCCGGACGCCATCCACCTCCAGGAGACCCTGGCCGCCATGGTCCGGGCGGGTCTGGGGTACGCCTGCCTCGAGGTCTCGTCGCACGGCCTCGCCGGCCACCGGCTCGCCGGCTGCGACGTGGACGTGGCCGTCCTGACCAACGTGACCCGGGACCACCTCGACTTCCACCGGAGCCTGCAGGAGTACGCCGAGACCAAGCTCCGCCTCTTCCGTAGCCTCGGCCGGCGGGGACCAGCTACGGCCGAGGCGCCGCCGGCACGCACCCGGACCCGGGCACCGGTGGGGCCGGGCCGCGTCGGCAAGAAGACCGGCCCGGTGTACGCGGTCCTCAACGCGGACGACGAGTGGTTCGACCTCTTCCGGGGCAGCCTGGAGGTGCCCTACCTCGCCTACGGCGCTCGGGGCCCGGCCCACGTGCAGCTCACCGGCGCGGTGATGGGGCCGACCGGGTCCCTGGTGCGGGTGGCCTTCAGCACCTCCGCGGACGGCCTGGAGTCCGCCGGCTGGCTCAGCCCGGCCCCGGGATGGCCCCAAGAAGCGGCCCTGCGCTTCCCTCACCCGGGCCCGCATAACGTGGCCAACCTCCTGGCCGCGCTGGCGGTGGCCTGGGCCGAGGGGGTGAGATGGGAGGCGGCGGCCCGGGCGGCGGAGACCTTCCCCGGGGTCCGAGGGCGCTGGGAGGTCGTTCCGGGGCCAGACGGGGTAGTCGGGGTGGTCGACTTCGCCCACAACCCGGCCGGGCTCCTCGAGACGCTCCGCACGGCCCGCCTCGCCACGGCCGGACGGGTCATCCTCGTCTTCGGGTGCGAGGGGCAGAAGGACCGGGGCAAGCGGCCCCTCATGGGGGCCGTCGCGGCCGCCCTCGCCGACCACGTCATCCTGACGACGGACAACACCTTCCACGAAGACCGGCGCCGCATCCTGGCGGACGTGGCCGCGGGGCTGGCCGAGCCCGCGATGGCCCTCACGGCCTGGGTCGGGCCCTCCCTACCGGCCGGCCTGGGCGCACGCCGGGCGACCTTCGAGGTGGTCGAGGACCGGGCGGAGGCCATCCATCACGCCGTGTCGCTGGCGGAGCCGGGTGACCTCGTCCTGGTGGCCGGGCGCGGCCACGACACGCGCCTGGTCTTCGGCTCGCGGGTCGAGATCCTCGACGACCGCGAGGTGTTGGCCGAGGCGCTCCGCCGGGCGGCCGACTCCTACTCCCACTCGATGGTCGCCGGGGGCTTGGAGGTCACGTCGTAGACCACCCGGTTCACGCCCGGCACCGACCCGACGATGCGGGAGGCGATGCGCTCCAAGAGGTCGTGCGGCAGACGGGCCCAGTCGGCGGTCATGCCGTCCTCGCTGGTGACGGCACGCACGACCACGGTGTGGGCGTAGGTCCGCTCGTCGCCCATGACGCCGACGCTGCGGACGTCGGGCAAGACGGCGAAGTACTGCCAGAGGCCTCCGGGGGTTGCCCCGCCGAGTCCGGCCCGCTCGACCTCTTCCCTCACGATGGCGTCCGCCTCCCGCAGGACATCGAGCTTCCGCAGGGTGACCGGGCCGACGATGCGGATGGCGAGGCCGGGACCGGGGAACGGCTGGCGCCAGACGATCTCCGGCGGCAGGCCGAGCTCCATCCCGACGGCCCGGACCTCGTCCTTGAAGAGGTCCCGCAGGGGCTCGACGAGCCCCAGGGACATGCGCTCCGGCAGGCCCCCCACGTTGTGGTGGCTCTTGATGACGGCGGCCTTGCCCGTGACCCCGCCCGACTCGATGACGTCGGGGTAGGTCGTCCCCTGGACGAGGAAGACCGTCCCGCTCGCGAGCCCCAACGTCTCGGCCGTCTCTTCGAAGACCCGGATGAACTCCTCGCCGACAAGCTTGCGCTTGCGCTCGGGGTCCCGGACCCCCCGGAGGCGCCGGAGGAAGCGGTCCTGGGCCCGCACCGCGACGAAGCGGTCCCCGAGGCGCGCCCGGAAGGTGCCTCCCACCATCTCTGCCTCCCCCTTCCGGAGGAGGCCGTGGTCCACGAACACGGCGGTGAGCCGGTCGCCCAGGGCACGGTGGGCCAGGGCGGCGGCCACGGCGGAGTCCACCCCACCGCTCAGGGCCACGATGGCCCTCCCCTCCCCCACCGTCTCGGCAACCCGGCGGGTCGCGGCCTCGACGATGGACTCCGGGGTCCAGGTCGGGCGGCAGCCGGCCACCCGGAAGAGGAAGTTGCCCAGGATGTCGCGGCCGGCCGGCGTGTGGACGACCTCAGGGTGGAACTGCACACCGTAAAGGCGCCGGCGCGGGTCTCCGAAGGCCGCGACGGGGCTGGAGGCCGTGTGGGCCAGGACGGCGAAGCCGGGCGGGGGCTCGAGGACAAGGTCGCCGTGGCTCATCCAACACTCGGTGACTCGCTGGACCCCCGTGAAGAGCCTGACCGACCCCTCGGGAGCCGTCCCCACGGGGGGGGGCTCGCCGGGAGACCGGCCCTCAGGAGGCTCATCAATGTGGAGCACGGTCCGTCCGTACTCCCGCCGGTCGCCCCGGACAACTTTCCCTCCGAGGAGATAAGCCATGAGCTGCATCCCGTAACAGATGCCGAGGACGGGCAAGCCGGCTTCAAACAAGGCCGGGTCGTAGCGCGGCGCGCCCTCGGCGTAGACGCTGGCCGGTCCGCCGCTGAGGACGACAGCCCTGGGCCGGCGGGCGAGGAGCTCGGCCAGGGGTAGGGAGCACGGCCAGAGCTCGCAGAAGACGCGGTGCTCGCGGATGCGCCTGGCGATGAGCTGGCTGTACTGCGCCCCGAAGTCCAGGACGATGACGAGGTCACGGGGGGGCCCGGAGAAGGATACATCGGCAGACCGGACGGCAGCGCTGCCGGACGGCAGGCCGTCGGTGGTGGACCGGTGGTGGGAAGTGACAGCGTTCACCTGCGGTGGACCTCCGGGGACCGGTAGTGGGAAGTGACGGCATTCACCTGCAGTAGACCTCCGGGCGCATGGTGAAGACGAAGGGGACCTGGCGGTACCGGCCGGCGTAGTCCAGTCCGTAGCCCACGACGAAGGCGTCCGGGATGGTGAAGCCGACGTAGCGTAGGCCGACCGGGGCCTGGCGGCGGTCGGGCTTATCCAGGAGGACGCAGACCTCGAGCGACGCCGGCCGACGCCGGCGGAGGAGGTCCAGGAGGTAGCTCAGGGTGAGGCCCGAGTCGACGATGTCCTCGACGATGAGGACGTGGCGGTTCTCGATGTTCTCCTCGAGGTCCTTGAGGATCTGGACCACGCCGGAGGTCTTCGTCGACGTGCCGTAGCTTGAGACGCTCATGAAGTCCACCGACACGGGCACCGTGATATGGCGGACCAGGTCGGCCAGGAACATCCAGGCCCCTTTGAGCACCCCGACCAGGAACAATTCCTTTCCCGCGTAGTCCTCCGAGATGGCCCGCCCGAGCTCGACCACCCGCGCCCGGATGACCTCCTCCGGGAGCAGGACTTCCTCGAGGACGCCCTCCAGAAGGTCGCCCACCCCGGCCGCCTCCGTCTCTCGCCTCTAGTATGGCTGGTGCAAGGCAATTGGCCGGGCGCCGGCCGATATCCTGCCCCGGAGGAAGGATTGGCTGCCCCCAGGAAGGAACTATCGCAACCGTGCGGAGCTGCCACCATATGTCGAGAACCGGTAACCTGATTCGCGCCGTGGCTCTGTCTCTGGCAGTGCTCCTCGTGGCCTCCCCCGCCCCGCCGGCCCCTCTTGCCGGCACAGGGGAAGGTCCCGGCCAGGGTGTCGGCCCGGTCGCCACACCCCGGTCGGTCCGAGCCGTGGCGGGCAACGCCGCCGTCCACCTGAGCTGGGAACCGCCCGCCCCGGCCGGGGCGGAGCTCTTGGCCTACGTCGTCTACCGCCGCGTGGCCGGGGAGGCCGCCTGCCGCCTCCTGGTCAGCCTGCCGCCGACGGCGACATCCTTCACCGACTATCTGGTCTCCAACGGTGTCACCTACGCCTACGAGGTGGCCGCGCTGGCCCGGGACGGGACGGAGGGTCCGCGCTCCGGCCCGGTGGAGGCCACCCCGGCCGAGGCCGGGCTCGAGCTCATCCTCACCCTCGGGTCGCCGACGGCGCTGGTCAACGGCTTGGAGGTCCTCCTAGACGCACCGGCCGAGGCGGAGAGGGGCTGGACGATGGTCCCCCTGCGCTTCGTCGGGGAGAACCTGGGCGTGTCCCTCGAGTACGACGCCGCCCGCCGCGCCGTCACCGTCACCCTCGGGGACCGCGTCGTCCGGCTCTGGGTGGACCGGACGACCGCCGAGGTGGACGGTCGCCTGGTCCCGCTGGGGGCACCCCCTGTCCTGAGCCGGGGAAGGGTTCTCGTCCCGCTCCGCTTCCTCGGGGAGGTCTTCGGGGCCGAGGTGGGGTTCGAGGCCACCCTCGGCCGCGTGACCCTCAGGCTCCCCGACGAGGATGCCCACCCTTCGGCCGCCACGGACCTGACCCCAGGCAAACCGGTCGTCTCGTCCCTGGCCGGGCCGGATGACCTCGACTTCTACTCCTGCTCCCTCGAGGCCGGCCGGACCTACCGGGTCCTGGTCGAGCCGCTGGACGCGGCCGTGGACCCGGTGCTGGTGGTCGTGGACCCGGCCCTCGACCCGGCCGGGGCGGCGCTGGTGGCCGTGGACGATAACCCGCCCGGCGGTCGGTCGGCCGAGCTGGAGGTGAACGGCGGCACCGAAGGCGGGACCGTGCTCTTCAGGGTGCAGGCCGCGACGGGCCCGGTGGGGTCTCGCTCGGGTTCCTACCGTATCCTCGTCGAGGACCGCACCGAGCCGGAGGATACCCCGTCCGGAGCCACCCCTCTCGAGGTCGGCGGTCCGGCCGGGCTAGGGCGGCTCGACCACCCCTCCGACCTCGACTACTGGCGCTTCACGGCGCGGGCCGGGTACCTGTACGAGGTCCGCACCGGCCCGGGCGGCACCGCGGCCACGGTGGTGACGCTCCTGGACGCGCAGGGCCGGACCCTGGTGCGGGACGACGACGCCGACGCGGCCTTCGGGTCGAGCGCGGGCGATACGCGTCTGGTCTGGCGGTGCCCGGCCGACGGCGACTATTTCCTGGCCGTTGGGACCTGGCAGGGGGTCGCCGGGGCCTATGCAGTCGCGGTGCGCCAGGCGCCCGACGGGGAGCCCTCCTCGCCTCACCGACCGGCACCCCTCATCCCCGACCACAGCGCGGTCACCGCCTGGCTGGCCTCCGCGGCGGACGAGCACTGGTACTCCTTCTTCACCGCCGCAAGCAGGCTGTACCATGTCCAGACGTTCGAACCGGCCTCGACCACCGATGCCGTTCTGACCCTTTGGACCCCGGACGGGCGGATACTCGGCCGGAGCCACGCTTCCCCCGGGCTCGGGTGGCCAGCCCACGGGACCCTGGTGAGCTGGGTCGCCGACCGGGACGGCATGACCCTGGTCCGCGTCACCGGCACCGGCCTCGGCCGCTACCGCCTCGCCGTGACGACGACCGCTCCGGAGACGGACGGCACTCCGGAGCGGGCGAGGAGTCTAACCCTCGGCGGGACGCCCCTCCGTCTCTCCCTCCTCCAAGGCGACCGCGACTGGTTCTCTTTCAAGGTCTCGCGCTGGGCGACCTACGAGGTCGAGGCCGTGCCCCTCGACGCCGGCGGCGACACCGACCTCTGCCTCTACGACGCGGGCTGGCGCCTCCTGGCCCACAACGACGACTCCGCCCCCGGCCGGACCGGGTCCCGCGTCCTGTGGACGGCCACGTTCTCAGGGACGGTCCTGGTCGCGGTCACGCCGGTCGGCGGTCCGGACGGCACGGGCGGGACAGGGGTCTACGCCATCGCGGTCCGCCGCGTGACGGCGGACGGCCGGTAGAGCGGACGGTGATGAACACCCCCGCCCGCAGGCACAGCGGGCGGGGGTGTTCATGGTGTTTACCGTTACTCTCAACCACCGGTCCGCAGCCTCACATCGGCGGGGCCGGCGGCCCTTCCCCCTCCTTCTCCGGCTTGTCGGCGACGATGCACTCCGTCGTCAGGAGCAGTCCGGCGATGGAAGCCGCGTTCTGCAGGGCCGTCCGCGTGACCTTCACCGGGTCGTTGACACCGCGGGCGCTGAGGTCCGCGTACTCGACACGCAGGGCGTCGAAGCCGTGCCCGGGTGGGAGCTCCTTCATGCGCTCGACGACGACAGAACCCTCCTCGCCGGCGTTCTCGGCGATCTGGCGGGCCGGCTCCTCCAAGGCCCGGCGGACGATGTCCACACCGACGGCCTCGTCACCCTCGGCCTCAAGACCCTCGAGGGCCTTGGCCGCGTCAAGGTAGGCCCGCCCGCCACCGGTGACCACGCCTTCCTCGACGGCCGCCCGGGTGGCCGAGAGAGCGTCCTCGAAACGGGCCTTACGCTCCTTGAGCTCGACCTCGGTCGGGGCGCCGACCTTGATGACCGCCACGCCGCCGACCAACTTGGCCAGCCGCTCCTGGAGCTTCTCGCGGTCCCAGTCGGAGTCGGTCTCCTCGATTTCCTTGCGGATGCGGGCGGCCCGCTTGTCGATCTCAGCCTTGGAGCCGTAGCCCTCGACGATGGTCGTCTCTTCCTTGGTTATCTTCACCCGCCGGGCCCGCCCCAGCATATCGAGGGTGACGTTCTCCCACTTGATGCCGAGCTGGTCGGAGATGACTTTGCCACCGGTGAGGATGGCCATGTCCTCGAGCATGGCCTTACGGCGGTCGCCGTAGCCCGGGGCCTTGACCGCAGCGCAGGAGAGGGTCCCGCGCACGCGGTTGACCACCATGGTGGCGAGCGCCTCCCCCTCGACGTCTTCGGCCACCACCAGGACCGGCTTCCCAGACTGCGAGACGCGCTCGAGGATGGGGATGAGGTCCTTGGCCGCGCTGATGCGCCGGTCGGCCAGGAGGATGAACGGCTCCTCCAGGATGCACTCCATCTTCTCGGGGTCGGTGACGAAGTAGGCGGAGATGTAGCCCCGGTCGAACTGCATCCCCCGGACGGCTTCCCAGGTGGTCGTCATCCCCTTGCCTTCCTCGACGGTGATGATGCCCTCCTTGCCGACCTCCTCCATCGCCTCGCTGATGATGCGCCCGACCTCGGGGTCGTTACCGGCGATGGAGGCCACCTGGGCGATGGCTTCCTTGGTCTCCACGGGTTTGGCGGCGGCCTTCATGGCCTCGACCACCTTGGCGGTCGCCCTCTGGATGCCCTTCCACAGCAGCATCGGGTTGGCGCCGGCGGCGACGTTGCGGAGGCCGGCCTTGACCATGGCCTGGGCCAGGACGGTCGCGGAAGTCGTCCCGTCACCGGCGTCGTCCTGCGTCTTGGTCGCCACTTCGCGCATGAGCTGGGCGCCGCAGTTCTCGTAGGGGTCCGGGAGCTCCACGTCACGGGCCACGGTGACCCCGTCGCTGGTGACCGTAGGCGGACCCCACTTCTTGTCGAGGACCACGTTCCGCCCGCGTGGACCGAGCGTGACCTTGACGACGCTGGCCACGGCGTCCACGCCCCGCTCCAGATGCCGCCGGGCTGTCTCGTCAAAGGCCAGTTGCTTGGCCAATCCAACACGCCTCCTTCCACGGCCGGGAGCAGCCCCCCGGCCTCACACTGCTTTCTGGGCTTCCGGGCCTAGAGAATGCCCAGGATGTCGTCCTCGCGGAGGATGAGGTACTCCTCCCCGCCGAGCTTCACCTCGGTGCCCCCGTACTTGGAGAAGAGGACCCGGTCGCCGACCTTCACGGTCATGGGGAGCAGGTTCCCGTCCTCCCCACGGCGCCCCGGTCCGACGGCCAGGACCTCGCCCTGCTGGGGCCTCTCCTTGGCCGTGTCCGGCAGAACGATGCCGCCCTTGGTCTTCTCCTCGGCCTCGATGACCTTCACAATGACGCGGTCCGCCAAGGGCTTGAGGTTCACAACGACCCCTCCTCTGCCCGTCTAGAAAGCGTGTTAGCACTCCACCCAGGTGAGTGCTAACCAAGAGCAATGATACCGAAGGGTCCAGGTGTAGTCAAGGCGCCCAGAGGGGAGGACCAGGACACCACATCACGTCGTGTGCCCGTCTCCGCACTCCGCGGCCCGCCCGGTGAGGATTTCGAGCCCGTGGCTCAGGGCAGGCCTGATAGCCTCAAGGCTCTCGCGGACGCCCCGAGGGCTACCCGGGAGATTGATGATGAGAGTCCGGCCTCGAATGGCGGCCACGCCCCGGCTGAGCATCGCCCGGGGGGTCCGGGCTAGCCCCGCTGCCCGCATGGCCTCGGCCAGGCCCGGCGCCAACCGCTCGGCGACGTCGAGGGTGGCCTCCGGGGTCACGTCCCGCGGGGCCAGACCCGTCCCGCCCGTCGTCAGGACGAGGTCGACCCGCCCCTCGTCGGCCCAGGCGGCCAAGCGGGCGGCGATGGCCTCGCGCTCGTCCGGCAGGATGGCGTAGTCCACGACCGGCCAGCCGAGCTCCCGCTCGACGATGTCCCGGATAGCCGGGCCGCTCTCGTCGACCCGCTCGCCCCGGGAACCCTTGTCGCTGGCGACAAGGACGGCCACCCGGTAGGCTCCCTCGAGGACCTCCAGGGCGTCGCCCCGGGCCACGGGCCCGCCGCGGAGGACGCGGGCGAAGACCCCCTCGCGGGGCATGACGCAGTCACCGACAGCCTGGTAGATGGCACAACGGGTGTGGCACTCCTTGCCGTGCTGGGTGATCTCGAGGAGGGGCGACCCCTCACCCCCACCCACGGTGAGGAGGGTCCCAAGGGGCAGAGCCAGGAGGTCGAGACCCCGGGTGGTGAGGTTCTCCGCGAAGTCCCCGGGACCGACCTTGAGCCCCTTGGTCCTCATCTTGGCGATGCTCTCCTCGGCGAGGAGGCTCACCTGTCGGTGCCAGTCCCCGGCGTGGGCGTCCCCGTCCAGGCCGCGGCCGGCGACGAGCTCGCCGCGACCCACGTCACGCTTCTTCGTCCCCTTGCGCTCGCTCACGCAGACGGCCACGATGGTCCCCCTAGCGGCCATCGGGTATCCTCCCTTCCTGCTCTCTCACCCAGGTCCCGCTCCGCCCGCCGCTCTTCTGCACCAGGCGGAGGTCGCCGATGACCACGTCGCGGTCCACGGCCTTGACCATGTCGTACACGGTCAGGGCGGCCACGGCGCAGGCGGTGAGGGCCTCCATCTCCGCCCCGGTCCGTCCGACCAGGGACACACGGGCCTCCACCCCGAGGTCGACCCGACCGGCCGCGTCCGGGCGGACCGGCTCTGGACCGAAACCTGGTTCGAGGAAGAAGTCCACGTTCACCGCGCCCAGCTCGAGGGGGTGGCAGAGCGGGATGAGCTCCCAAGTCCGCTTGGCGGCGAGGATGCCGGCCACCCGCGCGACCGCCAGAGCGTCTCCCTTGGGGAGTCCCCCGGCTACAAGCCGCTCGGCGGTCGCACGGTCCAGGCTCACGCGGCAGCGCGCCACGGCTTGCCGGGCCGTCTCGGGCTTGGACGAGACGTCCACCATCCGTGCCCGGCCCTGCTCGTCGAGATGGGTCAGGCTCTCGCGCCGGTCGCCGCGCGGCAGCCCCGGCGTCCGCCCACCTGCCTTGTCCTCCTTCACGTAGATGCCCTCCTCGTGACGCCCTCCTCGGCAACCCTGAGAGTCCGCTCCGCCCGTCCCCCGCCCGCGGGTGCTCACCCGCCCAGGTCGCTCATCCGTCGGCCGGCCAGGGCCGGGGGACGCTCGGCGAGGCGGTGTGCGTCCGGCTTCCTGGCCACCCCCTCCAGGATGAGTCGCGCCAGCTCTCCGTCAGGCACGCCCGAGCGGAGCGGGCCGGCCAGGTCCACCGTCAAGGGCGAGGCCAGGCAAGGGTGAAGGCGACCGTCGGAGGTGAGCCGGAGGCGGTTACACGACGAGCAGAAGCCGTGGGTCATCGGGCTGATGACCCCGACCAGACCCCGCCCGAGCCGGTAGTAGCGGGCCGGACCCGCGCCGGAGGGCACGGCCCCACCGCGCCTGGACACTGGGACGAAGGTCAGGCGTCTGGCCCGGGCCAGGGCGGCCAGCCGCCCGACAATCTCGTCGGCCGGCACCAGGGCGTCCTCCCCCAGGTTTCGGGCCTCGCCGAGGGGCATGAGCTCGATGAACCGCCAGACGACGCGACCCTCGGCCGCCCGGAGGGCCATCTCCTCCACCTCGTCGTCGTTGCGTCCGCGGATGACGACGGTGTTCACCTTGACGGGGTCGAGCCCAGCCGCCAGGGCGGCCTCCAGACCGGCCAGTGCGTCGGAGAAGAGGTCGGTGCGCGTGATGTCGCGGTAGCGGTCCGGGCGGAGGGTGTCGAGGGAAACGTTCACCCGCCGGACTCCCGCCGCCCTGAGGGCGGGCGCGGCCCGGGCCAGGAGGGTGCCGTTCGTCGTGAGGGCGAGGTCCTGGACACCCGGCAGGGCCGCCAGCCTCGCGGCCAGTCCGACGAGGCCCTTCCGCACGAGGGGTTCGCCCCCGGTGAGGCGCACCGACCGCACGCCTAAGGCGGCCGCCACCCGGACCACGCGCTCGACCTCCTCGAAGCGCAGGATGTCGTCGTGAGGCCGGTCGGGTACGCCCTCGGCCGGCATGCAGTAGACGCAGCGCTGGTTACAGCGGTCGGTCACCGAGACCCTGAGATAGGTGGCCGCACGGCTGAGTGAGGCGGCCACCGGCCTCCCTGCCCGGTGCTGATCCCCGGCCCGACCGGGGGCGCCGACGCTCGCGGTCACAGAGGCACCTCCTTGCCCGTGTCCCGGAGGTCGTAGCCCCCGAGTTCGCGGGCCGCATTCCGGAACTCATCGTCGCGACGCAAGATTTCACAGAGCAAACGAAAACGTTCGTCGTCGGCCGACTCGACCGGGAAGATGAGGTCGTAGCGCTCCTCAGCCACCGGGATGAACTCGAGCCCGAGAGCCCGGGCGGCAGCCGCGAGACCCAACCCGACGTCGGCCGCCCCCGAGGCCACGGCCGAGGCGACGGCCAGGTGCGAGCCCTCCTCCCGGCCGTACCCCCGGATGGTGCCGGGGTCGAGTCCCTCCCGGCGGAGGAGGTGGTCCAGGAGCACCCGCGTGCCCGAACCGCGTTGGCGGTTGATGAAAGTCACGTCGGGGCGGGCCAGGTCGCCGAGCCCGCGGACGCCTTTGGGGTTCCCCGGCCGGACCAGGAGACCCTGCTGTCTCCAGGCCAACGTGACCGCCCGCAACGCCCGGCCCGGGAGCAGCCGGGCCACCCAGGGCCGGTTGTACTCGCCGGTGGCCTCGTCGAGGAGGTGGACCCCGGCGAGATGGCCGAGGCCGTCCCGGAGGGCGGTGAGACCTCCCAGGCTCCCCACGCGCCCCACGGCAAGCTCGAGTCCAGGGGAGAGGACGGCGAGGCGCGAGGCGAGGATGTCGAGAAGGAGGTCGTGGCTGCCGAAGAGCACCAGGGCCCGGTCCACGAGGGACCGGTCCCGGCTGAGTTCCACGGTGACCGTTTCCCCCGCGTCAAGGCCCTCGCGGTTCGCGGGTACGCGGATGACGCCGTCTGCCCAGGCCAGGGTCGAGGCCAGGCCGGCCCCGCGGGGCAGCGGGACGGCGACGTAGGGAGGAAGACAGCGGTCCAGGGCACCACCCACCCGCCCGACTTTGACCCGCACGAACTCCTCCACACCGAGCGGCGAGGGCAGCGCGCGGCCGAGGCGGGCCTGGAGGCGCTCCGGCTCCGGCACGGGCAGGCCCAGCCAGGCGAAGACGATGGGCCGGACGAAGAGGTGCAAGGCCAGGTTCGAGGCCACCGGATAGCCCGGTAGGCCGATGACGGGGCGGGCGCGGCTCCCGGCCTGGCCCGCGCCCGGGGCGGCCGGGACCACCCCCATGACGACCGGCTTCCCGGGCCGCATGGCCACCCCGTGGACGAGGACCTCGCCCCGCTCGACGACGACGCGAGCGGTGAAGTCGCCACGGCCAGCCGACGAGCCGGCGCCGACGAGGACCAGGTCCGAGACGACCAAGGCTTCGTCGAGGGCCCGGCCGAGGCGCTCCGGGTCGTCCGGCACCGGCTCGACTAGGCGCACCCGGGCCCCCCAGGCCTCCAAGGTGAGGCGCGCGACGGTGCCGTTGGTCTCGACGATACGGCCGGGCTCGAGGACGAGCGCGCCGGGGACGGCCGGGGGAGCGGGTGGGCAGGCGCAGCCCGTCGCGGCAAGGGCGAAAGGACTCACAAGCTCGTCTCCGGTCGGGATGAAGGTGACGACCGGCCGCCGGCGGACGGGGACGGTCAGGACGCCGGCGCCGAGGAGGAGGCCGATGTCGGGAGCGGTGAGGCGCCGTCCTGCCCCGACCAGGACCTGCCCGACCACGACGTCCTCCCCCTGGACCCTGACGTTCTGCCACGGGTGGAGGGGCGCCCGGACCTCGACCTCCCCGCCCTCCCCGACCGGCACGGCGTCCTCGAGCATGACGACGGCGTCGGTGCCGTCTGGGAGGGGGTCGCCGGTGTCGACGCGCACGGCCCAGGGCCCCGCACGGAGGGAGACCGACGGCTTCCCGGGTTCCTCCACGGCCGGCGGGTCCCCCTGCCCCGGCCCGTCGAGGACGCGCAGGCGCACGGGGTGGCGCTCCGACGCCCCGTAGGTCCACTCCGCGCGGAGGGCGTAGCCGTCCATCGCCGAGGCGTGGTAGTGCGGGCAGGAGAGCCGGGCCGCCACCGGGCGGGCGGTCACCCGGCCCAGGGCCTCATGCGTGGCAACCTCCTCCTCCGGCAGGGGCGACAGGTCCAGGTGCGCCGCCAAGCGGGCCCAGGCTTCCTCGATGGGCGTCGCGGTCAGGTAGACCTTAGTCAAGGAGGGTCACCTCCACGACGGTCCCGGCCTCGAGGCCACGGCAGCCCACCGGCAGCCGCACGAGGCCGTCGGCCCGCGAGAGCGTGCTCACCAGACCGGATTTCCCGGGGACGGGCACGGCCAGCGGTAGGTGCCCCCCGGACTGGCCGGCCGCCGGGGCTCCGGCCGGACCTCGGCGTACGGGGCGGTCCGAGCCGTCGTGCTCCGACTGGAGGGCGACGCAAACGTACTCCTCTCGGCCCTGGTCCGACGGGACGGCCTCGGCTAGCCGGGCCCTCAGGGTGGGCTCGGGCGGCCAGGGGCGGACCGCTCCCGGCTCCTCTCCGCCGGCCAGGCGCACGGCCAGCCGGCCCAGGACCCGGTAGACGACCAGGGCGGAGACCGGGTGGCCGGGGAGACCGAACACCGGGACGCGGCGCGGGCCGCAGACGCCGAACACCGTCGGCTTCCCCGGCTTCAGGGCGAGGCCGTGGAGGAGGACTCCGGGCGGCCCCAAGCGGTCCAGGACATCCGCCGTGTGGTCACGGGCCCCGACCGAGCTCCCCCCGACGAGGAAGACCAGGTCGGCCTCGGCGCAGGCCCGCTCCAGGGCGGCGAGGAGAGCGGTCGGGTCGTCGGGGACTACGGCGCCCACCACCGGGTCGCCGCCGTCGGAGCTGACCAGCCCGGCCAGGGGGGCGGAGACGCAGTCTCGGACCTGACCCGGCGCAAGCGGTCCGGCTTCGGGCGGGACGACCTCATCCCCGGTCGGGAGGACCGCCACGCGGGGGCGAGGCCTCACCACCACGCGGGTCAGGCCGAGCGCGGCCAGCAGGCCGAGGTCGAAGGAGGTGAGGCGGCGGCCGGCGCGGAGGACTTCGCTCCCGGCCGCGACGTCCTCCCCGGGGCGGACGACGTTCTCCCCCGGGGCTACGGGGCGCCTGACCTCCACCAGGTCGGCTCCGGCCTCACCCGTGTGCTCGACCATGACCACGGCGTCGGCTCCCTCCGGCAGCATGGCTCCCGTGGCCACGGCCGCACAGGACCCCGGCCCAAGCCGGATGTCGGCCGGCCGCCCCGCCGGGACTCGCCCCGCGAGCTCGAGGAGCGCCGGCGCTCCCTCCGAGGCCCCGAAGGTGTCGGCGGCGGTGACGGCGTAGCCGTCCACGGTCGAGCGGCAGAAGGCCGGGACGTTCTCCGGGGCGAGGACGGGCCCCGCGAGGACGCGTCCCCGCGCGCGGAAGAGGTCGGCCTCCTCGGCCGCCGGCCCTCCGTGCGCCGGGCTGCCGACGATGGCCCCAGACACCAGCCGGCGGGCTTCCTCGAGCGGCAGGTGGACAGCCGTGGGCTTCAAAGGATCATCTCCCCCCTGACGAAGGCCGCCGTACGGGGGTCCCGCGGCCTCTCGAAGAGCCGGCAGGCCTCCCCCGTCTCGACGATTCTCCCCTGGACGAGCAAAGCGGCGCGGTCGGCCAGTCGCCGGGCTTGGAAGAGGTCGTGGGTGACGATGAGCGCGGCCAGACCCCGGCCTCCCACAGCCCGCCGGACCGCCCGCTCGACGGCGGCGGCGTTGGCCGGGTCGAGGTTGGCGGTCGGCTCGTCGAGGAGGAGGGCCACCGGGTCGGTCACCAGGGCTCTGGCGAGGGCGACCCGCTGGGCCTCCCCCGCCGAGAGGCCAAAGACGTGGGCTGCGGCCAGGTCCCCAAGGCCCAGCTCCGCGAGCACGGCCAGCGCCCGGTCCCGGGCCACGGTCGGGGCGACCCCCCGCAAGCGAAGGCCCAGGGTGACGTTCTCGAGGACGGTGCCGCTGAAGAGGACCGGGTGCTGGGCCACGAAGGCCAGGCGGCGGCGCCAGACGACGTCCGGGCCGGGGCGGCCGGGGCTGCGGAGACTGGAGGGGCCCCCGGGGCGGCGGGAGCTGCCGGCCTGCCCGGCCTTCCGGAACAGGTCGCCCAGGCGGACCTCGCCCGCGTCGGGCTCCTCGAGAGCCGCCAGGAGGCGGAGGAGCGTCGTCTTGCCGGCCCCGCTTGGGCCGACGACGACGAAGACCTCACCGCGGCTGACGGCAAGTTCTTCGATGTCGAGGACCACCCGGCCCCCGTAGGTCTTACGGAGCCCGCTGACCGCCAAGGCAGGGTCTTGCCCGCAGAATTGGGTGCCACCCGAGCGACGGCCGGGACTCACCACGCCACCGGAGCCACGGCCGGAACTCACCACGCCAGCAGAGCGACGGCGGGCCCTCACCGGAGTCTTCACCTTGCCCCTCACCTCCCTGCGCCCTGCAGACGGTGGATGGCCGAGTTCAAGAAGAAGCCCAGGACCAGCAGGACGGCCCCGAGCAGGAAGGCCTGCCCGAACTCGCCTCGTCTCGTCTCGAGGAGGATGGCCGTGGTCATGACCCGGGTGGAGCCCCGGATGTTACCGCCGACCAGGAAGACCGCCCCCACCTCCGACGTGGCCCGGCCGAGGCCTCCGGCCAGGGCGGCCAGGACCGCCGGGCGGGCTTCCCGGAGGATGAGGAGACGGGCCTGTCCGGGGGTCGCTCCCAGAGCGGCGGCCGTCTCGGCGAAGCGCCGGTCGCCCTCCTCCACGGCTGCGGCGACGTAGCCGGCGACGATGGGAGTGACCAGGACCCACTGCGCCAGGACCATGGCTGCCGGGGTGAAGAGCAGGTCCAGACGGCCGAGCGGGCCGCGGCTGGAGAGCAGCACGTAGACGAGAAGGCCCACCACCGTGGGCGGAAGGCCCATGAGTGTCCAGAGCAGGCGCAGGACCAGCGGGCGGCCGGGGAAGCGCGCCAAGCCGAGCCAGGCCCCGAGCGGGAGGGCGACGAGGGCGGCCAGGAGCACGGCCGTCCCCGAGACGGCCAGAGAGAGCGTGACCGTGCGCCCGAGGTCGAGCCAGTCGAGACGGCGGGCACCGACCGCCGCCGGCCCGCCGGCCGAGGGGACGGCCGGGCCACCGGCCTCGGCGACCGGGCGCAGGACGGGCTGTCCGAAGAGCTCGACGCCGAAGTCGGCGATGAGGGCCTGGGCTCCGGGGGAAACGAGATACGAGACCAGCTCCTGCGCCAGCCCGGCGGCGACGCCGGGCTGGGCGGCCGGGCTGACGGCGATGGCGGAGTAGGGATTGTCCAGGAGCGGGTCCCCTTCGAACAAGACGGTGAGGGCGGGCGCTGACGAGGTGACGAAGGTCGCCCGGTCGGAGAGCGTGTAGGCCCCTCGCTCGGCGGCGACGCGGAGGGTGTCGGCCATCCCGGCGCCCGCGTCGAGATACCACGAACCTTGCGGGGTCACCCCCGAAAGCCGCCAGAGGTCGAGCTCTTTGCGGTGCGTGCCCGAGTCGTCCCCCCGGGAGATGAAGGCGGCCCCGCCTCGGGCCCCGGCCGCTGCCAGCCGCCGGAAGGCGGTCTTGAGGTCGGGAGAGGCCCGGACCCCGGCGGGGTCGTCCGGGGGCCCGACCAGGACGAAATCGCCCGACATGAAAGTCACCCTGGCCAAACCGTGCCCGGCGGTAACGAAGTCCTCCTCGGCCCGGGGCGAATGGACGATGAGGACGTCGACATCCCCGTTACGGCCGAGCTCGAGGGCCTGTCCGCTCCCGACGGCGATGACGTCGACCCGGCAGCCCCAGCTCCGCTCGAAGGGCGGGAGGAGCACATCGAGGAGGCCCGAGTCGTCGACGCTGGTCGTGGTAGCGAGTCTCAGGACGGCGGCCTCCCTCCCCGGCCCCGGGACGAGGCGGAGGGCGGCGGCCAGGCCGAGGACGATAAGGGCCGCGAGGACGACGGGAGCCTTCGCGGACGGTGTCTTCGGGTGCGGGAACGTCACGACCCGCGGTCCTCCTCCGGTCCGGGCCGGCGGTCGCCGCCGCGCCCGAAGCAGCCCAACTGGCAGGCGACGATCTTCACCCCGAGGAGGTCGCACGTGCGCCCGACATAGAGCGGGCTACACCTGAGCCGCCGGGCCAAGGCGAGGGCGGCGGCGCAGGGCAGGCGTCCTCCGCTGGCGGCCTCGCGGATAGCGGCGACGAGGGTGGGGTCCGGGATAGGCGGTCCGACTTCGGGACCCGAGGGAGGGTGACCGGACATGCGGTCGGACATGCGGTCGGCTCCTTTCCGAACACGGGAGGCGGCGGGGTTTCCCCCGACACCCTCGTCCGGTGCCCGAGGACACCGGAGCCGGCCGGGGGCCACGGCCGCGGCTCGGTGGTGCACGCCTGGACCGCCAGGTCCCTCGGCTCGGAGCTTCACCTCATTATGTTTCGCCAAGGACGGGAACGGACCTGCCCAGGGCGACTAGGAACGGTCCGGGTCACCGCCCGGCCCGGCAGGCCCCGCCTTGCCTTCCTGTTCAGCCGGCCAACGGTAGCGGCACTCGAGACAAGAGTAGGCCGGTTTGGAGACCAGCGCCGAGACGATTAGGTAGATGCCCGCCGGGACGAGGAAGAAGATGAGCGGGAACCAGGCCAGGCAGAGAAGAAGGCCGAGGAGGATGGTGCCGATGGCAGGCGGCAACTGGTTCTTGGGCGTCAGGAGCTCCGTGTTCGGCGACCCGCAGCGCGGGCAGGGCGGGCGAGCCGGCCGGGGAGGCGCTGCCGCCCTCCGCCGGGACGGTCCGTTGGGCGTCATGTTCCCATCACCTCGCGGGACATCCGCGGTCCCACGGGCCGGCCTCGTTAGCCGGCCCGTGGGACCGGAGAGAGCTACTGGTACGTGTAAAAGCCTTTCCCGGTCTTGCGCCCGAGGTAGCCGGCCCGGACCATCTTGCGGAGGAGCGGGCAGGCCCGGTACTTGGAGTCCTGGAACTCCCGGTAGAGGACGTCGCAAATGTGGAGGACCGTGTCCAACCCGATGAGGTCGGCGAGCGCCAGGGGGCCCATCGGATGGTTCATCCCCAGGCGCATCACGGTGTCGATGTCCTCAGGGGAAGCCAGACCCTCCTGGAGGCAGTAGACGGCCTCGTTGATCATGGGGATGAGGATGCGGTTCGAGACGAACCCCGGGGAGTCCTGGACCGTGACCGGTTCCTTCCCCATGCGCAGGGCGAGCTCGCGGACGGCAGCGTAGGTCTCGTCGCTCGTGGCCAGACCGCGGATGAGCTCGACGAGCTTCATGAGCGGGACGGGGTTCATGAAGTGCATCCCGATGAAACGTTCCGGACGGCGGGTTGCGGCGGCCATCTGGGTGATGGGAAGCGAGGAGGTGTTGGAGGCGAAGATGGTCGCCGGCGGGCAGAGGCCGTCCAGCTCGGCGAAGACCTTGTTCTTCACGGCGAGGTCTTCTACCACCGCCTCGATGACGAGGTCGCACTCGGCCGCCGGGGCGGCGTCTACCGTCCCGGTGATGCGGCCGAGGACGACGTCGCGCTCCTCCGGGGAGACCTTTCCTTTCTCCACGCCCCGGTCGAGGAACTTCCGGATGCCGCCGAGGCCCTTGTCCACCAACTCCGCGGTGAGGTCCCGGAGCCAGACCCGGCAGCCGGCCTGGGCGGCCACCTGGGCGATGCCCGACCCCATCTGGCCGGCTCCGACAACCATGATGCGTTCGAGAACCATCAGCCTGAGCCTCCTTCCGGGGAAGGGGTTCGCTCGAAGAAGGACGGTTCCTGTCGCCGGTGCTTCGGCCGAGCGCTACCCGTCACCTGTACCGTTGCCGTTCTCCCGTAACAAGGACTTTGGTGACTCCTAGTGGAAGAGGAGTAATGGAGGGGAGAAGGGACATGGACGCTGCGGAGAAGGTGGCACGGCACAGGCTGAGTGTGCTTGAGTTGGCGGAGGCCTTG
>Ga0308419_1000045_pt1 | contig 98103 bp, 87 predicted proteins | sample HotsprSampleMS50_FD_203674 | JGI IMG/M metagenome (GOLD analysis project Ga0308419, IMG submission 203674) | Hot spring phototrophic mat microbial communities from Mushroom Spring, Yellowstone National Park, Wyoming, United States - 20090730_MS50 ... | reverse complement strand
AACTTGAGCATCCGTTTTCCCCCTTCCGCCTGACAAATATCCTAAGCGATTTTCGTTTCTCGGTCAAATGCGCCGTTGAGGGCCGCCAGGCGCTGCCCCCCTACCCTTCCTACAGCCCCACCTTCCCTTGGCTGAACCCCCTCCTTGACACCCCTCATACAGGGTCACGTCTCAACATTCGTCATTTCCTCATACAGGGTCACGTCTCAACATTCGTCATTTTGGCAAACAATCTCTCTCTTTGTAATTATTTGCCATGATACCGCCATCTCAGAGTGGAGGCCTATTCCTTTCGAGTCGTTGCGATTCTATGGCCCCAGCCCCGACGGCCCCCGCGCAACACATCACCGCGGTGCACCGATGGAGCGGCGACTTGATCTAAGACCCCAATTTTAGCCTCAAAAATAAATGTGTAAGGCCAAAAAACGAAGTCCCGAGGCGATCTAACTCCTTGCAGTTCAACGACTTCCCGCGGATAAACCAGGTTTCTAAACTTAAACCACCTTTCGCGAGCTGAGGTCATTTTCCTCAGGACAAGGCCAAGGGGGAGCGTTTCGAGTCCTGACCGGATTGAACGAGCCTCCGGGCCATGTCCTGGAGCAATTTGAGAAGCAGGGCGGGGTCGGAAAGCCGCGCAGGGTCGAATCCGACGACCTCCGCGCCTTCGGCGCCGACACGGGCGGTCGCCGTGCGGCGCTCTCCCAGAAGAGCTGCCACCTCGCCAAAGCACTGCCCGGCCTGCACCGTTGCCACCCGCTCCCCCTCCCGGATCAACTCCACCTCCCCCTTGACCACGACGAACATCTCCCGTCCTGGCTCACCTTGCTGAAACAGCAACTCTCCCGGATGGAGCGCCCGGACCCCAAGCCGGGCTAGGTGCGGATAGCGGGGGCGTCGGCCCTTTCCATTCAAAAGGTAGGAGAGATGCTCCCGAAGGGTTACCTCCTTCCATCGCACAAGGCTCGACATGACCTCCGCCCCGTAGAGAAGCGCCAAGGCCGCATAAAAAATCCAGATAAAAAAGAGGAAGATCGCCTTCAGCGACCCGAACATGTACCCGTAATCGGGATTGAACCGGAAGAGAAGGGCAAAAAGGGGATTCAGCGCCTTGAGCATCACCCCGGCCACCAAAGCACCCGCCATGAGAGCCGCCGCATGGCAACGCCGCGGAACGAACAGCAGGTAAAAGAAGATCAGGCACAGAAAAGCCGCCATCTTAGGAATCCCAAAACGCATCAGCGCCGGCAGCCATGGGACCTCCTGGCCAAACAGACGTTGGGCAAGTTCGCCTAACCATCCGGTCCCCACCAGTACCGCCATCACACCAATGATGGCCACCATGGCGATCATGTCGTACAGCTTGTTGATGAGATAGGTCACGACGGGGATCGGGCGCATGCGCAAGACGCGCGGCGAGGTTTTGAAAATGGCCGCCATGGTGTTACGCAGGGCCGTCGCCACCGGCGTCATCCACCAAAAGAGCAGCACAAAGGAGAGCAGACTCCACGCCCGCTGCTCGGCCAATCCCCGCACCTCCCGGAGGACCAAATCCTGGCTCTGCGGCATGAGTCGCCCGACCATCGTCTCGACCAGCTGCACCGCGCGTTCCGGCGTAAGCAAATGCCCCGCCAGAAGCAATAAGGCCAAAAGGAAGGGGATGAAACACATGAACGAGTAATAGGCCAGCATGCCCGCCTTCTGGAAGCCCTCGTCCCGATCGAATCCCTGCCAGGACTCCACCACGGCCAGCCACGCCATGTCCAGTCCATACCGCAAATAACGATGAAATGTCTGCCCTGCCCTTCGGAATCGTTCGTTCATGGCGCTCTCCGCATGGCACGCCAGGCGCCCAACCCCGCTAGCAGTAGCGCCACGAGAAAGCCGATCGTCACCACACTCTCTCTGGCCGGCCAATCGCTCCCGAGACCCAAGCGACGCGCCAGCGCCGCTGCCGGCCCATAGAGGCCAGCCAGCGCCCCGATTCCAAAAGCGCCCCAGGCGAGAACCGGCTCCACGCCCCGCCGCGCATAGAGGGCAACGGCCAGAAGGGGCACTGCCGCGGGTGTAAACATCTCATAGGCCACAAAAAGAAAATCAAAAAGCGTCGCCTTCGGAGCCAAAAGCACGAGGACCAGCGCCCCTAACGCAATCCCCGCCTCCCACAGGCGGACCCCCGTGACGCTAGGACGACGAACCAGATCATTCTGCGCAATCGAAGCCGTTACCAGCAGCGTTGTGTCCGCGCTGGATACGATCGCGGCGAGAATGCCAATCCCCAATCCCCACTTCCAGACCTCTCCCGCCTGCCGGAGAAGCTCTGGGAAAATGGGGGGGACAACTCCCCCCGCGGCCGCCCGGCTTCCCGTCCAAACGACCACCCCGCCCACCGCCGCCAACATCGGCGCCGCGACCAACGCACCCCATCGGGCCGACGATCCATCCCGCGCCGCGACGGAACGGCTGACAAGATTGGGGCTGAGCACGTAAAGACCCCCGATGACCAGCAGATGATGAAGAACCTCCCGCCCGCCGAAAGCGTGGGCCGACGCCGCAGAGGTCATCCGCTCCCCGATCAGCGGCAGACGGCTCGAAACGCCGGCCGCCACCAGCACGCCGGACACCAACAGGAGCCATTGAATCGCGTCGGTGGCGATCACGGCGCGCTGCCCCGCCGGCAGGGTGTAAGCCAGAATGAAAAGAGCAGCCAGCCCCGCGCCGGTCCGAAAGGTTCCCGCGCCCCCCCAGACGGCGGCCAGTTCGCCTGCCGCCTTAAACTGGGCCGCCACGATCCACGTCCAGCCGAAAAGGATCAGGATGGAGACGGCGATCTGGAAGGAACGACCCAGAAATCGTTCGACCAACTCACCAAAGGTTCGGACCCCGCTCTCGCGAATGCGGCTCGCCACAGTCACTCCCTGGACAGCCAGGCCGAGTGCCGCGGCGGCCATGAACCAGAAGGCGCTCCATCCTCTCCGAGCCGCCTGATCCATTAGCCCGACCGTGGCGGTAGCCCCGATCGCCGTCGCCGCGATGGAAAGGGCAATGCCGGCGGGACCATGGGTCCGACCGGCCGTCAGATAGCCGTCATAGCCCCGAAGACGACGGGCGGAGACCACTCCGACCGCAACCATCACCGCACCAAACAGTAGCCAGGCGACCCACCACATGGGGGTCAGTCTGCGCCATCGGCGGTTCATGGTCAAGCCGGGACTCCCTCGTTGAGCCTGTTTTCGCGCTTGACCCCGCCCATGCTCCTCGCCACCATGGTGTTCCGCATGGAAGGTTATGGGGACATCCTGACCGCCAGCGCTCTCTTTGCGCTCCTGGCTTTTTTATTGCGCCTGCTTCGGGCGTTCTCCCTCGTGCGGCGTCTTACGGCCCCGCTCCTCCTCGTTGGGGTGGCGGGCCTCCTCCGGCTTTACGCGTCGGCCCGTCTTTCGGCGATTCATTCTCAGGTCCCCCGACTTCTCTCCGCGGCCACCCTCTTTCTGAGCCTCTTCCTTGTTATCCGTCTTCTTGAAATCCTCCTTTTCGAACACCTGCTGCCACGCCGCACCCAACGGCCTGTTCCAAACATGCTTCGCGACATTCTCCGGATCGCGCTGGCCGCGGCGGCTCTCGTGGGCGTCATCAAGTTCTTCTTCCCCACGGTCAATTTCAGCGCCCTGGCGGTCTCTTCCCTCATTGTCGGCTATATCCTCGGCAACGCGACGCAGGAAACCCTCGGAAATTTGATCGCCGGCTTGGCGCTCAATTCCGAGGACAGTTTTTCCATCGGCGACTGGATCACCGTTCAGGGACGAACCGGCCGGATTACCAACATCACGTGGCGCTCGACCCGCATCCTGACCCGCGATCTCGAAGATATCATCATTCCCAACGCCACGCTCTCGCGCGAGATCATCATCAATCACTCGCATCCCACGCCGGAGCTTCGAACCCGCGTCCGGGTGGGAGTCAGTTACGACGCCCCGCCGAACCGGGTCCGGGAGACGCTTCTCGACGCCGTCCGATCCATCCCCTCGATTGCCACCACGCCGGCGCCCTCCGTCCGGGTCGTGGAATACGCCGATTTCGCTATCATCTATGAAGTGCTCTTTTTTATTCGGGAATTTGAACGGCTGGAAGAGACTCGGGCGGCGCTTCTGAACCTCATCTGGTATCGCTTCAAGCGGGCGGGCCTGACGATTCCCTTCCCGATCCGCGATGTCCGAAGCCGGGCAATCACGGCGGAGGAGGAGCGGGCCGACGTCGACCGCCGCCGGCAGGCGGTGGCCGATCTTCTGGAACAGCAGCCGCTTTTCGCTCCGCTTTCCATGGCGGAGCGGGCCGCCCTGGCCGCGCGGGCGCACCATCGGATCTTTGCCGCGGGCGAGATCCTCCTGCAGGAAGGGAAGCCCGGGGCCTCGCTCTTTATCCTCAAATCCGGCCGTCTACGGGTCGAAACGGCCCAATCCGATGGGACAACGATTGAACTGGCGGAATTTCGTTCCGGCGATCTGTTCGGCGAGCGCTCGCTTCTGACGGGGGAACCGCGGTCCGCGACAGTCGTGGCGGTGGAGGACAGCGAGGTGTTCGAACTGGACAAGGAGTCCTTTGCGCCCATTCTCCAGGCCAATCCTCGTCTGGCCGAAGCGCTGGGTCTTCTTCTGGCCCAGCGGGAACGCGACCGTGAGGCGGTCATGGCGGCCTCGGCCGCCCACGCTGTTCCGGCCGCCGAATCCTCGCGCGTTCATCACTTTGTGCAACGTATTCTCCACTTCTTCGGCCTGGCCGGGACCCATGCGGGGTCACCACCCCCTCGCCCGTGATCGCACCCGCCCATCGTCGTACGCCCTCACCGCCAACGGTTCACAGCAGAAGTTCTCTTTCCCCTTCCCCGCGCCGAAACGTCGTGACAGCGTCTTCCCGTTTCGATCGCCCCACCGATCGCCCCAGCGTGAAAAACCTTGAGGCCCCCGCCCCCGCCCGTTATGATGAAACGATATGACGGCGCCTCACAGCCTGGAACTGATTCTCACGCGCACCGGCCTCCTTTCTCCCGACCAGGTCAAGAGCGCCCTGGCCCGAAGCCGGGAGACGGGGCAGAGTCTTATCGCCGCCGTTCTCGCGGAAGCCGGTCTCTCCGAGGCCGACTTCCTTCCCGCCCTGGCCAGGGTGCTCGGGCTTCCGTACCGCGAAATCGACCCCAGCGCCATCGCCCCGGAGGTCCTCGAAAAGCTTCCTCCCAAGGCCGTTTTCCAGCATAACGTCCTTCCGCTCGAAGCCGACAACGGCCTCCTTTTGGTCGCCGTCGCCGATCCGTTCCAGCCGGGGCTTCTCGAGTCCCTCCGCCTCGCCTCCGGCCTCCGCATCCGGCTCGCTCTCGCCCCGTCCGCCGAAATCGCCCGGGCGGCCCGGAAACGATACGGCGTCGGCGCCGAAACGGTCGAACAACTGGTTCAGGACAACCGTATTGAAGCGGAAGCCGAAGAGGCGCGTTTTAAAACCGATCTATCCGAAGACGACCAAGAGGCTTCGATCGTCAAGTTCGTCAACCAGATCATCTGGGAGGCCTATCAGGAACGGGCGACCGACATCCATTTCGAGCCGATGGAAAACGAACTGCGGATCCGATATCGGATTGACGGCGTCCTCCACCCCACCCCCCTGCCGCCCCGCCTGACGCGCTTTCAGTCCGCCATCATCTCCCGCATCAAGGTCATGGCCAATATGGACATCGCCGAGAAACGGCTGCCTCAGGACGGCCGCATCGGACTCCGCATTCGGGGCGAGGAAATTGATATCCGCGTCTCGACCATGCCCACGGTCTATGGTGAAAGCGTCTCGCTCCGCCTCCTTGTCCGCGGCAAACGCCAGATCGGCCTGACCGAGCTCGGCCTCAACCCGGAGGATCAAAAGCGGGTGGAAAAGATGATCCGCCGCCCCAACGGCATCATCCTCGTGACCGGTCCGACCGGCTCCGGAAAATCCACCTCCCTCTATGCCTTTCTCCACGAAATTAACTCGATTGAGGATCGGATCATCACGGTGGAGGATCCCATCGAGTACGAGATGGCGGGCATCAATCAGATTCAGGTCCGACCCGACATCGGGCTGACCTTTGCGACCGCATTGCGCCATATTCTCCGCCAGGATCCCGACATCATCATGGTCGGTGAAATCCGGGATTTCGAAACCGCGGAAATGGCCATCCGAGCCTCGCTCACCGGCCACCTGGTCCTCAGCACCCTTCACACCAACGATTCGGCCGGTGCCATCACGCGTTTGACCGATATGGGCGTCGAGCCCTTTCTGGTCGCCTCCTCCCTTGAAGGCATCATCGCGCAGCGGCTCGTCCGCCGTCTCTGCCTTAACTGTCGCCGCCCGACCCCCATTGACGAGGCGGTCGCCCTGGAACTCCGCCTGACCCCCGAACAACGCGCGACAGCCCGGATTTATACCGAAACCGGCTGCGATCAGTGCCGCCAGACCGGCTTCAGGGGCCGATTGGGCATTTTCGAAATTCTTCCCGTCCGCGATGAGATCGAAACGCTCATTGTCGCCCGTGCCCCCTCGAGCGCCATCAAACAAAAAGCGGTCGCCCTCGGTATGAAAACCCTTCGGGAAGACGGCTGGATGAAAGTCCTCGACGGCATCACCACCATCGGCGAGGTGCTGCGCGTGACCGAGGAGACGGATTGACGCATGCCCCGTTATCGCTATGTCGCGCGGGAGCGCAATGGCGCCCGAACGGAGGGAGAGATCGAGGCGTCGGACCGGCGTGCCGCCGTCCGCCAGCTCCAAAACGCCGGCCGGGCGCCCATTGCCGTCGTCGAATCGGCATCCCACACGCCGGAGGCGCGCTCGCCCCGGCGCTTTGTCTTCCCGCTGTCCCGTCGGACCCCTCTTCGCTTCTCCACCACGGATCTCCTCGACTTCACGCGCGAGCTGGCCGATCTGCTCGCCTCGGGCATGACCCTCAGTCAGGCCCTTCACACCCTGGCGCGGCGGGGACGGGAAGAGACCGACCATCCCCTCATCGCGTCCCTGCGTGACGCGATCAATCAGGGCCGTTCCCTTTCGGACGCGCTCGCCCAACACCCCGACGCCTTTCCCACGTTCTACGTCTCGATGGTCCGCTCCGGAGAGGCCGGCGGGACCTTGGCCGACGTTCTCCAGCGGCTGGCCGCCCACTACGAACGCGTACGGGAGGTTCGGGAAAAAGTCATCACCGCCCTTCTCTATCCCCTGATCGTGATTGTCATGGGTGTGGGTACGTTGATCTTCGCCGTGGCGTTCGTCATTCCCCGTTTTGCCGTCGTTTTCGAAACGCTCGGCGATGCGCTTCCTCTGCCGACGCGGATCCTGATCGGGTTCAGCGACTTTGTGGTTCACCGCGGGATATTCGTGCTGGCGCTCCTGTTGGCCGCCGGGATAGCCGCGCGCCGCGCCCTCGCCACGGAAAACGGGCGCCTCTGGTGGCACCGTCTGCAGCTCCGCCTGCCCGGCGTGCGCGGCATCGTCGAGGCCGCCGCCTATGCCCAGTTCGCCCGATCGCTCGCGACGCTTCTTTCCAACGGCGTACCGGTTCTGCAAGCCCTGGGCATTGTCGAAAAAATCATCGGCAACACGGTGATCGCCCGCGAAATCCATAATGCGCGCGAGCGGGTCACGGACGGCGCCACGATCTCACGCCCCCTGGCCGCCGGCGGGGTTTTCCCGGCCGTCATTACCGACATCCTGGCCGTCGGGGAACAATCGGGCGATGTGCCTGGCGCCCTTCTTCACATCGCCCGCCGCTACGAAAACGAGCTGGACCGTCGGGTCAAGATCTTCACCACCCTCCTGGAACCCATCCTGATCGTCGGCGTGGCCGCCCTGGTTGGATTCGTCGCCATCGCCATGCTGCTGGCCGTCTTCGATATCACCAGCGGGCTCAACCTGTGACCCGTCGCTGGCCGGGCCGAAACCAGCGCGCATAATCGCCGACCAGAAGATGCCACGGCGGTTCATCCTCCTCGATCACGGGAAAGCGGCCGATGGCCTCGAAAAAGCGGTTGTCCTTGTGATCGTCATTCACGCGGCTGACCTCGCCGACAAGCACCGGCCCGCCGCCCGGTTCGCCCCAGAACCGGTGATAGACATACGGGTGGAGGGTGACGGACTCGCCCGGTTCGAAGACCCACCGAGCGCCAGCCGGCTTCTCGACCCGGCAGCCGTCCTGCTCAAGCACGACCGGCCGATCCGACCGCCGGCCCGTGGGCGTGGCGACCCAAATCTGCATCCAAAGCCGACCGCCTCCACGCACCATGATATCCTCGGTCTTCTGGAAATGAAAATGGAGCGGGCTTTCCTGATTTTCCCGAACCACCATGATCTTTTCGCAGTACACCAGCCCACGCCGGCCGTCGGCATAACCGTTGCGGAGCGTAAAGAGTAGCAGACCCCGTTTCTCAAAGGCCCCGCTCCCGAAATCGGTGATGTCCCAGCCCAACTGGCGCTCGACCAGAGGGGCGCATTCCGGCCCTTTGCGGCGCCACTCATCCGGCGTCCAGAAAGCAAAAGGGGGAAGCGCAAACCGGCACTCGGCTATGAAGGCAACTCCCTCTCGCATGATCGCATTGATCTCCGACCGTTTCATGACGAACCTCCTTATCCGGCTTCGGATGACCAGGCACCAGGATACCCAATCGCCCGGTTTCCATCCATCGCAAAGCGGACCTGATTCGAGGCTTGCCGGAGCTTCCCTCGGTGTATAGAATTAAAAGCAAGAGGAAGGGAGAAAGTCTATGCGTCTCCATTCGCCGGGGGGTGGCTTTACCTTGATTGAGATCATGCTGGTCGTTGTCATCATCGGCCTCCTGGCCGCCGTGGTGACGCCCAGGCTCATGGGTAACCTGGCCAAAGGACAGGTCGCGGCAACGCGCGCCTCGATCAAAAACCTTGAAACGGCCATTGACCAGTATCAGCTCGACCACAGCGGGCGCCTTCCAAATTCTCTCCAGGATGTCCTACCATACCTGCGCAATCAAAAGAGCGTGCCCAAGGATGCCTGGGGCATGGAATTCGCCTACACGCCCAATCATGCGGATGGCTCCTTCTCCATCGTCTCGGCGGGGCCCGACAACCTCATGGGAACCGCCGATGACATCACGAACTAGCCGATCCGGCTTCACCCTGACGGAAGTGCTCCTTGTCGCCGCCCTCATCGGCTTCCTGGTCGCCGTCGCGACGCCGGTCTTCCTCCGTTCCCTCCACGGTCAGCGCCTCCGTCAGGCTACCCGAACCCTCCAGCAGGCCGGCCGATACGCCCGCACCATGGCGATTCTCAAGGGCCAGGGAATGAGTCTCGTCCTCAATCCCAGCAACAATGAGATCGCCCTGCGGGAAGCCCCTCCGCCCAGGCCAGCCCCCCTGGAAGCCATCTATACCCGGGACCAGGTCCTCGCCATCGCTGAACCCACGCTCTCCGTTTCCTCCCCTCCGCCGGCGGATCGTGATCTCCTCTCTCCCCCCTCGGACACCTCGGAGCCGCTCCGATCCCCTCGCACCCTGACGCGGCTTCTCGAGGGGGTTCGGATTCGCTCGGTCCGACTCGGTGATGCCGACGTCTCCGACATGGAAACAGCCATAGAGATCGCCTACCTCCCCAACGGCACATGCCGACCGTACACCGTCGTACTCGAAAACGAGGTCGGTCGTCAAGCCGTGCTCACTGTGGATACCGTCGGTGAAGCGCTTTGTGATTTTCCCTGATCCGCCTCGGCGTCGAGGATTGACGCTGGTGGAAGTCCTTCTCGCCCTCGTCATCATCGGGGCCGGCGTGGCCGCGCTTTCGGCCGCCGTTTCGCGCTGCCTGGCTCTGGTCACCGCCATCCGCAACTACCGCCAAGCCCGTTATGCGCTCGAACAGGCGGAACTCCGCTATCCCCTCATGCCGGGCGACACGGAGATCGAGAACCTCGACATTCCGGAAACGGAGATCATGCCGGGATTCGTTTTCTCCCGTGCTTGCGTCAACGATGCGCCGGATGATCCCGACCGTCTCCGCGGTCTCTATCTGGTCCGCGACCGCATCACATGGGCCGGCGTCGGCTCCAATGCCGCCGAGGAGGTTCTCCGTTTTCTTTACTTCACCAACGCGCTCGAACAGGGTCAATCCCCATGACCGCGTCTCGCTCGAGCTCAGCCCATGCCGGCTTTGCCCTCGTCGAGCTGATGCTCGCGGCCGTTCTGCTCGCCCTGGCCACCACGATCATCGCCATGACGCTGGCCAATATCACCCGGGCCTGGCAGGCGGGAACCGAGGCCGCCGCCCGTCTCAACCACGCCGACGCCATCCTGGATCAGCTCGCCGCCGGACTCCGCTCCGCCTACTACGCCCGAAGCGGAAACCGCCCCTCGGCCACCTACGGATTCTGGCTTGAAGACGACGGCGACGGTCCCGAAGCCCGGGACCGCATCAGCTGGGTCAAGTCCGGCCCGGCGCTGCTCGACCCTGATTCTTCGCTCGTTCCCGCCCTTCATCGGATCGCCTTTACCATCGTAGACGATGAGGACGGCCGACCCAGGGCCGCGATCCGGGCCTGGCGGCCCTTCGCCATGTCTGACGACTTCGATCCGGAGGAGATCCCGTGGACCATTCTTGCGGGGGGAATCGTGGGATTCGATTGCGCGGTTAGCACCAACACCGCCTTTGGCGAGTGGGAGTGGGAACAGACGTGGGAGGAAACCAACCGCCTTCCATGGCGCCTCCGGCTTACGCTCTACCTCAAACCGACCGACCCTGGCGAAAAGCCCTTTGCTGTTCAACGACTTGTCGAAATACCCTGCGCTCCCCTGGCCTGGTGATCCCATGCCCCGCCGTGCCGTCCCATTCGTCGCCCAAGCTTGCCTCCGCCGGCGGGGCTCGGCGCTAATCACGGCGCTCTGGGTCATTGCCTTCCTCTCGTTCCTTCTCTTCTCCTTCGCCTTCGAAGTCAAGCTCGAGGCGCGCATCACCGATCAATACCGCCGCCGCGCCAAAGTGGAACGGCTGGCCCGCTCCGGTATTGATCTGGCCCGTTTTCTCCTGGACCAGGCGGATCGGATCAACCCTGTCAACCCGAAGCCCGAAGATCAGGAGCAGCCGTGGTTTGAACCGGCCCGCCGTCTCCGGGAGGGTCTGAACGTCGTCGCGTTTTCCCGGGACATGGGCGAAGGAACGGTCCGCATCGCCATCGTTCCCGAACCGGCTCGCATCAACGTCAACGAACTCAAATCCTTCTCCGATTGGGAACCGGTGTTCGATCAGGGCGGCATTCCCGAAGAGGAATGGCCCGCGCTCTTCGATGCCTTCATGGACTGGACCGATCCCGATGACATTCCCCGACCCGATGGGGCCGAAAGCGACGACACCTACCTCCGACTCAATCCCCCTTACCGGGCCAAGAATGCCCCGCTCGACACCGTGGATGAACTCCTCCTCATCAAAGGGTTCACCAACACCTATGTATACGGCGGCCTTCTTCCGCCCAAAGACCCGGAAAGCGGCGAACCGGGCACCTATATTCCCGGCATTGCCGATCTTCTCACCACCTACGGCAGCCGCCAGGTCAATATCAATGCCGCCTCCCTCCGGGTCATCATGGCCCTCTCCCTCGACATTGACGAGCCGCTCGCCCGAGAGATCATCCTGGAAAGGGAAGGGGATCCTGAAAAACCCGATGAGGACACCTCCTACCGGAGTGCGGACGACTTCTTCAACCGGTTCCCCGATTTTCCGGACTTGAGAAATCGGCTGAAAAACCGTATAACCGTCCAGTCGCAAATCATGCGGATCACCAGCAACGGCCGGATCGGCGACGTGGGATGGACCATTTCCTGCATCGTGGAACGGAGCCGAGGCGCGTTTCGGATTCTCCGCTGGCAAGAAGAACCCGGTTCATGAAAGGTCTCGTGCCCATTCGAATCCAGCAGGCGGTTGTTCTCCGGGGGCTCGGTGTGGAATGGGCCCGGTACCGCGCTCTCCGCGAAGGATGGGTGTTGGACCGTTCCGGCCTGGAACCCTGCGAAACGCCGGCCGATCCTTCCTCACTGGAAGGGCCGGCCTCGTTCCCCGCCACCGCCGCCGCAGCCGTCCGCCATTTGGGACGCCGCCCCGTCCTCCTGGTTACCCCCGCCTCGTGTGCAATCCAGCGAATCCTTTCCGTTCCCTCGTCCGACGAGGCCGAAATCGCGGGAATGATCGAACTCCAGCTCGAATCTCTGAGCCCCTTTCCCGTCGAAAGCCTTCTTCACTCCTTCGAAGTTCTCGGGGCGGATGGCGGAAGCGCCCGTGTGCTGGTCGTGCTCACGCCGCGAAAGGCCATCGAAAACGCCGGCGCTCCCTTCCGTCAGCAGGGTGTCCGCTTTTCCCGGGTCACGGTCAGCACCTATGAGTGGTGGCACGCCTTCCATCACCGGCGTCTCGTTCCCAGCGAGGGTCGCCATCTGTTTCTTGTGGCATCGCCCGACGGCTGCGAATTCCTTCTCGTCGAGTCGGGAGTTCCTCTCCTGATGAGGGCCCTCCCCCACCCCCCGGAGCAGTCGCCGGATGCCTTTGCGGCAGAAGCCGCTGACGAGCTTTCCTACTCCCTGACAGCCCTCTCGCTCGAAGCCGGCGATGCTCCGCTGGCCAGCGCCACTCTCTATTCGGAACCCGATGCGCTGCCGCTGGCGGCGGCCTTTCGCCGATGCCTTGCCATTCCCCTCCGGGAAGAGCAAGCCCCGGGCCGACTGGCGGAGCTCGCCGCGCAACGCGAAGCCGAGGGTCCCCCCCGCCGTCTCGATCTCACCCCACCGGAATGGCGCGAGGAGGAGCATCGTCGACAGTTCCGACGGCGTCTGGCGGCCGCCACCGCGGGGGGAATTCTCCTCTGGGCAGTTCTCGTCGCCGCGCTCGAGGGGTGGGTCCAGTGGCAGCAGAATCACCTTGATCAGCGCGAAGCGGAACTCGCCGCCGTCCGCCACCCCGCCCAGGAACTCCGCGACCTGATGAGCCGCGTGGACGCCCTCGCCCGCTACCGGGACACCACCTACTCCGCCCTCGAGTGTCTTCGCGAAATCGCCCTCCTCATGCCGCCGGGCGTCGAACTTCGGCAGTATAAGTTCGAAAAAGGCCGTGCCATCACGCTCACCGGCGAGGCACCCGTCTCCCAGCCAATTTACGACTTTAAGAAGGCGCTTGACACCTCCCCGTTCTTCCGGTTTCAGAAGCGGCTCGAAAATCCGACCCGCAGCGGCGGTCGGGAAAACTTCCGGATGGCCATCGCGCTTCGGGAGGATATCGAATGATCCTCAATCCCCGGGAACAGTTTCTGGCTTGGCTGACCGGCATGGTGGTACTCTTCCTGGCTACCTGGCGCTTTTACGCTCAGCCCCGCTTCGATCGCCTCTCCGCCCTCGCGGAAGCCCGCGAAAAAGTGGAGGCCGCCCTCCGCCGGGAACGTCTTGTTCTGCAACGGGAGCAACAGGTTCGTGAGCAGTTCCAGGCCGCCTATCAGGATCTCGCCACCTTCCCGGAAGCCATGGACGTCACCGCCGATATGCTCATCAAGGTCGAGGGCCTGGCCAACTCGAATCAGCTTGTGCTTACCCGCCGGGAACCGCAGAAGGAGCGTCGCCAGGGCGATATCGCCACGCTGGACATCAAGTGCAACTGGGAGGGGACATTGGAATCCCTGGTGCGTTTTCTCTATGCCCTGGGTCAGGATCATGCTATGCTGGATATCAGCGAACTGTACATTCGGGCGGAAGGCAAAGGTGTGCTGAAAGGAACCTTCACCATCAACTGCTCGTATATCCGAAAACGGGCGGCTGAAACTCCCTCGCCTCCCCCGCCCTCCGTCCCTACCCCGGAATCCCCTCAGAGACAGGAGTCGGCCTGATGAGGACCTTCCTGTTCCGAAAAGTCCCACGGCTCGCCGTTGCTTTACTTCTCCTGGCATCCACGGCCCGCAGCCAGCAGCCGGCCAATCCGCCGGTGCCCGTTATTCCCCGCCTGCCCGGGCTCCGCACTCCTCCTCAGAGCGCTGGCGCCGACGCCGCCGCGCCGGCCGTCCCGTCCGAGTCCGGCGAGCGGCTGATATCCCTGAAGTTCAGCGACACCCCTTTGGAAATGGTTCTTGACCGATATGCTGAGTTCACCGGACGGACCGTGCTCATCGCTCCCGGATTGAAAGCCAACATCACACTTCGGATTGAAAAGCGGATCACCATTCCGGAAGCCATCGAAGCCATCGAAGCCGTCCTTGCAATGAACAACATCGCCCTCGTCCGGGAGGGCGAGCGTTTCGTCAAGGCCGTTCAGATTAATACCGCCCGATTCGAAGGCCATGCCATTCGCGCTGGCGAGGCCGTTCCCGACGAGGTCCGCGACTACCTGATCACCGAGATTATTCCCCTGAAGCATCTGGAATTGGCCGATGCCCAGTCCGCCATCGCCACGGTCGTCCATCCGTACGCCAATGTGCAAGCTCTACCAAGGATCAACAGTCTCTTCGTCACCGATACCGCCACCAATATCGAGCGCGTCAAGCAGCTCCTAGCGCTTCTCGATCAGCCGATCGAGATGAAAGAGGAGCTGTTCATCATCCAAATTCATCATGCCAAGGCCTCGGATATCCGGGCCCGCCTCTCCGAAATCATCGCCGAAACCGTCGCACAACAGCAGAGCCGTCCGGCGACTACCGTCCGCCCTGCCGTCTCCGGCCCCCCCGGCGTGATCCGGGCTACCACCACGCCTGTTCTCCGCGCCCCTTCGCCGACCACCCCGCCCCCCGAGAGCGATACCTCCAGCCGCGACCTGATCCGAGGCCCCGTCAAACTCGTCGCCGACGACCGCGCCAACATCCTCATCATCGTCACCCGGCCGGAAAATATGGCCTTCTTCAACAAGATCGTGGAGGCCATTGATGTCGGCGTCGAGCCCGATATCATCGTCAAGGTCTTCCGCTTGGAGCATGCGGACGCCGGGGAGGTGGAGGGCATGCTGAACAAGCTGATCGGCGCGGCCGGTCAGCCTCCGGCCGCCGGTGGAGCCCCGCCCTCCCTCCGGGATCGTCCCCGGGAGAGCGGGGAAGGCGAACGGGCGACCGAACTCAGCGAGTACGTGCGTCTGCTCCAGGAAGCCCGGGCCGCCGCTCAGGAGCGTACTGAAAAATCGAAACTCGGCGAGCTGTCCGCGCAAAACGTCAAGATCCTCTCCGACAAACGCTCCAACGCCGTGATCGTCATGGCCAGCAAGTCCGATATGGCCGCGATCGAGGAGATCATTCACGACATGGACATCATGCTCTCGCAGGTACTCATCGAGGCGGTGATCCTCTCCGTCACCCTGACCAAGGATTCCGAGACGGGCGTGGACTGGCTCCAGCGTTCCATGACCGCCTATCGTCAGGAGGCCGGCGGCGGCCGCCGCGCCATCGCGGCCTTCACCGGTGGATCCGCCCTCTCCGGTGTGACCCCGATCAGCGCCCTCAACACCCCCTCGTCTATTCCTGGCACGCTCTCCTACTTCCTCACCTTCTTCGATCTCAACCTCGATGCCGTCATCAAACTCTCCGCGTCCGACAACCGGGCCCGCATCATCTCCTCACCGGTCATCCTGACGACCGACAACAAACCGGCGGAAATCGAAATCTCCAAGGATGCCTATTTCTACAAGGGGCAGAAACCCGTCAGCGCCGGCTCGACCATCGAATACGTGGAGGATGTCGAAGTGCGCAAGGTGGGAACCAAACTCACGGTCACCCCCCGCATCAATAAGAACAAATTCGTGGTCATGGATATCAAGCAGGTCATCGAAGAGATTGCGGAGTCTCAGTCCATCCCCAACCGGGGCCAGTGGCCGATCGCCTCCACGCGCAGCATGAACGCCACCATTGCCGTCAACTCCGGCGAAACCATCATGCTGGGAGGGCTGAGCAAGAAGAGCGATCGGGCGGGGGGGCTCAAGATTCCCTTCTTCGGCGACATTCCTCTCCTCGGCGCTCTCTTCCGCCAGCGGGTTCGGCAGGATGCGCGGGAGGAGATCATGGTTTTCATCACGCCGTACGTGCTGGACACGCCCGAGGAGATCCGGGCCGATGCTGAACGTCGCCGCCGGGCGGCCGACCTGGGCGGAATCTGGAAACGGGGTTGGTCGGCCAGCCGGCTCGCCGATCCCTCGGACGAAGAGCTTCGGCTTCAGCGTATCCAGGCCCGGTTGGAACGTGGCGGCCGGGAAAACCCCAGCCCCTCCCCCCCGCCGGAATCCGAGCCATCCTCGCCCTCGCCGTAGTCGGAGCGGAAAAAAGTTTCGGTTTGCCATTGACGCGAGGGCGGTTTTGCGGTAGCTTTCCTCTTTTCTACGGAAGGCAAGGATTCCGACGCTGCCATGAAAACCTATCTGCCGAGCCAAAGCGACTGCGTCCGGAAATGGTTCCTCCTGGACGCTGCGAACAAGCCTCTTGGGCGTCTCGCGGTCCAGGCCGCCACGCTCCTTCGTGGGCGCCATAAACCCATCTATACCCCTCATGTGGACACCGGCGACTTTGTCGTGGTCATCAATGCCGCCCAGGTTCGCCTCACCGGCAAGAAGGAGCAGACCAAAACCTACGCCCGTTATTCCGGCTACCGGAGCGGCCTGAAGGAAATCCCCGTCGCCCGACTTCGGGAGCGCCATCCCGAACGAATCATCGAACTTGCCGTGCGGGGCATGCTTCCCAAAAATCATCTGGCCCGTCGGATGTTCCGACGGCTCAAAGTCTACGCGGGCGCTGAGCATCCTCATCAGGCCCAGTCCCCCCAACCCCTCTAACCCCATTCAGGAGACGTCGCTGTGGCGACCAAAGTCGAGACCTTCAGCGCGACCGGACGTCGAAAGACGGCTGTCGCCCGTGTTCACCTGGTTCCCGGAACCGGCACGTGGATCGTCAACAACAAGGATCCGCAGTCCTATTTCTGCTCCGAAGCCCTTCTCCATTACATCCAGCAACCTCTGCAGGCCACGGACACGCTGCACAAGTTCGACCTCACGGCCCAACTGCATGGCGGCGGAATCGCGGGGCAGGCCGGAGCCCTGCGCCACGCCATTGCCCGCGCCCTCTGTCTGGCCGACCCCACGCTCCGAAAAGTCCTCAAGGAAAGCGGATGCCTTACCCGCGATTCGCGAATGAAGGAGCGCAAGAAATACGGCCAGCCCGGTGCTCGCCGGCGCTTCCAGTTCTCGAAACGCTGATGGCTCGCCTCTTCGAGCCCCTTTTTCCATGCCTCTGATATCGGATACGCGCCCATGCCCCGGTCTTCAGCCGGTTCCCGGAGGGGTTACAGCGGCACAAGGATTCAAGGCCGGCACCGCTCAGGCCGGCATCAAGTATCCAAACCGAGACGACGTCGCCCTCCTTGTCTCTTCCGTTCCCGCCGTCGCCGCCGGCGTTTTCACGACCAATCTCGTCCAGGCCGCGCCGGTGCGCTGGTGCCGCGAACAGCTCCGCCGTTCTTACCGCGCTCAGGCCATTCTCATTAACAGCGGCAATGCCAACGCCTGTACGGGACCCCGCGGACTCGCCGATGCCAAACGCGCCGCCCAAGCGGTGGCTCGAACGCTCCGCCTCCGCCCAGAGCAGGTTCTGATCTGCTCGACCGGAACCATCGGCATTCCGCTTCCTATGGACCGACTTCTGCCGGCCATCCCCCGCGCCGCCCACACACTCTCGCCGGAGGGCGGTCCGACGGCGGCACGGGCCATCATGACGACCGACACCCGGCCGAAAGAGTCGGCCGTGCGCTTCTCTCTTGACGGCACGACAATCACGATTGGGGGAATGGCCAAGGGAGCCGGCATGATTGATCCCCACATGGCGACCCTCCTGGTCTTCATGACGACCGACGCCGCCGTCGCTCCAAGGGCCCTCCGCTCCGCCCTGCGTCGCGCCGTTGAGGCCAGCTTCAACCGCATCTCCGTGGATGGCGACCGGAGCACCAACGACACGGCTCTCCTTCTCGCCAACGGTCTGGCCGGCCACCGCCTTCTCTCCGAACAACACCCGGGCTGGTCGCTGTTTACCCAAGCCTTGACTGCCGTCGCCCGCGACCTGGCCCGGCAGGTCGTCGCCGATGGGGAAGGAGCCACCCGCCTGGTCACCGTCGAAGTCCAGGGCGCCCGAACCGACCGCGAGGCCATCCTCGCCGCCCGGGCTGTCGCACGTTCCCTCCTCGTTAAAACCGCCTGGTACGGGGGAGATCCGAACTGGGGCCGAATTCTATGCGCCCTCGGCTACTCAGGCGCCCGCTTCGACCCCGACCGCGTTCAGATCCGCTTTGACAACTGCCTGGCCGTCCGCCAGGGACGCCGAGCGCCCGGCGTCTCGCTCGAAACGCTGGCCCGTATCTTCAAGCAACCGACCTTCCGTGTGTCCATCCATCTTGGCGCCGGGCAGGCGGCCTACGATATGCTCACCTGCGACTGCTCCGTGGACTACGTCAAAATCAACGGCGCCTATATGACCTGACCATGGACACCATCATTCAGAAAGCACGAATCTTGGTCGAGGCGCTGCCCTATATCCAGCGTTTCCGGGATGCGTTCATCGTCGTCAAGTACGGCGGAAGCACCATGGACGATCGGGCCCTGATGGACAGCATCCTGACGGATGTGGCCTTCATGGCCGCCGTGAACATGCGGCCGGTCGTTGTGCACGGCGGTGGGAAGGCGATCTCACGAAGGATGAAAGAGGCCGGTCTCTCCGCACGATTCGTCAAAGGCCTCCGCGTGACAGACGCGCCCGCCATGGCCATCGTCTATGACGAAATTCAGAATGTCCTCAACCCGGAAATCATCCGTACGTTGGAGGAGAAAGGGGCGCGCGCCCGAGGCATTCCTGGCGAGACCATCTTCCAGGTGGTCCAAAAGAGCGAGCCGGATCCGGAAACCGGCGAGATGCTGAACTGGGGCCTTGTGGGCGACATCCGATCCGTGGATCCCCAACCCATTCTCGACGCATGGCGGGACGGCATCCTGCCCGTGGTCACCCCTATCGGCCGTGACGCGGATGGCCAACGCTACAACCTCAACGCGGATGATGCCGCCTCCGCCGTAGCCGTTGCCCTCAAAGCCCGAAAACTGGTCTTCCTCTCGGATGTGCCCGGCCTGCTTCGAAATCCCGAGGATGAACGGACGATCATCTCGACCGTCCGAATCCGGGATGTCGAGCGATTGATCCAGGAAGGCGTCATTGAGGGCGGCATGCTGCCCAAGATCCGAAGCGCCGCCGACGCGATCCTCGCCGGCGTCGCCAAGGTTCACCTCGTGGACGGCCGCATCCCCCACTCACTTCTCCTCGAAATCTACACCGATGCCGGAATCGGAACGGAGATCATCCCCAATGACTGACAACAAATCCCTCGCCGCCCTCTACGCCCGCCATCTCATCCCTACCTACTCCCCCTCCCTCGCCCTGGTCCGGGGTCGGGGCACCCGGGTCTGGGATACCGAGGGCAAGGTCTATCTCGATTTCACCTCCGGCATTGCCGTCCTCAACGTCGGCCACTGCCACCCTCGGGTCGTCGAAGCGGTTCGTCGCCAGGCCGGCGAGTTAATGCACGCCTCCAACCTTTTCTACACGGAACCCCAGGCCCTCCTAGCCTCCCGCCTCAACACACTCACCCTGGGAGGCAAGTGCTTCTTCTGCAACTCCGGTGCGGAAGCCAACGAGGCCATGATCAAACTCGCCCGCCTCTATGGACAATCCCGCGGCCGATTCGGGATCATCGCCATGCAAAACTCCTTCCATGGACGCACGCTGGCCGCCCTGGCCGCAACGGGCCAGACCAAATACCAGGCCGGCTTCGAGCCCATGCCCGAAGGGTTCGTGCACGTCCCCTTCAACGACCTGGACGCCGTCCGCGCGGCGGTGAATGACAAAACCGCGGCGATCCTTGTGGAAGCCGTCCAGGGAGAAGGAGGCGTGATCCCGGCATCGCCCTCTTTTCTTCAGGGACTGCGAACGCTTTGCGACGAACAGGATATTCTCCTCCTCTTCGACGAAGTTCAATGCGGACTCGGTCGGACAGGCCATTGGTTCGGTTACCAGGCCTCGGGCATCTCGCCGGACGCCTTCTCGCTCGCCAAGTCGCTTGGCGGCGGACTGCCCATCGGCGCGCTGGTGGCTTCCCCCAAGGTGGCCGATCTCTTCCAACCCGGCAAGCATGCCAGCACCTTTGGTGGAAACCCCGTCGCCTGCGCGGCGGCGCTGGCCGTTCTGTCGGTATTGGAAGAAGAACAACTGGTGACCCGGGCCGCTGACCTGGGGACTCGCTTCCGGGCGCGTTTGGAGACTTTCGTCGGCCGCTATCCTCACGTCACCGGCGTCCGCGGCCTCGGCTTTATGATCGGCCTCGTACTGGATGAGCCCGTCAAGCCGATCGTCGAAAAGCTTCGCGACAAAGGCCTGCTGACCATCGCGACGGCCGAAACGGTGATCCGTCTGCTTCCTCCGCTCACCGTGAAAGAGTCGGAACTCGATGAAGCGTTCGAAATCCTCGAGGAGACCCTCGCCGAGCATCATGGCATGCCCCTGCCCGAGGATGTTTAGAAACCCGAACCCCTACCTGGAGGCTTCCCCATGATCCTGGCTGACCTCAAGAAGGAATACGTCGGACTGTGCGTCTCCGGCGGCCTGGACAGCCGGACCATCGCTCGAAAACTGACCGAATCCGGCGTCCGCGTCCTGGCCTTCTGCGCCGATCTCGGCCAGCCGGATGAACAGAACATCGAAGACGTACGGGCTCGGATGGCTCCCTGCGGCGTCGAGACCGTCATCGTGGATCTGAAAGCCGAGATGGCGGAGGCGTGTTTTCAGGTTCTGGAAGCCCAGGCGATGTACGACGGAGGATACTGGAACTCGACGGGAATCGCCCGCGCGGTTACCGTTCGCGGCGTTCTCCCCGAGATGAAGAAACGCGGATGCACCGTCCTTGCCCATGGCGCCACCGGCCGTGGCAACGATCAGATGCGTTTCGAACGCTATACGAATGTCCTCGACCCCTCGATGAAGGTCTATGCCCCGTGGAGGGATCCCGCGCTTCTGAAAGAATTTCCCGGCCGAACTCAGATGGCCGAGTTCCTCGCTTCGCGCGGCATTCCGGCCCCGGTGGGAGGCAAGAAGAAATATTCGACGGACGCCAACCTGGCTGGGCTCTCCCATGAGGCCGAGGACCTGGAAAGCCTCGAAACCCCCATGACCATTGTTACCCCGACAATGGGCGTCTGGCCATTCCAGGCCCCCGATACCGTGGAAACGGTTCGAATCCATTTCGAAAACGGCCGTCCCGTCCGCCTCAACGACGAGGCGTTATCACCGGTGGCCATGATGCAGAGCGCCAACCGTATCGCTGGCCGAAACGGAATCGGCATGAAGCATGCCCTTGAAAACCGGATCGTCGGCACCAAAAGCCGCGGGGTGTACGAAGCGCCCGGCATGGAAATGCTGGGCACGGCGCTTCGATATCTTTATCAGGCCATCCTGGATCGGCGATCCACCACTCTCTTTCACCAGCTCTCTCGCCTGGTGGCGGAGCAGATTTACGACGGCCGCTACTTTGATCCCGTCACGCAGGCCGCACGGGCCGCCATCGCCGTCTTCTCGCGTCACGCCACGGGCGTCGTCACGCTCGGCCTCTACAAAGGCAACATTCTGTTCCAATCACTCTCCGACTGCGCCGCGTCCCTCTACAACGAGGCCGATTCCTCCATGGAAGCGAGCGAAGGGCTCAACCCCGTCAGTTCTCAGGGCTTCGCCGAAATTCAGAGCGTCGAGGCGCGTGCGCTCGCCCGGGCTGGACAGATTCGAAGCCGCTGACCCATGGTTCGCCGTCCGCTCCTCGCCCTGGCCATGGCTTTCGCGGTCGGGACCGCGGTCGGACTCCACGGCGATGTTCCATCGCTGATCCTCATTCCGGTATTGGCTGTTTTAATGGGACTCCTTGTCCTTTTCCGTCTCCAGTCCGGACCGGGAGCCTCTCTCTGCCCCCTCCCATTCATCGGCTGGTTGGTCGCCGCGGCGGCGCTTGGCCTGGTGTCGGCCTCGCGGCGTTCCCCTCCGTCTTCGATCGCGACGTCTGCCGGCCCGATCGCTCAGGGCGGCTCGGCCGGACCGACTCGAACAACCCTTATCGGCGCCATTGGTTCCTCACCCGTCTGGGTGGGATCTGAAACGACCAAGACATGGCTCTTTTCTCTGTCTCTAGCCGCTACAGGCCCATTGGAACGGATCGAAGTTCTTTGGCACAATCCTATTATCCCTTTTCCCCCCTCTCCCGGTGAATACTGGCATTTTTCCGGCCTTTTAACGACCCATCCGCGGCCGCGACTTCGTCTATTCGGAAGGGCGGGGGCTCCGCTTCCACTGGAGCGGCAAGGCGTCCTCAGTCGCATGCTCCTCCCACTCCGCCGATTCACAGCCGAAACCCTTTCCCGTGGGTTCGAGCAGCATCCTACTCTCCAGGGCCTGATACGGGCACTGGTTCTGGGAGACCGTTCTTCTCTTTCGCCCCATCTCCGAACCCTCTTTCGCTGGACCGGTGTTCTTCACATCATTGCCATATCGGGTCTTCATGTGGGGATAATGGCCTGGCTGCTCTCACTTCCCCTTCGTGCCATCCGCCTCTCGCGAATGTACTGGCTGTTCGTTCTGGCCCCCCTCTTGATCCTCTATACCGCGCTGGCCGGGGCACCGGCGAGCGCGGTCCGCGCGTGCGTGATGGCTCTTCTCTTTTTCGCCGCTCCCCTGATCGGCCGGCCGCCGGATGGGCTCTCCTCCATCAGCGCGGCCGCCCTTCTGATTCTGGCGTGGGAACCCGGACAGATCGCGGAGCCGGGCTTCTTGCTCTCCTTCGCGATCGCGGGAGGTCTGATTGCGGTCGCGCCGCTTTTGACGCTCGCGACTCCTCAATGGCTTCTCCGCGACCCCTGGCAGCTTCCCGAGCAAGACAATCGCTGGCGGGCGCTTTTGCAGAACCTTGGTCGCCATCTCTGGCAACTGGTGATCGTCTCGGCTGCCGCCTGGATGATCGCCATCCCTCTGACCGCCCGCCTCTTCGGCCAACTTTCGCTTCTCACCCTTCCGGCCAACTTGGCGGCGATTCCGGCCGCCTTTCTGCTTGTCACCCTGGGCGCCCTTTCCCTTGCTGCAGCTCTCGTAGCCCCCATCGCCGTGCCCTGGATCAATCGCCTCGCCCTCTGGGTTGCCTTCCTTCTCGTGCGAAGCATGGAGACCCTCGCCGCCCTCCCCTGGGGCTTTGTTCGAGTCCCGAAACCCTCTCGGGCAACCGTTATCCTCTGGTATCTTCTCCTTGTGGCCGTCGTCCGATTTCTCTATTCTAAAACAAGGCGAATGAAGATGAACGTTACCCCATGAAGAAGGTGTTTTCCTTTCCCATCCAAGGGCTGGGGCTTCTTCTGCCCCTCCTGATTCTCTCCTCATGCCGGACCCCCCCGCCGCCGCCGTCCGCCGCCGGATCATCCCCAGCCGTTTCCGAACCCGCCTCCGGTCAAGACGACCTGCACCAATCGCTCTCCCTTCTGACCTCGGCTTTCGTTCAAATTCGCAAGGGGTACGTGGATGAGTCCAAGGTGGATTACAAGAGCCTCATCTACGCCGCGTTGAAAGGGGTGCTCGCCGGGCTCGATCCTCATAGCGAATTTTTGGAGCCCCCCTCCTTCCAGCAAATGAAGGACGATACGGCCGGCGAATTCAGTGGCATTGGCATTATGGTGGGCGTTCGCAACGGCGTTCTCACCGTGATCGCCCCGATCGAAGATACGCCGGCCTTCCGGGCCGGCGTCCGCGCCAACGAAAAGATTCTGGCAATCGATGGAACCTCCACGGAACGAATGACCATCCCCGATTCCGTCAAGCGCCTCCGGGGGCCCAAAGGCACGACCGTGGTCCTGACGCTCCAGTCGCCTACCTCCGGCGAAACGCGGACCGTGGAACTGGTTCGGGACATCATTAAAGTCTCCAGCGTGAAAGGCAGCCGTTTTTTGGAGGATGGAATCGCTTATATTCGCCTGACCAACTTCACGGAAACCACCGCCAGCGACCTCCGAAATGCCCTGCTCAAGCTCCAGGAGAACCGTCCCATCGAATGTCTCATCCTTGACCTCCGGAACAATCCTGGCGGGCTCCTCGCCTCGGCCATCGCGGTCGCCGAACTCTTCCTGCCTCCCCGCGCCGTCATTGTCTCAACCCGTGGCCGGATCGAACCGCCGTTGGTCATCCGTTCCTCTGGAAAAGATCTTCTGCTTGGCAAACCGATCGCCCTGCTCGTCAATGGCGGTTCCGCCAGCGCCTCGGAAGTCGTCGCCGGCGCTCTCCAAGATCATCGGCGAGCGGTTCTCGTGGGTGAACCCACCTTCGGCAAGGCGTCGGTTCAAAGTCTGCTCGCTTTGAACGATCAGTCGGCCATTCGGCTGACCACCGCCTATTACTACACGCCGTCGGGCCGGCTGATCCACGAGGTGGGGATTCAGCCGGACATTGTGGTGCCCCTCGCTCCCGAGGCGTGGCAGAACGTGCTCATCCGTCGCGCGAATGAAGAGATGCCTGGCTCGGTCGAGCCGGCCCTTCTGGAAAAGGCTGCGGATGCCCATGACATCCAGCTCGAACGTGCGGTGGATCTGTTGAAAGGGATCCTGATCTTTCAGGGCAAGCGGTGATCTGGCTGGGAATCGAGACCTCGTGCGATGAAACGGCGGCCGCGGTCGTCGAGAATGGGCGAATCGTCCATTCCCATATCGTACGCAGTCAGATTCCTTTCCACCAGGCGTGGGGAGGTGTCGTCCCAGAAATGGCTGCACGCCGACATCTCGAATGGCTTCCGGAGATCGTCACCGCCGCACGGACCCAGAGCGGCTGCTCCTGGGACACCATCGAAGGCGTATGCGCCACCCAGGGACCGGGTCTTGCCACTGCGCTCCTTGTCGGATTTCAAGCGGCCAAAGCGCTGGCCTGCCGACTGGACGTCCCCTTTGCGGCCATTCACCATCTGGAAGGGCACCTTGTCTCTCCCTTCCTCACGCCCGATCGTCCCACATTCGCCGATCATTGCCCGCTCACCGCCCTCATCGTCTCAGGAGGCCACACCATGCTGGTCAAGGTCGCTCGCCCCGGTCATTATCAGGTCGTGGGCACCACGCTCGACGATGCGGCGGGTGAGGCCTTTGACAAGGGGGCCAAACTGCTTGGTCTCCCCTACCCGGGAGGACCGGCGCTGGAAAAAGCCGCGCAAAGGGGGAATCCGACGGCCGTTCGATTTCCCCGCGCATGTATTGCAAACCGTCCGACGTGCTTCAGTTTCAGCGGACTTAAAACCGCCTTACTCTACCACCTTCGTCGCCACCCTGAGGCGTTGTCCTCTCCCGCGGTACGGGCGGATATCGCCGCATCGTATCAGGAGGCCATCGTCGAGGTTCTTGTCACTCGTACGATGGAAGTCGCGGATCCGCATCGGCCGCTGGCTGTGGTGGGAGGTGTCTCACTCAACGGTCGGCTGAGGGAGCGAATGGCCGAGGCTTGTGCGGAACGCGGAATTCCGCTCTTACTGGCCGAACCGGCGTATTGCGGCGACAATGCCGCGATGATTGCTGCGGCGGCCGGTCTAGGCCTGGGTCGGCATGGGAATGACGCGCTCAATGCCGATTGCGACCCTCAGCTTCCCCTTCCCCTTCCCCTTCCGACAGCCGCGCTCTGATCCCCGTCTCAGCGTTTTTCCGAGGTCGCGCCGCTGGTCTCGACCGTCCCCGATTGGCCCGGGGTCGTTGAACGAATCGGCTTGCCTGCCGGATCCACGAGACGAGCCGTCACGAAAATCAGGAGATTGCGTTTCTGGCTCTGCTGGCCTTTATTCCGGAAAAGAAAGCCAATCAGAGGCAGATCGCCCAGAAACGGAATCTTATCATTGACGGCAATGATCTTTTCCGTAATCAGGCCGCCCATCACCACCGTCGCGCCGTCGTAGATCGAAATCTGGGTTTCCACGGAACGCCGATGGAAAAAGGGCTGGGGCATGCGAACGTGGTACTCGTTGCCCTGCGCATCGGGAAGCGTAACACCATATTCGTACCATGTCGGTTCGGAAACCACCTCCGGCCTCATGTTGAGGTCAATGATGTTGCCTTCTTCGCTGACCTGAGGCACAACGCTCAAAATGACCCCGACTTCCCGCGTCTCAAAATTCTGCGGAAGCGCAACCACTTTAGCCTCAACCGTTTGATTTTGCGTGAGGCTAGTATATCCCATCAATTGGCTCGCCGCGCGGATATCGAACTCGGTCGGATAGATGTATTCCGTCACCACGCGAATGTTCGCTTCGTTACCCGACTTTGTCGTCACCTTCGGGGCTGAGAGAACATCCGCCCGTCCACTCTGTTCCAACATATGAAGGATCACCGAGAGTTCAGGATTCGTCAGAACACTCTGAACCCTCATGATCGCGCCCAGAGACCCTCCCGCCGAAGGGATCAAATCCGTCCCTTCCATGTTCATAAAGCGCAACCCGCGGGTGAATCCCCTGGTATCTGAATTGCGAGCCACTTCGATCCGTTCACGACCGCCCAGAAGCCCCCCTCCTTTCTTCTGAAGAACCTGCCAGTTGTCGGTCAAAAGCCACTCGAACCCGAGCTCTTCCAGGTCGGTCTGATTGACCTCTACAAAGCGCGCCTCGATTTCGACCTGCTTGGGAGGAACGTCAATCTCCCTTAAAATCCGCTCGATCTTCTCGTGATTCGGAGCCGTGTTGGCCACCACCAGTTTGCTGAGCGCCGGCTGAAAGACGATCGAAGCCCCTTTTGGAAATTCGACCCCCATTTTACGGAAGAAGGTTTCCACATCGCCGCCCGGGGGAGCCGCGCGGGCTTCTAACCCGCCACCGCCCCAAGGATCGGCTCCACCACCCCCCTCCGGAGCGGTTGCCATCCCACGGATTTTATCGAGAAATCCCGGTTGCACGGAATACCATTTGGTCTCGATGACTCCATCGGGCGCATCCGACGGAACGATCATCACAATCTGATTCTCGATTCGAAACTTCAGATTGGCCACCGACGTGATGATCTTCAGCGCGGAATAGAGCGAAATGAACCGCGCTGAAAAGGTGATCTCGGGAACCCCAAGCGCCATGGGCGTCGCGGGAGCGCCCCCGCCTACGCCAAAGAGATCGGCCGGCGCCATCGCTGGAGCCGCGGCCGGTCCGACGGTTCCCGGCCCCAGGTTCAAGATGATATTGACCCCTTTCTTAGCCGGATCGTCCGTGGTGGTGTCTTCCGCGATGCTTGCCTTGACCAAAAAATCTACGACATCGTTGATGTTGGCCTGACGGAATTCGATCTGGGGGATAATGATCTTTTCCATCTTTTCGATCAGCGCAGAGGCCTGCCCTTCGCCGCGTTCCGCGGGCGGAGGGGGGGGAGGCGCCACATAGGTGTAATCGCCTGGATTCCAGGCCCCCCGAACGTCCGCCAGCATCTGGGCGGACGTCGCTGACCGCTCGACCGTCCGGATCTTCATGGCCTGCTCTCCGGTCCGTTCTAGATAACGGAGCGCCTCTTTGTTCTCCGGATCGATCGAAAGGGCCGAGGTGAACCGATCCGCAGCCCGTTTCGTGTCGCCAATGGCCAGAAAGCCCCGGCCTTCGCGAATCAACCGATTGACCTCCTCCCGGCGTTTCTGAATTTCCGGTGACCGGGTCACATCCCTCGCTACGCGGGCCGTCTCCTGCTCCTCACGCTCTTTCTGCCGCTTCAATTCCTCCTGAATCGCCGACAATTGCCGTTCGATTCCCCGATGCGCGGGATCCCTCTTGTTGGCCGCCATCGCCAGATCCAGAGCCTCCTGTAACTGGTCGGCCCGGATGAGTTCCTGAATGACCTGAAACTGGGCTTCGCTCAATCCCTGGTTGGCCTCGGCCCGGTCCACCTCGTTCTGAGGACGAACCGGGAGTGCTTCGAGCGCCTTCTGAAACAACGCCATAGCCTCTTTGTACTGCCGTCGTGTCATCGCCATCTTAGCGTCGGCGAGCGCCTTTTTGCCTCGAATCTCCTGCTCACGGAGACGGACAACCGTCTGTTCCGCCAGACGCCGAGCTGCTTCCGCCTCCTGCTCCGGGGTGAGGGGTTGGGCTTGAGTCGGAGGCTCGGCCACAGGTTCCACGGCCTCCGGCGCGGGAGCCGGAGCCTCAGGCTGTGGGGCCGGTGGAATATTGGCGACGGGTGCCGTTGGCTGAGCCGCGGGGGGCACGACGATGGGTGCAAAGAGATCCTCATCGGCCGCGACGGGTTCCGGCTGCGCTGGTGTGGCGGGTGCCTCGGCCGGCATTTCAACAGGCGCTTCGACCACAGCCGGAGCCGCAACTTCATTGTCTACGGCGCCGACGGCGGGGATCTCTTCGTCGGCGTTCTGGGTCAAACCCGGACTCGCCATCAGAATCGCCGCCACGGCACCCGTAACGCCCCAGGTGAACACTTTCGAACTCATGGAATGTCTCTCCGCAAACTAATGCTTCATTCGTGATTCCAACTCATTCGGGGTTGTCACCGCTCCCCACTGGAAGATCCTTTGCGGCCGACCCAGGTTTCCACATCCCTTTTGCTGTCGCGTAATAGCACACGGGACTCCCGGAAGTCAACCTCTTTCAACGTGTAGGTTTCCCCTCGAATCTGAAGCGTTCCACCCATTCGCACCGTATACTCCTGGCGGTCCGGTTTGAACGCCAGCCGCACCTCATACTCGCTGATCGGAACCTCCTCCCCCTTCCGAAGAGCCACTTCACGTCCCGTGGTTCGCGACTTGAGATAGAGCACTGACCGATCCACCAGCACGGGTACCCCTGACCCCTGCGGCCGCTCCTCCACCTGCTGGAATTCGAAACGGACCAGTTCATACCCTTCCACCTCTTCGCCCATACGGACCCAAGTTGTTTTCCGGCTCCGGGTGCTGTTGATCTGATAGAGATCACCGGAAGCCAACCGGTTGACCGCCATGAACTTCAGATGGAACGGCAGCGCCTTGATCTCCAGGACCTGAAGCTTCGCAATAAGGGGGGGATGGCTCTTGGGATCGGTCGGATCGGTTCCATAAAGAAACTCTTCCCAGTTGGTGAATCCGTCTCCATCCCTATCCTGCTGGGCGTCCGCAGGGTCGAGCGGGTTAAGACCATGCCGAACCTCCCATTCGTCCAGCATTCCGTCTTCATCCTTATCGTTGGGAACTTCCCCACTCTGCTTCGCATTGCAAACCGGACAAACCGTGGCATCGTACGGAATGGGCCGCTGACAGTCCACGCACGCCACCCGGAGTTCCGGCACCGACAGCCGTCGAGGCCAGCCGGCAATCTGATAGGGCTTTTCGATCCGATCCTCGGCCTCCCAAAAGGCGTCCAGGACCACGTTGGTCGCTTCGGCATACTTCGGTGTCAGGGCTTTGTTCCACTGTTCGAACTCCCGGTGCGCCCGCTGAACCGTCCCGATTTGGAACGACAAAGCAACGACCGCCGCCACCAGAGCCGCCAACAGGGCGAAAGCCAAAATCCGGTCGTAATACCGGTCCAGCGCCCGAGGGATATCCATGCCCAGGTTCACCCTAGTCCACCCTCCTTGCAAAACGATAAGCGTCCACCTCCAGCCGGATGGCCAGAACCGCTTCCCGACCCGACACGATCCGGGATTCCTTGCTTTCCGCAGCGGCGGGCAAAATCCCTTTCTCCTCCTCTGGGGCCCCTGGGATGACGCGCTTCCGAATGGTCACCTGATCGAGCGGAGCGTTCCACTGGAGGCGGTCAATCGCCAGAAAGATTTCGTGCGCCGCCAAGGCATTCAACACCTGCACGACAACCTCCTCTCGCGCCCGAAACCAGAGTGCAAACCGCATCCGGGTGAGCAACTCCCCGGGAGAGAGAAGACCCGTCTCCGGATTAAACCGGTTGGCTGAAGAACTCTCTTCCTCGACGATCCTCAGCCGCCGGCCCGTGCGAGGCGAAGGCGCAACGGAGGACGGGGATCGGCTGCTCTCTTCCTGCTCCTCCGTTTCAAAAACCTCCCGACCAACCGCATCAATGGCCGTCACCTTGGCTTGAAGAAGCACGTCGCAAAGCCGCCGCGCGATCGTCAACTGCTGCATGAGTCGAGGCACATGCTCCGGTTTTGGCGGAGTCCCCTGGAGATACCTTTCGAAACCAAACGCAAAATCTTTCGGCAGCTCGATGCCGGCCGCCCGCGCCTGATTCAGAAGATCCCGCCGCGTCTGCCAGAAAGAGTCCATGAAGACGGTCGGCTGTTTGAGATCGGGATTCGGCTCAATCTGCCGGGCCGCAAGCCGCTCCTGGATACGGGAAAGGGCATTGGTCAGCAAGGTCAGATTCTTCTCCTCCCGTTCCACATTCTGCAGCGATGGAAAGGGCGCCATCTCGTAGAGGGCGGCCAGTTCTTGTTTCTGTTGCTCGAGCCGGTTTAGCGCCTCCTTATAGCGTCGCAGGCTCCAGAGGAGAAACGCCACATCCGACGCCAGAAGCAGAAGAACTCCCACTCCCAGCACGGCCAGCCACCTTTTCTTTCGTTGCGATCCGGTCACGTTTCGATTCCTCGTCGTCCGCGGTCCCTTTCGCTCACGGCTTCCGGATGCTCACCTCGATCTCGAACTCGGTCATGAAATCCGTCCCATCCACCGGTTTGATCCGCGTCACCTTCACCGGTTCGCTCAAAAACCGACTCTCTTTGAGCGAATTGGCAAAATCGGTGATCGCTTTCTGAGAAATCCGATCATCGAAGGATTGTCCCTTGACCCGAAGCCGCTCCGAGCCACCTCCGTCTTTCCCCTCGTCACCCTCTTCCCGATCCACGACCCGGATTTCCGTCAACCACATCCCGGCCGGAACCTTCTCATGCAGCTCGTCGAGCGCCTCCAGCCAGTGTGTCCTTTTGTTCACGCACTCGAAGAAACGCCCGGCCTGTTGCCACTGCCTGGTCTGCTCCTGTTTCAATGCTTTCAGAAGACGTTCCGTCTCCCTCAAGGCGTCAACCTGCCGGGCGACTCGCGCGGACTGGGACTCCACCTCGCGGATTTCCAAAAAGTAGAACAGGCCCCAGATGCCCACCCCAACCAGAAGGGCTGCCGCCGCGGTCGCAAAAAAGGGAATCCGCGCGAAGAATTGCCGCTCGCGGACCAGATCCTCCGGCATCAGCGTGATCTCGATGGGGCAAGAGCCCGCCAGCCGGAGCGCCACACCGACGTTCGGCGCCAGCGAGAGAATGTCCCTCCCCACCTGCTCCAAGTCCAGCGCCTCGGAAACGGGCATATTCGTGAACGGATTGAACAGCTCGACTGGAATCTTGAGCTTTTCCGCCATGAACTCATCGAGACGGGGAATCAGGCTGCTTCCGCCTGTCAGGAAGAGACGACCTGGCTGACTCCCCCCCTGCTGGCTTCGATAGAAATTAACCGTCCGGCTGATTTCCGCATGAAGCCGGGTCATCACGTTCCGGACCACCCGCCCGACCCGCTCTCTCGGCGTCCGGCCCCCCTCGTCGTAGCTGCTGCCAAACCCGACGAAGCCCTGTTCCCGCTTCAGCTTCTCTGCTTCCGCATAGGGGACGCCAAACTCCTTCATGATCTCGCGCGTGATCGTATTGCCGGCGATCGGAACCGTTCGACTGAACAGCCGGCTGTCCTCCGAAAAGAGCACCGTGGTCACGCGACCTCCGATATCAAGCAACATCGTGCACCCTTCCGCCTCGGGATAGTTGTATCGAAGGGCGTTGTAAAGCGCGAGATGGGAAACCTCGACCAGCTCCGGAATCAGACCGGCCGCTTCCACACAGTCCGTAATCCGATTGACCAGATCCCGCTTGGCGGCCACGATCATCGCGGTCACGTCCCCCTCCGCCCCCGCGATCAATTGGTAATCCCAGATCGTCTCCTCGATTGAAGGAATGTTCTGCTGCGCCTCGTATTGAACGATCTGAGCAATCTTATCCTCGGCCACCGGTGGCAGTTTGGCAAACGTTGCAAACGCCAACTGACTGCTAATCGCGATGGCCACCGGCCCTGGCCGAATCTCCTGGGATCGAATCACGTCCCGAAGCGCCGCGACAATGTAGGGCGAGGCATCGAGCTCCTCGTCCGGCGATATCTCCAGGGGAGTAATGCCATAAGCGGCCAACTCGATGCCGCCGCTCGGAATCGCCCGGAACTCCGCGAGTGTCAGCCGCGTCGCCCCGATATTCAATGTCAAAATCCGGTCCCGTTTAAACATAAAACTTACTCAGCGGGCAAGTTCCTCGTAATCGTCCGGCCGATCCAGAACGAACGGCGTCTGGTCATGACGGAGCAGATACCCTTCCCGGACGATAATAGCCGGACTGGGCTGCTTCCACCACTCTCGAACCCGCCCCACCGTATCCTGATACCGGCGGTCCACCTCGCTTCGACTATCCACCACCCGACCGTCCACGCTCGCCTCCACCGCCACGGCAATTGGGGTTCCATAACGGAGGAGGGCGGCCGGTCTCAGAAAGAGCGTGGCCCATCGGGATTCGCGCCGATTCCGGTCTACATCCACATACGGGGCCGTTCCTCGGAAGAGGGTGTAGCGGGGCGTTTCGCCGGCGCGCGCGGGCGGAATCACACTCAGCACATAAAACTGGAAGGTCAGTTGATCGATCCACCGATCCGCCCCCTCCGCCGGCAGGGTTTGATATTCCGCGGCAATCTGGAGCCACTCCCGGGAGGCCGGTGGCCCGCGATGAAGCGTGGACCCGCCGCGATACTGATAGACCGGGGAGTTCACGCGGGCATTCCGGTCCAGTCCCGTCAGGGTCCGGATCGTGACGATTTTCGGAGCCGCTTCAGGCGAAGGGGGCTGCTGCCCCAGGGCCGATCCCACTCCCGCCAGTACGAAACTCCAACACGCTGGGGCAATCCATCGAGTCGCCTTCATGGGCCGGTTCTCCCGCTGCGCCGGACGTCTGATCCCGCGGCGATAGGGGGAGTATAAAAATACGGTGCGAAAGAAATCAACACCAAAAAGGAAATTGTTTCGCGTCCGTTTCATCGTCGCTCAAGTTCGGCCGCCCGTCGAAAACAGGCTGCCGCTTCCGACCGCCGTCCCAGGGCCTGCAGCACCACCCCCCGGTTGTGCCAGGCCCGCGCGTTCCCGGGGGAAAGCATGGTGGCAATCTCCAGCATCTCCGCCGCCTCTTCCCGCGCTCCTCGTCGGAACAGCAGAATGGCCAGATTGATCCGCGCCCGGTCGTGATCCGGCCGGATCCGGAGCGCTTCACGATAGGCCCGTTCGGCGTGAACGGGATCGCCCTCCTCCATCCACCAGACGCCGAGGCTATAGTGAGCGTCCGCCAGCTCCGGACAAAGATCGAGCGCCCGACGATAGTGCTCTCGCGCGGATCGTCGTCCCTCGCCTCCCCGCGCATGAAACGCCGCCCCGATCTCGTATTCGAGCTCCGCCTCAAATGGAACCCCATCCGTTGGCGCGCGGATGGGCGCATGAACAAGAAGGGCCGCACACGCGGTCACCCCCACGCCCCCCCACCACCGCCACCCCGGAACCAACACATACCGGCTCAACCACTGAAGCCCGCCGGCGGCAAAGACCGCCATCAGAGGGAGCAGTGGAGCCCGATACCGCGCGGTGGGGAAAAAAAGGATCACGCCGATTGCAATCAGGGCCACCATAAGCGCTGTCCACCGGGCTCGGGCGTCCGACGTTCCGAGCAGTACGAGCCCAGCCAAGCCGAACGTCCCGATCAGAGAGAAGGGAAAGGACACAGGCCCCCATCGCCAGATCAGCGCCGAAAGAATCCGGGAGCGCCGGCGCAGGGCGTAAGGATCAAGATTCCGTGGAATCTCCCGCGCCGCCAGAACGAGAAGCGTTTTTCGCCACAAGCCGGCCAGAAAAGCCATGGGATGCGCCCGTAGAAAGCCCATCGCCTGCCGCCAAAAGTAACGGTCGGCCTCGATCGCATTCCGGGCCCCCTGCCGATAGGGGGTTTGCACCAAGCGATCCCAATCCACGCCGGGACGTAAGGCCTGCGTCATCTCGGCATGAGGGTTATTGCCAATGTAAAAGTTGATGCCACTGTTGGTGGAGATCGGCACCCACTCTCCGCTCACCACCCAGTTCCGGAGCGTTACCGGAGCGATGGCCACGATCGCCCCTCCCAGCACCCCAGCCACCGCCCGAAGTCCCCGAATGGCTTTCGCTTTCCAAAACCTCTCTCCTCCCGACGCTCGAAACGCCGCTCCACCGGCCACCGCCGGAAGCGCGGCCAGCAGATGCGGAACCGCCAGAGCCGAAGCACCCCAGAGGAATCCGCTCCCGGCCCAGCGAACGGCGGATGGTTCCTCCCACGCCCGAAAGGCCATCCACGCGCCTGCGACCGCCAACGCCGTCCCCATCGCGGTCGGCATCACCTGGGAAGTATAAAAGAGCAACGGCCCGCAAAGCGCCGTCGTCACTCCCGCCACCCACGCCCACCGGGACCCCAGAAGGCGTCGTGCGATGGCCCACGTACCCGCCGAAATCGCCGCGGCCCAGAACGCATTGGCCACCCTGGCCGCCGTCACCGATACCCCCACCACCCCATAGATTAACGCCAGGAACCAGACGTAGAGCGGGGGCTGCCAGTACGGCCCCGAGCTCTCCTGGCCACGGAGAAGCGCCTGCGCCCGAGAATGAACCGTCGCCGCATCCACGAGCGGAAACCGATAGGCCGGGTCGTGGCGGGTCTCCGCAATATAGGCCCCATGGATCGCCAGCGTCAGCAGGGCCAGCCCGATAGGGGGTACGAAACGATGCCAGGAAAAGTCATTCGCCATGACCGGGCTGTTCTACCCCAATCCCCCCCACCCTGAAAAGCCTTTTTCATTGACGCCGGAGCCTCAGAACGAGATCATAGCGAGTTTGTTCAGCAAACAGGATTTAACCATGGTCGTCTATCACATTCACTATCGCCCCTCGCCTCCCCCCCTGGAAAGCGAATGGGACGATCCCGTCTGGAACACGGCCGAAACCGTCACTCTGGAGTGGCACCACCCGGACGCCAGTCCCCACCGTCCTCGAACATCCGTCCGGTTGCTTCACTCGCCCGAAGGCCTCCATCTCTTCTTCCGGGTGGACGATCGCTACGTCGTGGCCCGCCACACCCGTCTCAACGATCCCGTCTGCAAGGACAGCTGCGTGGAATTCTTTGTCGAGCCTCCCGGAAACCGGGGCTATTTCAACTTCGAGTTCAACTGTGGCGGCGTGCTCCACCTCTCCCATATTACCGATCCGACCCGCGACAACGGCCGTTTTCGCGGCATCCAGCTGGCCACCCCCGAACTCGCCAGGATGGTCCAAATCCGATCCCCCTGGAAGGCACCCGTCGTTCCTCCGATCGAGCAACCGGTCGTCTGGACGCTTCAGGCCGCCATCCCCTACCGCCTTTTCGAAACGGTCATCGGCCCCGTCCGTCCGGTCGGCCAGACCCCCTGGCGCGGCAACTTCTATAAATGCGGCAGCGACTGGCCTCACTACCTTGCGTGGTCGCCCATCCGCGGCGATCTCGACTTCCATCAGCCCCGCTTTTTCGGCCGTCTGGAGTTCAGCCCCAACGGGGAGACCCCGCCGCCGCTCAAACCCGCGACCCCGAAGGCTTGACCCCGCCGCAGGGGTGTGGTAACAGCCTCTCATGACACGTCCCATCGGTTTCGACTGCGAGCGTTATCTGGTCGAACAGCGTGCCGCCATTCTCGAACGCGTTCGCCGATTCTCCAAACTCTACCTCGAGTTCGGGGGCAAGCTTCTCTTCGACTATCACGCTTCCCGGGTATTGCCCGGCTTCGACCCGAACGCCAAGATCCGCCTTCTCCAATCGCTCCGGGAAGAAACCGACATCCTGCTCTGTCTCTATGCCGGCGATATCGAACGGCGGAAATTGCGCGCCGATTTCGGAGTCACCTACGATTCTGATGCGCTCATGCTGATTGACGGGCTCCGGGAACGAGGTCTCGACGTCACGGCCGTCGTTCTGACCCGCTTCGACCCTTCCTTCCCGGCGGCCGTGGCCTTTCGGAACAAGTTGGAACGGTTCGGCATCCAGGTGGTCACCCATGCGGCCACCCCCGGCTATCCCACCGAGGTGGATCTCATTCTGAGCGAGCGGGGTTTTGGAGCCAATCCCTTTGTCGAAACCCATCGGCCGCTCGTCGCGGTCATCGCTCCCGGCCCCAACAGCGGGAAGATGTCCACCTGCCTCTCCCAGCTCTACCACGAACATTGCCGCGGCATCCGGGCCGGCTATGCGAAGTTCGAAACCTTCCCCATCTGGAACATCCCACTGAAACATCCCGTCAACCTAGCCTACGAAGCCGCCACGGCCGACCTGGGTGACACGAATCTGATCGATCCCTTCCACCTCGAAGCCTATGGCCAGACGGCGGTGAATTACAATCGCGACGTCTCCCTCTTCCCCCTTCTGAAACGCATCCTCAGCCGGCTCATGGGCGAGCAGGTCTATCGCTCCCCCACCGACATGGGCGTCAACCGCGCCGGGTTCGCGATCACCAATGATGCCGTGGTCCGCCACGCCGCCGGGCAGGAGATCGTTCGCCGCTATTTCCGCGCGGCCTGCGAATATGCCCTCGGCGCCGGCAGCCGAGAGGCCGTCGCGCGGGTGGAAAGCCTCATGGAAGAGCTGACCTTGAAACCCGAATCCCGACCGGTCGTCTCGCCGGCTCGGGAAGCCGCCGCCGGAGCCGCGGCAGCGGGTAAAGGATTTCAAGGGATTTACTGCGGCGCCGCCATTCAGCTCGACGACGGAACGATCATCACCGGTCGGAACTCCCCCCTCTTTCATGCCGCCTCCAGCCTGATCCTGAACGCCATTAAGCATCTGGCCGGAATTCCCGACAAAATTCACCTGCTTCCTCCGGCGATCACGCAGTCCATTGCCGCCATGAAGGAGAATCTCCTTCACAAAAACAACCCCAGCCTGGACGTGGAGGAGATGCTCATCGCCCTCAGCATCAGCGCCATGAGCAACCCGGCCGCCCAGCTCGCCATGGAAAAGCTTCCGGAATTGCGCGGCCTGGAAGTCCACCTGTCCCATATCCCCTCCTCCGGCGATGAGGCCGGTCTCCGCCGGCTCGGCGTAAATCTCACCAGCGATCCCCTCTTCCCCAGTCGCAACCTTTTCGTTCCCTGACGTCGGCGGCACTTTGGCCTTCTCTCCCTCCTGGGACGCTGATATGATAAAGCGAACGAGGGAGGTCTCCGATGAATGTTCTGGTGATCTATGCCCATCCCAATCCGGCCAGTTTCAACCATGCCATCCTGGAGACCGTCGTCAAAACCTTCCAAAACCGAGGACACGCCTGCACCGTCCGCGATCTCTACGGCATCCGTTTCGACCCCATCCTCGCCCCGGCGGACTTCGATGCCATCCAAAAGGGCTCCGCGCGGCCGGATGTCGCCGACGAACAACGCTTTGTCCAGGCCGCCGATCTTCTGGTCTTCATTCACCCCATCTGGTGGTTTTCCGTCCCAGCCATCCTGAAAGGATGGATTGACCGGGTCTTCACATACGGATTTGCTTACACGGTAACCGACCAGGGCCCCGCTCCCCTTCTGAGGGGGAAAAAAGCCGCCATTTTCAATACGACCGGCGGCGCCGAGGCCGCCTACGAACAGGGCGGTTTCCATACGGCCCTCAAGGCCGTTTTCGAAACCGGTACCTTGGCCTTCTGCGGCATCGAGACCATTCACCATCGCTTTTTCCATGCGGTTCCCTACGTCACGCCCGAAGAGCGAACGGCGATGCTCCTTCAGGCAAAACAGGATGCCGAACGTCTGGCCGCGTCATGAGCGAGATCCCGGACTTTCTCCTCGCCCTCCTGCGTTGCCCGGTCTGTCGTTCCCCCATCCAGCGACGGGACCCCGCCGCCCTTCAGTGCGTGAACCCCGCCTGCCGCCTTGGCTATCCCATCCGCGATGGAATTCCGATCATGCTCGAGGAAGAGGCCCTCCGTCCGCCGCTGGAGAGACCTCCCCCCCCGCCGCGCCCTCCGTCATGAGCTCCGACGCCCCGTCGCCTGCCACCACCGCTCTGGAACGCCTAATTCAGGCCGAGGGCGCCCTTTCCATCCTCATGCCGGCGCACAATCTCGAGGCCGTCATCGCCACCAATCTCCGCCGGGTCCATGCTTTCTTTTCGCGTTTTGCGATTCCCTTTGAAATCCTTGCCATTGACGATGGCAGCACCGATGGAACGGCCGGACAGATCCGTCGGGCCGAACAGGAGCTGCCCCATGTTCGCGGGCTCTATCTCGAACAGAATATGGGCAAAGGCGCCGCTCTCCGGGCCGGTTTCGAACGTGCCCGCGGCGCGTTCATCCTCTTTCTCGACGCCGATCTCGACCTTCCGCCCGAACAGGCGGTTTCCTTCTTCGAGGTGATGGAAACAACCGGCGCCGATGCCGTGATTGGATCCAAGCGACACCCCGCCTCCCGTCTCCACTATCCGCTTCTCCGACGGATCGTCAGCACCGGCTACTACCGTTTCATCAAGCTCGCCTTTGGCCTTCCGCTCCGCGATACGCAGACCGGGCTCAAACTGTTCCGACGCGCCCCTCTGGCCTATGCCTTTCCCCGCATGCTCGTGAAGGCCTTTGCCTTCGACCTCGAACTCCTCGCGCTCATCCACCATCGCGGCTTTTCCATCGCTGAGGCGCCGGTCCAGGTGGTGTTCCACGGAACGCTGGGAGGACTTTCATGGCAGGCGGTGCGCTCCGTGCTCAACGATACCCTCGCCGTCTTCTACCGCCTCTACCTACTCCGTTATTACGACGCCATCCCCGATGTGCATCTTCCTCATCCCCTTCCTTCCGTCACCGTCCTTATCGCCTGTCCCGCCGAGACCGAGTACCTTCACCAGGCCCTCCGCGCCCTTTCCCGCCAAACCATTCCCCCTCAGGAGATCCTTCTCCTCCCAGACCATCCCTCCGGCCACCCCTGGCCGTATCCCGTTCGGGAGATTCCCACCGGCCGCCTCCGTCCTGCCGAAAAACGAAATGTGGGCATTCGGGAAGCCCAGGGGGAGATCATTGCCTTTCTCGATGATGACGCCTACCCATCCCCAGACTGGCTGGAACGGGCCCTTCCATACTTCTCCCTTCCCGGCGTCGTCGGCGTTGGCGGTCCGGCCGTCACCCCCCCTGACGATCCCTTCCTGGCTCAATTGAGCGGCGCCGTTTACAGCCGACGGATCGTTTCGGGGGACGCCCGTTTCCGATATCTCCCCGGCCGTGTCCGCGAAACCGATGATCTTCCCAGTTGCAACCTCCTGGCCCGGGCGGAGTCGCTCCGAGCGGCGGGGGGGTTTCGTACCGACTTCTGGCCCGGCGAAGATACGCTGCTCTGCCTCGATCTCGTCCACCGCCAAAAGGGACGTCTCTTCTATGAACCCCGCGCCCTGGTATTTCACCACCGTCGCCCGCTCTTCCTCCCCCATCTGCGGCAGGTGGGTCGTTACGCTCTCCACCGGGGCTTTTTTGTCCGCCGCTTCCCGCCCAACAGCCGCCGTCTGGCCTACTTTCTGCCTTCCGCCTGGCTGGTGTTTCTCGTGTGCGGCGCCCTCGCTGCCGCGCTCTGGCCGCCCGCTCGTCTCCTCTGGATTCCGACCGTTCTGCTCTATCTGCTTCTGACGCTCCTGTTCTCCTTCGAGCGCCAACCGATCCGCTGGTTTCTTGTCTGGCTCGGCATCCTCACCACTCACCTCGTCTACGGCTGGCGCTTTCTCCAGGGTCTCGCCGGCCTCGGCCTACCCCGACGCCCAGCGCCTTTCGATCACCCCTCCGAACAACGCCGGGCGCCAGAAGGATCGCCGCCATGCGTATCATGATCGGCTATCCTCCCCTTCCTTCGCCCAAGGGCGTTCCTCTCCTCTCCCAGAATCGCCAGTTTCAGTGGTTTCATAAGCCGACCTATGTCTATCCTGTCATCCCGGCTTGGGCCGCAACGCTGGCCGCCCGAGACGGTCATGAGGTTCGCTGGGCCGATGGCATCGCGGAAGGATGGACGCCCGGCCAGTTCGAACGGGCCGTCCTCGATTTCCAGCCCGATCTCCTCCTGATCGAAACCAAAACCCCCGTCGTCAAACGCCACTGGGCCATCATTCGCCGTCTCAAAGAGATCTATCCCGAAGGCCGGATCGCCCTCTGCGGAGATCACGTGACCGCCCTCCCCGAAGAGTCCCTCCAGGCGTGTCCCGTGGATCTCATCCTTACCGGTGGGGACTACGATTTTCTCCTTCGCGAGCTGTTGCGCCGATGGGACAAGCCGGCCGAATGGCCGCCCGGCCTCTGGACGAGGGAAGGCGACCGCCCTGTTTCGACGGGCCCCTTCCGTCTCCATCCCGATCTGGTGGAGCTGCCTTTCATTGACCGTGACCTCACCCACTGGCGGCTCTACGCTTTCGAAAATGGCAACTTCCGAGAGACTCCCGGCACTTACATCATGGCCGGCCGCGACTGCTGGTGGGGAAAATGCACCTTCTGCGCCTGGACCACGCTCTACACCCGTTGGCGGGTACGTCCACCGGAACAGGTCGCCGACGAAATCGGTTTTCTCATCGAACGGTACGGTGTTCGAGAGATTTTCGACGATACCGGCTGCTTCCCCGCGGGCCAATGGCTCCGGCGCTTCTGCGACCTCGTCATCGCCCGAGGCTATCCCCGACGCGTGACCCTCGGCTGCAACATGATTCCCGGCGTTCTCTCCCAGACCCAGTACGACCTGATGGCCCGTGCCGGATTCCGATTCGTTCTCTTTGGCCTCGAATCCGCATCCCAGGAGACGCTCACCCGCATCCGCAAATGCGGCCGGGCGGCCGACATCGAACAGTCGGTCCGCATGGCCAAGCAGGCCGGGCTCGAACCGCACGTCACGTGCATGGTCGGATACCCATGGGAAACGGAAGAACAGGCGCGGGCCACCCTACGCCTCACCCGCTCGCTTTTCGACCGAGGCTATATTGACTCCCTACAGGCCACCATCGTCATTCCCTACCCGGGAACTCCTCTTTTCCGCGAATGTCAGGAAAAAGGCTGGCTAAAGACGGAAGACTGGGACCGCTACGACATGCGGGAGCCCATCATGAAAACCCCCATGCCGGACGCCGTTTTGATGGCCCTGACCCGGAACCTCTACCGTTCCTTCCTGACGCCGCGTTTTCTCTGGCGCAAACTCCGCTCGATCCGGAGTTGGTCCGATATCCGGTTCTACTGGCGCGCCGGCCTCCGCGTCCTGGGGCATCTCCTGGATTTCCGGGGATAAAAAAAAGGCGCGGAGCGATCCGCTCCGCGCCCTTACCGTGCATCCCTTTGGGGTCAGTCGTATTTCCGGAACACCAGGCAGGCGTTGTGCCCCCCAAACCCGAAGGCGTTGTTCAACGCCACCCGGACGGGAAACTCACGCGCCTGGTTCGGCACGTAGTCGAGATCGCAGGCCGGATCCGGCGTCTCGTAGTTGATGGTCGGAGGAACCACCCCGTTGCGGATCGTCAGCGCGCACACCACGCTCTCGATGCCACCCGCCGCGCCCAGCAGATGACCGGTCATGGACTTGGTGGAACTGACCATCAGCCGCCGGGCATGCTCCCCGAACACCGCCTTGATGGCCGCCGTTTCGCACCGGTCATTGAGGGGCGTGCTTGTCCCATGGGCGTTGATGTAATCCACCTCCTCCGGCTGAATGCCCGCCCGCCGCAAGGCCGCCGCCATGGCCCGGGCTGCCCCTTCGCCATCGTCGGGCGGCGCCGTCATGTGGAAGGCATCGCAGGTCGCCCCCATCTCGACCGCCTCGCAGTAGATCCGGGCGCCTCGCTTCCGGGCATGCTCGAGCTCCTCCAGAATCAGGATGGCCGCCCCCTCACCCATGACGAACCCATCCCGGTGAAGGTCAAAGGGCCGCGAGGCCTTCGTCGGCTCGTCATTCCGGGTGCTCATCGCCTTCATGATGGCAAAACCGGAGATACCCAGAGCGCATATGGCCGCTTCCGCGCCACCGGCGACCATGATGTCCGCCTCGCCCATCTTGATCTGGCGAATGGCATCACCGATGCAGTGGGCCGCCGACGCGCAGGCGGAAACAATTCCGTAATTGGGCCCCTTCAGGTTGTAGGCTATCGCAATCAACCCGGAGGCCATGTTTGAGATCATCATCGGAATCATGAAGGGCGAAACACGGGAGGGCCCCTTGTCTAGCAACTGCTTGTGCTGGGTCTGAAGCGTCCACAATCCGCCTACACCCGATCCGACAATCACGCCGGCCCGAGTTGGATCCTCGCGCGACGGATCGAGTCCCGAATCGGCCATCGCCATCTTGGCCGCCGCCATGGCGTAGTGGGCGTAGGGATCCATCCGCCGCTGTTCCTTCCGATCCACGAAGGCATCCAGGTCGAGCTCCCTGACCTCGCCCGCAATCCGGGTTTCCATGCCCGATGCGTCGAACTTCGTAATGGGCCCGATCCCGGATTCGCCTTTCGTGATCCGTTCCCAGAACCGGGCCAGGTCGCACCCGAGGGGTGAAACGACCCCCAGGCCGGTGACCACGACTTGTCTTGATTCCATTTCGGACTCCTCTTGAACCGGCTAACCTCTGCCCTGGAACGGAACCGATCTTCCGGCGGCAGACGGATGGCTCAGCTCTTGCCCTTCGCCTTGAGGAAGGCAATCACATCGCCGACCGTTTTCAGCTTCTCCTGATCCTGTTCGCTGATCTCCTCCCCGAACGCCTCCTCGAGCTCCATGACAAGTTCCACGAGGTCGAGCGAGTCGGCCTTGAGATCCTCCACAATGGAAGCCTCCGGCTTCACCTGCTCAGGGCTCACGCCCAGTTTATCCACGATGATGTCCCTGACCTTTTCTTCCAACGACATGACCGTCTCCTTTCGTTGATGTCTTGCTTCTCCGTTACATAACCATGCCACCGCAGACCGGGAGCACTTGTCCCGTCATGTAGGCAGCATCCTCACTCGCCAGAAAGGCCACCGCCGCAGCCACATCCTCGGGCTGCCCCAGCCGTTTCATTGGAATCAGCTCGCGCAACCGGGCTTTGGCCTCCTCGGGCAACTTGTCGGTCATCGCGGTCGCGATGAATCCCGGCGCAATGGCGTTGACCCGAATCCCCCGGGAGGCCAACTCCTTCGCCGCCGCCTTGGTCAGGGCAATCAGCCCTCCCTTCGACGCCGCATAGTTCGCCTGGCCGGCGTTCCCCATGATCCCCACCACCGACGCGATGTTGATCACGGTCCCCCGCTCCGCCTTGAGCATCGGGCGGGATGCCGCCTTGAGCATCGCGAAGGCACCCTTGAGATTGATGTCCAGCACCGCATCCCAATCGGCCTCGCTCATCCGGAGGATCAGATTGTCCTTAGTAATGCCGGCGTTGTTGACCAGAATGTCGAGCCGACCTCCCAACGCCGTCACCGCCTCCTCGACCGCCCGCCTGGCGTCTTCGAAGCGGCTGACGTCGCAGACCACAGCGACCGCTTTCCGACCCGACGCCCGGATCTCCTCCACCACCGGCGCCATCACCTCGGCATTGAGATCGCAAATGGCCACATCCGCCCCTTCCGACGCCAGCCGCAGCGCGATCGCCCGCCCGATCCCCCGCGCTCCACCCGTCACCAGCGCCGTCTTTCCGACCAGCCGTCCGACCGAAGCCGACGGGGCGGTGCCCGCCGACGCTGCGGACGCGCTTTTCCCAATGGCGGCCACCAGCGTTGGCACGTCCGACACGTTCAAAAGCTCGGCCTTTTCGTCCATCCGCTTGACCAGCCCTGTCAGCACCGCCCCGGGACCGAATTCGATGTAACGGTCCACCCCCATCGCCTTCATCGCGGCCACCGACTCGGTCCACTGAACGGAGGAGGTCACCTGACGAACCATGGCCTCCCGGATGGACGCCGGATCCCCATGGGGCTTGCCGGTGACATTGGAAAGTACCGGAAAAGCCGGGGGCTGGAACGTGACACCTTCGAGAACGGCCTTGAGCCCTTCCGCGGCACGCGCCATCAGGGACGAGTGGTACGCCCCCGCTACAGGAAGACGAATCGCCCGCTTGGCGCCGGCCTCCTTCGCCAGCCGCTCGGCCTCCGCGATCGCGGCCGCGGAACCGCTGAGCACAATCTGCCCGGGCGCGTTGAAGTTAGCCGGCGTCGTCCCGGCCGCCTGAGCGATTTCCAGCACCTTCTCGTCGGGAAGCCCGATCAGGCTGATCATGCCACCGGGTTCGGCGTCGCAGGCCTCCTGCATCAGACGCCCCCGGGCCGCCAATACGCGAAGCCCGTCCTCAAAGGAAATCACCCCGGCCGCATAAAGCGTCGTCCACTCGCCAAGGCTCAACCCCGCCGCCACCACCGGAGGTTCTGTTCGTCCGGCTTTCTTCCACGCCTCCAAACAGGCCGCACTGACGGTGAAAATCGCCGGCTGGCAGTGAACCGTTTTCGTCAGTTCGGAGGCCGGCCCTTCGAAACAAAGCTTCGCCAGATCGTAACCAAGGACCTCATTGGCTTTATCGAACAGGGCCCGGCACGAAGGCCAGGCGGCCGCGAGGTCCTTCCCCATCCCAGGGGTCTGGGTGCCTTGCCCTGCAAATAGCCACGCACTTTTCATCGTCGCTCTCCTCTTGCTTAGAGTTGGATCACCGAGGCCCCCCAGGTCAGACCGCTGCCAAAGGCCACCGTCAGAATACGGTCACCCGGACGGATTCGTCCCGCTCGAACCGCCTCGTCCAGGGCCACGGGAATCGAAGCCCCGGACATATTCCCAGTCCGCTCCAGGTTGAGGTAGAAACGTTCCATGGGCAGTTCGAGCCGCTCCGCGATCGCTTCAATGATCCGCTGATTGGCCTGGTGCGGGATCACCCAGTCAATCGCGTCCAGGGTGCAGCCGGCCCTTTCGATGGCCTCCCGTGCGGCCTGGGACATGTTCACCACCGCATGGCGGAATACCTCCCGTCCGCTCATCCGAATCGAATGCTCTCGTGCGGCCACCGTCTCGGCCGAGGCCGGCTTCCGACTTCCTCCGGCCGGCACGACAAGCAGATCGGCCAGCCGGCCATCACAGCCCATCGCCGTAGCCAGCAATCCCCGCCCATCCTCCGCTCGCGACCAGAGGACCGCACCCGCACCATCCCCAAAAAGGACGCAGGTCTGACGATCGGTCCAGTCCACGATGGCGCTCATCTTCTCCGCCCCGATGACCAACGCATGGCGGACCCGCCCGCTTTCGATAAACACACGCGCCACTTCAGAGCCGTAGATAAACCCTGAGCAGGCGGCCTCAAGATCGAAACAGAAGGCCCTCTCCGCACCCAGGGCCCGCTGCACCAGGCAGGCCGTACTCGGCAGGAGATGATCGGGTGTCACCGTCGCCACGATGATCAGATCCACCTCCGTCGCAGCCAGCCCGGCCGCTTCCAGGGCCCGGGCGCCCGCCTTCGCCGCCAAGTCCGATGCCGCCTCCTCGGGCGCCGCGATCCGCCGTTCGCGAATCCCCGTGCGCGTCCGAATCCACTCGTCCGAGGTGTCCACGATCTTTGTAAAATCCTCGTTGGTCATCACCCGCGCCGGCAAGTAGGAGCCGGTTCCAGCAATGACCGCACGCATGCGAGGAGCCGTCTTGTCGTGTGTGTTCATGGAACTGGAAGTTTCCGAAGGTCCGCCACAATCGCGTCGTTCAAACCGTGCCCGATCCACTCGCCGGCCACCCGGATGGCATGAAAAATCGCCTTGGCCCGGGAGGCCCCGTGCGTCACGATACAGACCCCATTGACCCCCAACAACGGCGCCCCCCCATAGCCCTCGGGATCCAGCTTCTGCTTGAGGGATCGAAGCGCCCCGCGGAGCAAAAACAGGCCCAGCAACCGGATCGGCGTCCGGGTGAACTCCTGGCGGATCCAATGCCCCACCGCATGGGCGGCGCTTTCCGCCGTTTTCAACAGGACATTCCCCACAAATCCATCGCAGACGATCACGTCCGTCTCCCCCTCGAAGACATCGTGCCCTTCGACGTTGCCCCGGAAATTCAGCCCGCTCTTCTGCAACAGAGGAAAAACGGCCCGCGTCAGCGCATTCCCCTTCCCATCTTCCTCGCCGTTGCTCAACAGGCCGACCACCGGATGCACCACGCCGAGAATCTCCCGCGCATAGACGCTGCCCATCACCGCGAACTGGACCATCTGTTCCGGGTCCGGCTCGATATTCGCACCCGCGTCAATCAACACCACGGGTCGTTTCTGGGTAGGCATCACCGCGGCAATCGCCGGCCGAATCACCCCTTCGAGCGTCCGAAGCCGCAGATGGGCCGCGCCCATGAAAGCCCCCGTGTTCCCGGCCGATACAGCGGCATCCGCCTCTCCGTTCCGAATCAGTTCGATGCTGCGCACGATCGAACTGTCCCGCTTCTTCATCACGGCTTGAGAGGGGGATTCGCCCATCCCGATCACCTCACTGGCCGACACAAGCTCGAGCTTGGACGATACCCCCCGGTATTTCGTCAACTCGCTCCGGATGGCCGACTCCACCCCCACCAGAAGCAGCCGCTCCACGCTGGGCAGCTCCCGCGCCGCCCAAACCGCACCCGCCACAATCTCGGAGGGCGCAAAATCGCCCCCCATGGCATCCACGGCGATACGCATGGCGGTCAGTCGGCCTCGGTCGCCACGACCTGACGGCCCCGGTAATACCCGCAGGACGGGCAGACGCGGTGCGGCCGATGCGACTGCCCGCACTTGGGACAGGACACGGTCGTCGGAAGCGGCTTCTTGTGAGCGGCTTTCCGACTTCGAATCCGGCTTTTCGACGTTTTCCTTTTCGGAACACCCATGGTTCACTCCGTCAGGTTGAGCGCATCCAACGGCTCCCAACCCGTGGCGGAAAACCCTTTCGAGCAGCGGCACTCGCGCTCGTTCAGATCCTGCCCGCATCGGGGGCACAGCCCCCGACACGTCTCCGCACAGACGGGATGCGTTGGAAAAGCTAGAATGGTATCCTCTCGAAAATCCTCCGTCAAGTCCAGCTTGAGGGTCAAGGGATCCGGGCAGGCATAGGACCGAACAAAATCCGTCACCCGAATCTCGCGAACGAAAGGCCGGGCGCAACGCACACAGACAAAGGCCACCCGACACGACAACACACCCCGGACCAGAACCTCCCCCGGCAACAGCTCCACGGTCAGCCGATAGTGAATCGGCGTTTCGACCCTCACGACCGCATCGTGCAGGTCGGTGAGGACCGACTCCTCGTCGCCTTCCACAATCTGCGGTCCCGGCGCCAGACGACCGACATCGAGAATCATGACCTGCCTCCCCCCTGAAGGACCTCTCTCCGGGTCTGAACCCACCGTTCGATCCATCGTTGAACCGCCTCCGGAACAAGTTCGGAGGTGTCCCCTCCCCGTTCGGCAATCTCCCGAACCACACTGGAACTGATATAGCTCAACGCTTCCTTGGGCATCAGAAAGAGCGTCTCAACGTCCGGTGCCAGCTTCCGGTTCATGAGGGCCATCTGAAACTCGTATTCGAAATCGGAATAGGCACGGATCCCGCGGACAAGAACCCGAATCCCCTTGCGCGCCGCATAAGCTACCAGCAAACCGTCGAAAGGTTCCACCTCCACATTCGGAAGATAGGCAACTGCCTCGCGGGTCATCGCCACACGATCCTCCAAAGCGAACATCGGACTCTTCCGCGGCGGAACGGCGGCAATCGCCAGGACGACCCGCTCGAAAATCCGAGCCACCCGCTCGAGCACATCCAGATGCCCAAGGGTCAACGGATCAAAAGTGCCAGGATAGATGGCCGCACGATTCACTCGTCTGTCCTCGCCATGCCCAGCAACCGGTTCTGCCCATACCGCTTCTCCCAGGCCAGGCGCCAGCCATCCCCCCGCCAGGGTTCTGCCCATGACGGCTCTTCCATAACAAATATCCCCCCCTTTTTCAAGAAGCCGTTTTCCCCGATCAATCCCAAGAACTCCCCCACCCATTCCGCCCCACCCTCGTAAAGGACAAACGGAGGATCCATAAAGATAATATCAAACGACGTTTCTGCGGGCCGGCTGAGAAAACGCCAGGCATCCGCGCGAACCACGCGGCATTCTTTCCCCTCCCTCCCCTTTTCTCCCCAACACAACTCGACCACATTCTCTTTAAGTATGGAATAGATCCGCCCGTCCCGCTCAACCCACCAGACACACGAAGCCCCACGACTCCAGGCCTCGATCCCCACAACCCCAGAACCCGCAAAAAGGTCGAGAAAACGACACCCCACCACACGATCGCCCAGAATGGAGAAAAGAGCCTGCCGAACGCGATCCTGCATCGGGCGAACCCCCGCCACAGGAACTCGTACCCGCCTTCCTCCCAACTGGCCGCCAGTCACCCTCATCGAACACCGTTCAAAACTGTCGTGCCTTCTTCTGACACAACTTCCCGACTTTTTTCCATTCCCACGATTGACCCGATGCCGTCCAAAAGGTAAACTATACTAAATTAAGCCAATCAACCGGAACGAAATTCTGATGCTTAGTCGCCCCACCCGCCCCGCTGTTGTCCTCCTCCTCTCGGTCAGCCTGCTATCGCTCTCTGCCTCAGGAAGGGCTCAACTCCCCCCGGCCTCCGCGATCGGCCCGGAAGAACTCATCTCTACGGCCTACATGGAGCGACCCTCCATCTCAACCGATTCCAGAGGACAACCCCATATTGTGTGCGATAACGGGGGCAAAACCGATTTCATGAAGTTCCACAAGGTCAATGGCCAGTGGAGCGGCGGCATCTTCGCCGTCGGCAGCCGCGGCGGCCGCTACAGCGCCTCCCGCCTCTACGTCGGCCAGATCGAAATCGATCCCCGAGACCGCGCCTGGATCTCTTGCAAGTTCGGCACCAAGGAGTTCGGCTCGATGCTCGGCCAGGGCGTCTGGCTCTTCCGAGACGTCGCCACCTCCCCTAACCCCCCCGAACAGTTCTTCCGATTTGTCGTCGTTTATAAGGGCATGGGCTTGGTCTCCACCGACGCCAAATACCCCGACCAGGGTGTCGTCCTCGGCACCTTCGGCAACTACCAGATTCTCGACACGTCCGGCCGAACCATCGGTTCTGGTTCGATCAATGCCGGTCATGGCGGGGAAAAGGTTCGTTTCCGCATCGCCTCCTACGCCCCACGCTTCGGCGCCTCCGGCGCCTACCCCGATGGCATCTGGCATACTTGCATGAATGGCTATTCGGCGCTCGATTCGAAATACCAGAACAGCCTCCTCTATCGCAGCGGAAAAGGCCCGATCACCTGGGCCAGCTATCGCGTCTACCCCCAGATGGGCGACGACCTCTCTCACCCCGGACTCGGCATTGATCTCTCCGACCCCCGTGTGGCCTACATGGGCGGCGTCTTCAACGGCATCGTCTGCGCCAACATCTGGAACGGCGAACGAATGGTGGCACCGCCGGATCGGCTCATCGTCCTCGGCATCGGCGCGACCAGGGAAGTCCGCCACGGTCCGGCCTTTACGCCCGCCCCAGGACCCCAGGGCGGCACCTACGTCTTCTGGAGCGCGGGAGGGCGGATCAAAATGGCCTACCTCTCAAAGGCAGGCCATGTCTCCCAACCCCTCGATATCGCCGCCGGCCGATCTCCGGCCGCTACAACCGACCGATTCGGCCACATCCACGTCGTTTACTGGCAAAATGGAATCCGCTATCGCAAGATCACGATCGTCACCCTGGAACCCCTCTTCCCACGGGGGCGAATCCTCGCCAGCCGGACCCCCCGTTTCCGCTGGACCCAGACCCGCGCCGAACGCTATTCCCTCGAAATCACCCGTGACTGGGAAAGCCTTCCCGCCTTTTCCGTCACCACGCCCAACTGGACTCCGGGCGAGGCTCTGCCCGTCGGATCCTACACCTGGAGGGTCAAGGAAGGATGGCCGAAAAGCAGTTCCCCATGGTCGGCGCGCCAATCCTTCGTCATTCCCCCGTACGCTCCGACCGGCCTTACGCCAAAAGCCCGGCTTGAAGTGGTCCCGGCCCGGCCTCGATTCCGTTGGATGGCCGAGGACCCGGCGGTCACCCATTTCCGAATCGAGCTCTACCAACGGGGAGATCTCCTCGCCGAGTACCACATCCCGCGCGAAGAGGCCAACGCCGAAAAAGAGTCCTTCGCCTTCAAATGCCCCGACGCCCTACCCGCCGGCGCCTTTGCGTGGCGCATCCGCGGCATTCGCCGCCATCCCTCCAACGCCGCCCTTCACGTCGCCAGCGAATGGTCGCCCCTGCTGCCGTTCCAGATCGGTGTTCCCGGCAAGCCTACCCTTTTGGCCCCCGACGGAGAGACGACGTTCGAGCCAGGCTGGCACCCGATCCGGTTCGAATGGTCGGCGGCCGACGGTGCCGAATCTCACCGACTACGCATTCTCTTCAATGGAACCCTCTTCATCGAAACCGATCACCTCGACGCCCTCCATTGCACCCTGTCGCGCGCTTGGGCGCCCGGATATTACACGGCCCTCGTCCAGGGCCGGAATCCCTACGGCGACGGGGCATGGTCCGATCGCCTGACCTTCATCGTCCGCCGCCAGATGTTCCCAGGCCAGCATACCACCCGGGCCAACCCGCCGCGTCTCTTCGAGTGGACCCGTCAGCCGAACGCGACCCGATACCGGCTCCGACTGACCCTTTATAACAATCGCGAAGAGCGGTATGAAGAGGTCCTGGCCAAGTGGATTCCCCAGCCCGACCAGGGCGCCCCCTTCTGGAGGCCCAGCTTCATTCTTCCCACCGGCGCCTATCGCTGGTCCGTCACGGACTACCAGGGCAAAGAGCCAGGGTATACCTCCGTGGATTATTTCCAGGTCCGTGTTCCCGGTCGAACCGATCCGTTGACGCCCAGGGGCGATTCGGTTGGACACCGTGAACTCCCATTCCGCTGGCAGGACCCCAGCGGCTTCGCCGAACAGTTTCAGATCCAGATCTGGCAGGGCAATACCTGCCTCCGCAATTCCGGTTGGATGGAGGCGTCGAGTCTGCTGGAAAAATCCGACTATACCTTTTTCAAAAAATTCAACTTCGCCGATGATATCCAAGGCGTCTTCACGTGGAAGGTGCGGGGACGCAATAGGGACGGCGTCGGTCCCTGGCGCATGCTTACTTTCACGCTCGTTCCCCTCGATACCCCTGCCATTCTCGAACCCGACGGCTCAACGCCCCTCTCCGCGGGCATACCCCAGACGATCCTCTGGAGCCCCGTGCTCGGCGCAACTCACTACCAGATCCAGATTCTCCAGGACGAAACACTCCTTCGCGACGATCGGGTGCCCGCTCCCGACCCCGGGGAAGACCCCTCCTGGACATGGACGCCCCCTGCGCCGGGTCGCTATACCCTGCGCGTCCGCGGCGGCCGGGAAGGGTGGAGCCGTTGGGGATGGCAACACGACCTTACCGTCCAGTAACCCCACCCCCTTACTCGTACTCCCACTTGTGCCGCCAGGGATCACCCGTCTCTTCCTGAAAGCGGCGGATCTTATTCTTGAAGGATTCGACCATCGCGGCATACTCTGGACGATAGGCCAGATTTTCCACCTCGTGGGGATCGCGTTCGAGATCGTACAGCTCGAACCGAGGCCGATGCTGATAGGCGTCTACTGACCGCATACCGAAGTGCGTCATCCCCTGCTTCAACGCAGCCTGCCAGCAGGCCGACTCCCAGAGGTCGCTCGCAAAGGAATAGTCCAGCTTCCAGGCGATGTTCCAGATGAATTTGTATCGGCGATCCCTCCAGATGCGCATGGGATAGTAATTCGTGATCTCATGGAAGGTATGCGACGCGAAGACCCCCTCCCGATCCGACCCAGCGGACTCCCCCTGCGCGATCGCTCGAAACGAACGGCCATGAAAGACCCTCTCCTCGAACCGCACCCCCGCATAGTCCAAAAACGTGGGCGTCAAATCCACCCATGAGACGGGTGCCTCTACCGCCACGCCGCGCCTCCGCATCCCGGGCGCCCGCACCAAGCACGGAAGCCGCATCCCCGGATCGTATAACGTCGTTTTCGCCTGTGGAAAAGCCGCCCCGTTGTCCGAAATGTAAACCACAACCGTTCGATCGTACCGCCCTTCCTCCTTCAGAATCTGGAGGAGACGCCCCACACCGCGGTCGAGTCGCGCAATGGATTGATAGTACTGGGCCAATTCCGATCGGACCGCCGGAATGTCGGGCAAAAACGAAGGGACCACCACAGACGACGGACTGAACGTCTCCTCCGTGTCCCCTTCGAACGAGTTTTGGGGGTTTCCAAAGCGGTTCGGCCGGTTCGGATCCCGATCGTCCCACTCCCCGGAGCGGTGGGGGTTGTGGCTGCACCAGTAAAGAAAAAACGGCTCGCGGCCGCGAATGAACTCCCGGCAGGCATTGGACATCCGCACGTCATCGCGTCCGAACTCCCCCTCTGGGCGTTCCCAATCCCAGGGGAAGATCGTTTCCGGCGCGTAATGGCGCTTGCCCACTCGCCCTGTTCGATATCCGGCCTCCCGAAGCAATGCTGGCAGTGTTCGAATATGCGGAAAACAGGAGAAGTGATGGACCCCATGCGTGTGTCCATACGTCCCTGTCGCATGATTGTGAAGACCCGTCAGAATGACTGATCGGCTGGCCGCACATGAGGCGGTCGTGCAGAAGCCGTTGTCGAATCGAACCCCATCCCGCGCCAGTTCATCCAGGTTCGGCGTCCGGACAACCGGATTGCCATAACAACCGGTCGCCTCCCGTCCATGATCGTCCGAGACGATCAGAACCAGGTTCCACCGCTGATTTTCCGCGTCCCTCATCGCTCGCTCCTCGTCTTGACAATACCTAGAAAAACGCATCATAATTCTGCCTTCTGGAGCCCGCAACGCAAATTCCCACGGTTCCGATCTCCTGTGCGCACCACTCTGACTGGTCTTCTCTTTTTGATCATCGCCGCGCTCCCCTACATTGGCATGGTGAGCCGCTCGCGGGAAGCACGCCCGCCGCGCCAACCCACCGGCCCCGTCGAAACCCTTCGAATCCTCTCCCCACACCGTCGCGAAGTCCGGCTCGAATACAGCCGCGCCTTCGCCGAATGGCTCCAGAAAAGGGAGGGCCGCTCAGCCGACATCGTTTGGCTGGATGTGGGCGGCACCTCCAAAATGCTCAAGGAGATCGAATCCCGTTTTCAGGCCAATCCGGAATCGTGCGGCGTGGATCTGATGTTCGGCGGTGGGCTGGACCCCTTTATCGCGGCGGTCCGACAGAATTGGCTCGAACCCCTCTCGCCGCTTCCCGACACTCTGGCCGGAATCCCTCCCTCGGTGGCCGGATCCCCCCTTTGGGATCCCGGCGGTCACTGGTTCGGCGTGGCCCTGAGCAGTTTCGGGATCCTCTACAATCGCCCTCTCCTTCAACGGCTCGGCCTGCCCGAGCCGCGGGAGTGGGCCGATCTGGCCAGACCGGAGTTTCGGACCTGGGTCGGCTCCGGTGACCCCCGTTCCAGCGGTTCGGTCCACATGTGCTACGAAATCATTCTTCAGGCGCTGGGCTTCGAGGAGGGGTGGCGTCTGATCGTCCGCCTGTGCGCCAACGTTCGAACGTTCGGCGAAAGCGGCGGTACCGTGCCCAGGGAAGTCGCCGCCGGCGATATTGCCGCCGGCATGGTCATTGATCAGTACGGCCAGACCGTCATCGCCGCCGTCGGCGGCGATCGTCTTGCCCTGGTCCTGCCCGCCCGCCAGACCGTCGTCAACGCCGATCCCATCGCGCTTCTGCGCGGAGCGCCCAACCGCGAGCTGGCTCAACGCTTCATCGCATTCACCCTCTCGCCGGAAGGGCAGCGCCTCCTCTTCCAGCCGGCCGGAGTCCACGGACAACGCGCAACCCTCTACCGCATGCCCGTCCGCCCCGAACTTTATGCCGAACCCTACGCCCCCGCCGTCAACCCCTTTGACATGCCGGCCACCCTTCTCTACGACAGTGCCCGGGGCTCCAAACGGTGGACCCTGCTCAACGATCTGATCGGCGCCTGGCTCATTGACGCCCACGCCGGCCTCCGCCGCGCCTGGGAAGCCGTCATCCGGCGTGGCCTCCGCCCCGAGGAGGTGGCCCTTCTGACCGACCCTCCCCTCTCCGAAACGGATCTGATGGCCCTCGCGGAGCGCTGGAACGACTCCCGCCTCCGACAGGAAACCATTGCCCGCTGGTCCCGGGAGGCCGATGCCCGTTACCGATCCCTTCTCACCACCCCCTCCACTTCCTCCGCCCCATGAACACACCGGCCATCACCATTCAAAATCTCTCCCGCCGATTCGGTTCTGTCGTCGCACTCGACTCCGTCTCGCTCGAGATCCAACCCGGCGAACTCTTCTTCCTCCTCGGACCCTCGGGATGTGGAAAGACCACGCTCCTGAGAATCCTGGCCGGCTTGGAAAAGGCCGATTCTGGCCGCATCCTGTTCGACGGCCAGGATATCGCCGATCGGCCGCCGCACGAGCGGGGTGCCCCGATGGTCTTCCAGAACTACGCCCTGTGGCCCCACCTGACCGTGGCGGAAAATATCGCGTTCGGTCTCGTCGAACGGCGCGTACCCCGTGCGGAAATCGTTCACCGCGTCCGGGACGCACTCGCCCAGGTCGAACTCGAGGGGCTGGGTGACCGACGCCCCAGCCAACTTTCCGGCGGCCAGCAGCAGCGCGTGGTCTTGGCCCGAGCCCTGGTGCTCAAGCCCCGTATCGTTCTCCTCGACGAGCCGCTGTCCAACCTGGACGCCAAACTCCGGCTCGAAATGCGCGAGACAATCGGGTCGCTCCACGCGCGGACCGACATCACCTTCGTCTATGTCACCCACGACCAGGCGGAAGCGCTCTCCCTCGCCGACCGGATGGCCGTCCTCTCTCAGGGCCGCGTTCTGGCCGTGGGGGCGCCCGCAGTGCTCTACCATCGCCCTCCCAACCGCTTCTGCGCCTCTTTTCTCGGCGAAGCCAACCTCTTCCGTGTCGTTCTCGAGCGGCCTCTAGCGCCCGGTCCGGTTACGCTTGCCACGCCGTTCGGCCCTTTGGAGGCGACCGCCGTGGCCCCCCTTTCCGGAGCCGCCCTGTGCATGATCCGCCCGGAGCACCTCCGACCCGTCAGCGCGGCCCTGCCCGATTCGTCGGCCCTCCGTGGCAACCGTCTGGAGGCGCGGATCAGCCAGGCGCGAATGCTGGGTGCACTCCTGGCGATCCAACTGGAGCCGGTCGGGGACGGACTTCCCTCGCCGCTTCGCGCCATGGTCCTCAATCGTCCGGAAACGGTTCGTGCCCTTCACCCGGGACAGACCCTCGCTTGGACCATCGCCCCTGAAGAAACGATCCTCCTTCCTGAGTCTCTTCCGTGAACCGTCTTCGTCTCCCTGTCCAACTGCTAATTCTGGCCACGGTCGCCTACCTCGGCCTCTTCCTCCTTTGGCCGCTGGCTCATGTCTTTGAAAATGCCTTTCGAGACTCGAGGGGGGTGACGTTCTTCTACATCGCCGGCCTTTTCCGGAATCCGGCGGTCCGGGAAGCCTCCCGCAACAGTTTTCTGATCGCAGTTCTGGTCACAGCCACCACGACCACCATTGCACTCCCGCTGGCCTGGCTGTTCTCCCGATATCGCTTTCCCGGCAAAACACCGCTTTCCGCCGTTCTCCTACTGCCGATGATCCTGCCGCCGTTTGTCAGTGCGGTGGGCATGAAAATTCTGTTCGCGCGGGCCGGCGCCATGAGCACCCTCCTGATGCGGCTCGGTCTTGTCTCCCAACCCGTGGACTGGTTCGGCGCCCGTCCGCTGCTCGGCATCGTCGTTCTCGAAGCCCTGCACCTCTTCCCGATCCTCTACCTCAACCTGACCGCGGCCCTGGCCAACATTGACCCCTCGCTCGAAGAGGCCGCTCTTAACCTGGGCGCGCCCCCTTCCCGCGTCTTCCGACGCATTACCCTGCCACTGGCCGCGCCGGGGCTTTTCGCCGGCATGACGCTCATCTTCGTCTGGTCCTTCACGGAACTCGGCACACCGCTCGTGTTCGGCCTCCGACGCGTCCTGCCCGTTCTCATTTACGACGGCGTGGCTGAAATCGGCTCGAATCCCGCCGCCTATTCGCAGGTGGTCTTCGTGCTTCTCGTCGCCGCACTGGGCTTCTGGGCCGGCAAATATGCGACCGCCCGTCACCGGAATGTGGCAACGCTGGGCCGGCTGAGCGTCTCTCGTGGCGACCTCCGCCTCGGTCCGATGGCCACCCTGGCCGTCTGGAGCGGCCTGGCCGTCCTGATCGCCGTCGCGCTTCTTCCTCACCTCAGCGTGCTGCTGCTGGCCGTCAGCCGCCGCTGGTTCCTCACCCTCTGGCCCGAAGGTTGGACCACCGCCTTCATCCGCCAGGCCCTGGATTCCGACCTGACCCGAACGGCTCTCGTGAATAGCCTCGGTCTCTCTCTGGCGGCGACCCTGCTCGACGTGACCCTTGGCTTTTCTATTGCGTGGATCTGCCTCCGAACCCGCCTCTGGGGACGGGATCTCCTCGACGCCCTGGCCATGATTCCCCTCGCCGTCCCCGGGCTGGTGGTCGCCTTTGGCTACCTGGGAGCCTTCGGCTCCGCCTTCCGAGGCACCCTCCTCGATCCCCGGTTCAACCCCTACATCCTCCTTGCCGCCGGTTACTCGATCCGACGCCTCCCCTACATGGTTCGAGCGGCCCATGCCGGATTGGAACAGGTCAGCCTCACCTATGAGGAAGCCGCCGCCAACCTCGGCGCAACGCCGTGGCGGGTCGTGCGCCGCATCACCTTCCCCCTCATCTCCGCCAATCTGCTGGCCGGCGGCATCCTCTGCTTCGCCTTTTCCATGCTGGAAGTCTCCGACAGCCTCATCCTCGCCCAAACCGAACGCTTCTATCCCCTGACCAAAGCCATCTACGTGCTCATGGACACACTTGAAAATGGCGTGAACGTCGCGGCTGCACTCGGCGCCTGGGCCATGCTGCTCCTCGGCGCCGCTTTGCTCTGGGCCGCCACGCTGCTGGGACACCGGATCGGTCAGATGTTCCGAACCGGCTGAGGCCGGCGCGACCGCCGATAGTCCCACAACATCCGGATAAACCGCCACGTATCCTGGACCGGCCGAATGCGGCTTTCCCGCCCTTCGATATAGATCGTTGAAATAGGAACCGCCCCGATCCGGAGCCCGAGCGCCGAGACGTGAAGAAGAGCCTCCGATTCGGCGGCGAAGCGGGGCGAGGCTGTCGGCAGAAAGGGCAATACGTCCGCTCGGTAAAAGCGGAAGCCGCACTGAGTGTCCGGAACATACTGCCCCATTTCGTGGCTCAGCAGCCAACTCATGAAGCGGTTCGTCAGTCGCCGGATCAGTGGCATCGCACGAACGTCAGCCATGCGATTGCCCACCAACACCGGATAGCCCGTGCGCACATAGGCCTCGATAAACCGGGGAATGTCCTCGGGCGAATGCTGTCCGTCGGCGTCCATGGTAATAACCCAGTCGAATCCTAAGACCCGCACGCGCGCAAACCCCGTTGCCAAGGCCACGCCCTTACCTCGATTCCCCTCATGACGGACCACGTCTGCCCCGGCCGCGCGCGCTTCCTCCGCCGTCGCGTCCGTGGAGCCGTCGTCCACCACCAGAACCGCCGGGATCTTCTCCCGTACCCGCCGAACCACTTCCCCGATCCGGGCGGCCTCGTTGTAGGCCGGGATCAACACACACCCCCTCTCGGCGGCTCGCTTCACCCGTTGCGGGGGCTCCACGAAAGGACCGGTAACGGAAGAACCCGTTCGCGACTCGTCAGGCGGTAAAGTAGCCGCTGCCATAGGGATTCCCTTCCCAGAGATTTTCGAACATAAACCACTGCGTCGGCGCGTTCATAATGGCCTCTTGAAGGATATCGCGTATACGGAAATGAATGGCCTCCTCGCTCATATCCCCCGATTCGTTCAGAGGAGGATAGAGCCGAAAGGTAAAACGGTCGTCCTTCTCCCGCAACAAAAAGCCGGCTACAACGGGAAGCTGATAGTGGCTTGCCAGCCAGGCCGGGCCCCGCGGCAGGCACGCCGGCGCGCCGAAGAAATCCACGGGCTGATGCCGTGGCGTGTAATCCCGATCGGCCAGAAGCGCCACGAACTCGCCGCGCCGCAACACCTCGATCAGATGCCGCACCACCATGAGTCCCAGAGGAACCACCTTCATGCCCCGCTTCCGCCGGTAACTGAGAAAGAGATTGTCCACTTTTTTCACGCCGTGCAACTGGGCCACCGCCGTTATGGGATACCCCTGCGCCGCCAGCACGGCGCCCCCCAACTCCCAATTGCCGATATGCCCCGTGACGAGCAACGCGCCACGTTTCAGATTCCGCAGCAGCTCCAACCGCTCCCGGGCCGCCCGGTCCAACAACTTCTCCACCTCGTTTCGCGTCAGTTTGGAAAAAGTGAAAAAGTCAACCAGGTATTTGGAAAACCCCCGAAAAACCTCCTGCACCTTCCCCTGCAATTCCCGATCCGACCAGTTCCAGCCCGCAAACTCCGAAACGCGCTTCAGATTCGCCCGGACTGCCTTGCGCGCCCGGATGTCCGACCGGTAGAAGGTATCCGCGATCCGCATTCCCACCGCGTAACAAAACCGGCGCGGAAAAAGCCGGCAGAGATAATCCGCCGTTGCAAACATCCAGTATTGCGGTTTCGGTATCTCGGTCCGCATCCGTTCCATCGTCTCCCTCCCGCGCACAGAATGCCACACGCGCGGGCTTGGCGTCCAGCCTTTCAGCATGGTATCTTTATTCCATGCCTTCTCCCGACCCTTTTCCGGCTTTTTCCCTGCTGATCAAACCGGCAGGCGCCGACTGCAACCTCCGGTGCGATTACTGTTTCTACCTGGAAAAGGCCGCCCTCTACCCCGAAACCCCTCAGCCCCGGATGGCCGAGGCTGTCCTCGATCGGCTCATCGCCTCCTACCTGGCGACCCCGCAGCCGCAATATGCCTTCGGGTGGCAGGGTGGCGAACCGACCCTCATGGGGCCCGCCTTCTTCCGCCGTGTCACCGAACTCCAGCAGCGCCATGGCCGACCCGGCGCCGTGGTGGCCAACGGCCTCCAGACGAACGGGACGCTTCTGACGGATGAACTGGCGGCCCATTTCGCCGCGTACCGCTTTCTGCTGGGCGTCAGTCTCGATGGCCCCCCGGAGATCCATGATGCCCACCGTCGCGCCGCCGGCGGCCAGCCCACCCACGCCCGCGTGCTGGCCGGCATCGAAACCCTCCGCCGCCACGGCGTTGAGTTCAATATCCTCACCCTCGTCACCCCCCTCAACGCCCCTGGGGCGGCAGAGGTCTACCGCTACCTGGTGGACCTCGGCTTTCTTTTCCACCAGTACATCCCCTGCGTAGAATTCGATGAGGAAGGCCATCTCTTGCCTTTCTCGCTCACCGGCGAGCTCTGGGGTCGCTTTCTCTGCGACCTCTTCGATGCCTGGTACACCGCCGATACCCGGCGGGTTTCCATCCGCCTCTTCGATTCCATTCTGTACCGGCTCGTCGAAGGCCGCCCCAACGTCTGCCATATGGGGAAGGATTGCCGCCAGTATTTCATGATCGAGCACAACGGAGACGTCTATCCCTGCGACTTCTTCGCCGAACCGCGTCTTCGGCTCGGCAATATCATGACCCACTCGTGGGAAGAGCTGCTGGCCTCGCCGGTCTATCGCGAGTTCGGCCTCGCCAAGTCCGCCTTCAACCCTGCCTGCGCCTCCTGCCCCTGGCTGGACCTCTGCCAGGGCGATTGCCTCAAACACCGTTTCTACGGACGTCCCGATCCGCGCCAGTTGAGCGCTCTCTGCGAGGGTTGGAAACGCTTTTTTGCCCATACCCAGCACCGCTTCCAGAGTCTTGCGGAGGCGGTACGCCAAGAACGCCGGCAGCGGGAGAGGCTGATCGCGGATCTCCTTCCTCAAACCTCATCTGCCCGTCGAAACGACCCCTGCCCCTGCGGCAGCGGCCGCAAATTCAAACACTGCTGCGGCCGCCCTTGATTCCCCGTGCCGGCCGAACGTTTTCACCCGAACAGCGGCGGGCCAGCGCGGCAAAGTTTTTCAGCAGCGTCCGTCCGTGGAAAAACGGTGACTCGAAGGACTCGGGATGAAACTGAACGCCGTAGAGCGGACGCGTCCGGTGCCGCATCGCCTCGATCGCGCAATGCGAACTGCGCGCAAGCAGAATGAAATCCGGTGGCAACCGCTTGACCTCGCAGTAGTGAGAACAGCGCATGATCATGCGGGGAGGAAGCCCCCGGAACAACGGATCGGACTGCACCTGCTCGATTTCGAAAAAGCCCGTGGCCACAAAACAGCGGGACCGCCGGCGGCCGGCCGGGTCGTCCCCCCCCGGCTGCCGCGGCATCGGATCGCCCGACCGCATCACCCGCATCGGCTGATCGCAAAGCCTCCTTTTTTCCTTCCACTCGCCATTCATCACAAAACCCAGAAGCTGGTGACTTCCACAAATACAAAGGATTGGCAGCTGGCCGCCTTGTGTGATCACGTCGGCCATTCCGCGAAAGTCGCTCGCCGCATAATCCTCCCAACGCCCTCCGAAGCCGCTCATGACCACCGCCGTGGGGCGGAAGGACTTGACCGTCTCCAAGCCAAACTCCTGGAACGGAACGATCAGGCACCGCTCCCCAGACGCGGCTTCGAGTCGAGCCTTAATCCGGCAATGCGCCACCGGCCCGTCCTGGTAATAAGCCTTCCGATCCAGAACCGAGACAAAAAGGTACATCGTCAGCCCTCCGGTGTGGCTTCCGCCGATCCCTCATTCCCATAAACGACCCATTCCCGACCATCGGCCAGGGGAAGTCGGAACAACCCCGAGCCGTCCCGAACCTCTAACCGCAATGGAGGCCATAGCGGTCCTGCGTCGGAATCCCATCGGAACTCCCGTCGCTCGCCGTTCCTAAGCCGTATGCGTTCGCTTTGCCAGAGAGGAACGTCCACTCCCTCCCGCCAGACCGCCAAACGCACGGGTTGCCCAACGCCGGTCAGGCGCATCGCCCATCCCACGGCACGGCCATCCTCGTCTGTAAGCCACTCGCCCTCCAGACGCCGCTCACCCCCATAGACCGACCACCGCGGCAAATGAAAAAGGTCTTTCCGTTCGAAGACATGGGCCAACCGGTCTTCGCAGATCACCGCCATTCGATACCCCGCTTTTTCCACCGACATCCATGTTTGCTCCCCATAAGCCCCATAAGGATAGCCGAACGCCATCGGCCGAAACCCCGCCTTCCTCCGGATGTGCCGATAACTGCTTGCAATCTCCTCCTCAGGATCCGTAAGGGCGGCCAGATTGGCATGGGTATGTCCGTGCCCACCGAACGTCAGCACGCCCCGCCGCTGCATGACACGGACCTCCTCCCAGGTCAGACAGGGCTCGCCATCCCATTCTCGGCGCTCGTCGGCCCTCTCTGCAATGGACGCCGTAATCAGAAAGACGACCCCCCGAAAGCCGTACCGCGCCAGCCGGGGTTCCACCTCCGTCAGCATGCTTCGATACCCATCATCAAACGTCAGCATCACCGGCCGGGGAGGCAACCGTCCCCGCCCTTCAAAAGCCGCCACCACCTGCTCCGGCCACACGCTTTCATAACCCGCCGCCTTCAACTGACGAAGCTGGTCCTCGAACACCTCCGGCCGCACCCACCACACCCCGCGACCCTCCCCAATGTGATGATACATCAGAATCGGAATCTCGAGGGGGACCGGCTTCCGGGGACGCGTCATAAAAAATACAAGCATCCCCACCCCCAACCCCACCGCCGCAAGGGGTAGCCAAAACCAAAAGAGTCGAACGTTTCTCCGACCACAGAATGGCATGTCCTAAGCATAGCGTTTCTTGCGCCACCCGGCCAGCACGAGATGCCCTATCACGCGCGATTTCCGATTGCCGCCGCCGCACGATCTCATTATGCTGCGGGAAAGGACAAGAAACCCGGGAAATCCGATGAGCGACCATTCCTTCCCTGTCCGCATCATGCCCTGCCTCGATATGCAAAACGGCCGGGTCGTCAAAGGCATCCGGTTCGTGGATATCCGCGACGCCGGCGACCCGGTCGAATGCGCCCAGGCCTATTGCCGCGCCGGGGCCGATGAACTGGCCATGCTCGATATCACCGCCACGGTGGAAAACCGCCCCACCCTCCTCCGCGTCGTCCGCGAGGTGGCCCAGGTAACCACTGTCCCCTTCACGGTCGGCGGAGGAATCCGGGACGTCGCCTCCGCCGCCGACGTCCTCGAAGCGGGCGCCCACAAGGTCTCGATCAGCAGCGCCGCTTTCCGAACCCCTCACGTGATCGCCGAAATGGTCCGCACCTTCGGCCCTCAGCGGTTGACGGTGGCCATTGATGCCGCGCAGAACCCTCACATGCCCTCCGGGTACGAGGTCTATATTGATGGCGGGCGGACACCCACCGGCCGGGATGCCGTCGAATGGGCCAAAGAAGTGGATGGCTACGGCGTTTCGGTCATTCTGCCTACAAGCAAGAGCACCGATGGCGTACGTCAGGGGTATGACCTCCCTCTCATCCAAAAGATCAAAGCCGCCGTCTCCGCCGAAGTGGTCGCCTCGGGAGGGGCGGGTACCCTTGCCCACTTTCTCGAAGCCGCCCGAGCCGGCGCCACCATCCTCCTCGCCGCTTCCGTGTTCCACTTCGGCCTCATTGCCATCCTCGATCTCAAACGCTTTCTCCACAATCACGGCATCCCCGTTCGTCTCTGAACACCACCCCCTTGTCGCGCTTCCAAAGGCGCTTGTTTTCGAGTCCGTGACTTTTCTATACTCTCCCCAAAACATGAGGTGCTCCATGAAAATCGCTCCCTTCCAAACCGGCCCTTGCACACTCCGTTCCATGCCTTTCTGGTGCGTCGGCAACCCCCTCAGCGATCCCTTCGGCTCGGCCGTCCTTCCCAGGATCGACTCCCTCGAGGTCGCTCGTCTCCTGGCTGAAGCCGCCCGCAACAACCTCATCGAGGCCACCAGTTTTCATGACGATGACCTCGTGCCCTGGAATCCAGAGCAACCCGACGACGATCGCGACCCTGCCAGCGAGACCTCGAAAACACTGGACGCCATCAAGGACATCCTCGACAAGGCAGGCCTTTCCGTTAACCTCGCCTCCTGCTGTCTCCACGGCCATCCCATGTTCCGGCGCGGCGGTCTGACCAACCCCGATCCCGCCATCCGCCGGCTCGCCCGCCTCAAGGTCGAGCGGACCATCCGAATCGGCCACCGGTTCGGCGCGCGCTACCTCACCTACTGGGTCGCTCGCGATGGATTCGAAGTGCCGGCGGCCACCGACTGGAAAGCGGCCTACGACTGGCTGGCCGAAGGGCTCAATCACGCCCGCGAGTACATCCGCCGGAACCGATTCACGAACTACATCGGCGCGACCATCGAACCCAAGCCCAATGAACCCCGGGGCCACATGTTTCTGCCCACCGCCGGGCATGCCGTCGGATTTATTCAAAGCCGCCTCCGCGACCCTGAGTTCTGGGGCGTCAACCCCGAACTGCTCCAGCACGAAAGCATGGCCCTCATGAACGGCGTACTCACCGTGGCTTATCTGGTGGCCTGCCGCAAACTGGCCTTTCTCCACTTCGGAAGCCAGATCAAGGCCCAATTCGACAACGATTTCCCCCCGCTGGTCGGCCCGGAAGGGCTGAAGGAGACCGTGTTCATATTCCATACCCTTCAGCGGCTCGGGTGGAAGGGGGTTGTCGAGTTCGATTGCCACATACTTCGAACCGAGGGCGATCCCGACGATCCCATCGAGTGCCGCCGACGGTTCATTCGCCATTGCGTGTTGGCGCTCAGCCTAGCTCTGGAACTTGCTGATCGGCTCGAAAAAACGCCCATGGTTCCAGCTTCGGAAACCGAAACGGACCTTCTGGCGCAGATGGCTCTGTGCGGCGTCAGTCCGAAAACGATCGAGGCGCGGGCCCGCAAACAGAAACGATCCTAAGACGGCGTCAGCCGCGCAACATGCCGATCAATTCGCGCAGCCGATCGGCCCGCGCGGTCAGCTCCTGGAGCTGGTCGCGCTGACGCTCCACCACCGCGGAATCGGCTTTCGCGACAAAATCGGGATTGTCCAGTTTGGTTCGAACCCGCGCGATCTGGATCTCGATTTTCTCGAGTTCGCCGCTCAACCGCCGGCTTTCCCGCGCGGCGTCCACTTGGCCTTCGATAGGCAGATAGATCGTCCCCAGCCGGGTGACCGCGGAGGGCATCGGTCCCGGGGGCACATAGCCAGGTTCGATGGCGATTTGTGCTGCGCGAAGCAGGACCCGCAGAATCGGCTCCTCCGCCCGGAGTGTTTCGGCATCCGCCGGATCGGCTGGCACGATCCGGCAGGTCATCCACGCCGACGGCGCAATGCCGCAATCGGCCCGCAGCATCCGGCCCGCTCGGATCAGCGCGCGTTTCTCCTCCACAAACGCTGCCACCGCGGGGGTGGCGCCGAGGGCCGCGAGCTGCTCCTCGGTTGGAGGCACCGGCCAGGGTTCGAACAGAATCGAGCGGTCGCTTTCACCATATCCCATCGCTTGCCACAGCTCCTCGCTGAGAAAGGGCATGAAGGGATGGAGGAGGCGAAGCGAGACATGTAGTGCGTGATGGAGGAGGTGGCGGACGGTGGACGCCCGCGCGGGATCCTCGCCGCGGAGCACCGGTTTGACCGATTCCACATACCAGTCGCAGAACTGGTGCCAGAAAAAGTCGTACACCGCATGGGCGGCGTCGTTGAAGCGATACCGTTCGAGATGTTCCGTACACGCGATCACCGTCTCCCGGAGGCGGAAGAGAAGATGGCGGTCGTCGGCGCGGAGCGTCGAGGCATCCTCCGGAAGACGGCCCGCCGCGGGTCCGGGGCTTGGCCCTTGCATCTGGATAAATCGGGCCGCGTTCCAGATCTTCGTCCCGAAATTCCGTCCGACCTCGAACTTCTCTTTCGAGACATAGACATCCTGTCCGATCGCCGTCAGCATCGTCAGACTGAACCGAAGGGCATCGGCGCTGGCGTCGCGGATGATCTCCCGGGGATCGATCGAGTTGCCCAGACTCTTGCTCATCTTGCGGCCGCGGTCGTCCCGCACCGTTCCGTGAATCACGACATCTCGGAAGGGGATGTCACCCATGAATTCCAGCCCCGCCATGATCATCCGGGCAACCCAGAAAAAGATGATCTCGGATGCCGTCACCAGCGTATGCGTGGGATAGTAGAAGGCCAGTTCGGGAGTTTGCTCGGGCCAACCCAGGGTGCTGAAGGGCCACAGCCAGGAGCTGAACCACGTGTCGAGCACATCCTCCTCCTGCCGAATTGCCCCCCCTCCACAGGAGGCGCAGTGCGAGGGGGGTTCCAGGGCCGCCCACTCGTGGCCGCAGCGTTCGCAGGTGAAGACGGGAATCCGATGCCCCCACCAGATTTGCCGGGAAATGCACCAGTCGCGGATGTTCTCCATCCATTCCAGATAGACTTTCGTCCACCGTTCGGGCACAAACCGGATCCGACCGTCTCGAACCGCTGCAAGGGCCGGTTCCGCCAGGGGCTTCATTCGCACGAACCACTGCTGGGAAAGCCGGGGTTCCACCACCGTATCGCACCGGTAACAGGACCCTACCGCATGCGTGTGCTCCTCGATCTTCTCCAGCAATCCGGCCGTCTCGAGGTCGGCCATGATCGCCTTCCGGCATTCGAAACGATCGAGACCCTGGTAAGGTCCGGCCCCTTCGTTCATCCGGCCATCGTCGGTCATCACATTAACGCGGGGAATCCCATGCCGCCCCCCCATCTCGAAGTCGTTGGGATCATGCGCCGGCGTCACCTTCACCGCGCCGGTGCCAAAATCCGGATCCACGGCGGCGTCTTCGATCACCGGAATGAGGCGGCCCAGAACCGGCAGCCGAACCCGCCGACCGACCAGCCCTCGATACCGGGGGTCCTGGGGATTCACCGCCACAGCCGTATCCCCGAGCAACGTTTCCGGCCGGGTCGTCGCCACAACGAGAAAGGTCTTGCCATCCGGCGCAGGCTCCTCGAGGGGATACCGAAGATAATAGAGCCGACCCGCCGTCTCGCGATGTTCGCTCTCCTCGTCCGAAAGAGCGGTCCGACATCTCGGGCACCAGTTGATGATGCGCTCGCCCCGGTAGATGAGCCCCTTGTTGTAGAGCCGGACAAACACTTCCGTTACGGCTCGGCTCATTCCCGGATCCATAGTGAAACGGGCGCGAGACCAGTCGCAAGCCGCGCCCAGAGACTTGAGCTGCTCGATGATCGTGTGTCCGTACTCTTCCTTCCACTGCCAGACCCGCTGGATAAAGGCCTCCCGGCCCAGATCATCGCGACGTTTGCCCTCCTTGCGAAGCGCCCGTTCCACGACGTTCTGCGTGGCAATGCCGGCATGGTCGGTTCCCGCCTGCCACAAAGTGTTCCGCCCCTGCATGCGCCGCCACCGGATCAGAATATCCTGGAGCGTGTTGTTCAGGGCATGGCCCATGTGGAGAATGCCCGTGACGTTAGGGGGCGGCATCATGATGCAGTAAGGCTCTCCGCCCCGCGACGGATCCGAGCTGTAATCGCCCCGTTCCAGCGCCCGCCGGTACCACTTGGCCTCGAGGGCATGGGGGTCGTATCGCGTGTCCAGCACTCGCATGTTCAACAGCTTCCCGCTGGGAAAAACTCGTCGTACAGCGCCCGAACCGCCCGCTTGCGATCCACCGACTTCACCCCGAACATCATGCTGATCTCGGAAGCGCCCTGGTTCATCATCTCGATGTTGACGCCGGCATGGGCCAGGGCTGAAGTGGCCCGAGCCGCCATGCCCACGGTATAGCGCATGCCCTCCCCCACAATCATAATGAGCGAAAGGCCCGGCTCGAATTCGGCGTCGTCGGCCTTCAACTCCGTCCGACACCGCTCCAGGATCCGCGCTTTCATCGCCTCCGTGAGACGATCCTCCCGCAGCACAAGCGACAGATTGTCAATCCCGGAGGGCATATGCTCGTAGGCCAGTCCTTCCTCCTCGATGATCTGAAGGAGGCGCCGCCCGAAGCCCACTTCCCGGTTCATCAGGTACTTGTCCACATAGAGGGTGCAGAACCCCTCCGAACTGGCGATGCCGACGACGGCTCCGGCCGTATAGGGACGTTCGGGCACCACCCGTGTGCCTGGAGCGTCAGGCCGGTTCGTATTCCGGATCCGGATGGGAATACGGGCATGGACGGCCGGAATGATTGCCTCGTCGTGGAAAACGCCAAAGCCGGCGTACGCCAGCTCACGCATCTCGCGGTAGGTCAGGAGTTCGATCGGACGCGCCTCGGGCACGAGCCGGGGATCGGCCGCAAACACCGAGTCCACATCCGTGAAGTTTTCATACTCGTCCGCCCGTATCGCCGCCGCCAGGATCGCTCCTGTAATGTCCGAGCCGCCCCGGGGAAAGGTCACCACCCGTCCCGCCGGCGTCAGCCCAAAAAAGCCGGGAAACACCACCACGTCGCGGGCGTTGCCCAGCGCCCGGGACAGATTCTCATACGATTCCGGAAGCACCTGGGCATTGCCGGGTTCATCGCTGAGCACAAGTCCCGCCTCCTTCGGCCCCACATAGCGGGCCGTGACGCCTTCCCGCGTCAAGGCCATCGCCACTAGCCGCGCGCAGTAGTCCTCCCCCGCCGCCTTCAGAAGGTCCGTATAGGCCCCCCCCTCCTTCGTATCGGCCGCAAGACGGCGATCCAAATCGTCGGCGATCTCCCTCAGAAGCGCCTCCGGCAGTCCCAGATCGCGAATGATCGCCTCGTAGCGCGAAAGAACGGCGTCCCGTTCCGCCTCACCGCTCTGGCCAGACAGCCGCGCGCGGGCCAATGCGATCAGAAGATCGGTGACTTTGGTGTCCTCCCGAGTTCGCTTTCCCGGCGCCGAGACGACGATAATCCGTCGCGCCGGGTCGGCCTTCACAATGGCGCACACCTTGCGAATCTGGTTCGCGTCCGCAAGGGAGGTTCCCCCAAACTTCGCCACCTTGATGCCACGCCGTTTCATCGCTCCACCTCCATGTCTTCGATCCGAATCCGGATCGGCGGCCCGCTCGTCACGCTCAGCCGACCAATCTCCGCCAGCGCCTCCGCGCAATCCCGATCCATGGCCGGATGAGTGACCCAAACCACCGGCACGTGACGGCCGGAATGGGGCTCCTTTTGAACCACGGAGGCGATGCTGATGCGATGCTGACCAAAAACAGAGGCCACCTGCGCCAGGACGCCAGGCCGGTCGAGCAACGACAGCCGAATATAGGAACGAGTGATTGCCTCGCCAATCGGGCGCACCCGGGGGGGAACGGCCTGCGGCCGGAAGGGAACGCCGGGGGCGGTGCCTCCGGCCAGCCCGCGGGCCACTTCCACCAAGTCGCTGATCACCGCGCTCGCCGTCGGCAAACGACCGGCGCCACGCCCGTAATGGAGGGTTGGCCCCGCCAGATCCCCCTCCACCAGAATGGCATTAAAGACGCCATTGACGGCCGCCAGGAGGGATCCGGATGGAATGAGCGTAGGATGGACTCGAACCTCCACGTCGCCGTCGTCCAGACGCACAATAGCCAGAAGCTTGATGCGATACCCCAGCTCGCGCGCGTATTCGATATCCAGCTTCGAAAGCCCCCGGATCCCCTCGACATGAGCCGCCGAAAAGGGCAGCGGAACCCCGCAGGCGAGACCGGCCAGCAGCACCGCCTTGTGAGCGGTGTCATGACCATCAATGTCCAGTGAAGGGTCGGCCTCGGCATAGCCGGCCGCCTGGGCGTCCTTCAAGGCATGGTCGAAGGTGGCCTGCTCCCGATCCATGCGGGTGAGAATGAAGTTGCATGTGCCGTTCAGAATCCCGATGAGGCGCTGGAATCGGTTGGCCACCAGTCCATCGCGGATGGCACGGATGATCGGAATGGCACCTCCGACGCTGGCTTCGAACCCCAGGGCAACCCTCCGTTGCGCCGCCAGGGTAAAAAGTTCCGTCCCGTGTTCGGCCAGAAGGGCCTTGTTGGCGGTCACGACGGGCTTCCCGGCGTCGAGAGCGCCCCGGACCAAATCCCGGGCCGCCTTTGTGCCGCCGATCAATTCGACGACAATCTGAACCGACGGATCGGCAATCAAGGCTGCCGCGTCTCGCGTCATCAGGGCCGGATCCACCCGGACTCCGCGATCCCGCTCCCAATCCACATCGGCGATTTTGCGTAGAACCAGTCGGACGCCCGCACGAGCTGCGATCCGGTCGGCATGGCGCTGAAGGCCTTCCACGACCCCGGCACCGACCGTTCCAAAACCGGCCAGGCCAATACCGATCTCGTTCATGACAGATACCACCCCGTAAAAGGGAATACTATAGAAAAGGGCTTCGCCCCGGACAAGCAAAACCGCCCACCCTACGAAATCCCAGCAGCGAAAGAGCCCCTCCGCGTTTCAACCGATCCACCGTCCAATCCCACGCCGACGTCGCAACCCGATGCCAGGGGATGATCCTCGTCGGACAACCACTCGAGGGAGGACTGAAATGAAAAGGAGCGCGACGCTCGGAATGAGGTGCCCGTTCGAGCCCACCGCCCTCGCGGTTGGGCCACCCCATCAGGAGCGACGGCCGTAACGCCAGGCTTCGTCGTACATGGCTAGGATGTTTTCCAACGGTGTGTTGACCTGAAGATTATGGCAGGGCGCCAGGATATAGCCCGTACCATCGCTGGCCAGGGCGTCGATGCAATGGCGCACCTCGGCCCGGACTTCCTCCGGCGTTCCAAAGGGCAGAATGCGCTGATTTTCGATCGCCCCGTGGAAGCAGAGTCGGTGTCCAAACTCCCGCTTCAGCTCCGCCATATCCATCCCCGGGCAGGTCCACTGAACCGGATTGAGGATATCAATCCCCATCTCGACCAGAAGCGGCAGAAAGGCCCGACAGCTTCCATCGTCGTGATGAAACACCTTGATCCCGAACTCGTGGCAGAGATCAATGAACCGCTTGTGATGCGGCGCATAAAACTCCCGGAAGATGTCCAGGCTGATCAGAGGGCCGGTCTGACTGCCGAGATCATCGGTCACCTGCGATACATCAATCAGCCCCTCGCAGACCTCGAACATCTTCCGATGATGCGCATAGAAGAAATCGGAGATCCGCCGGAGGATCTCATGGGTCAGCTCGGGGTTTTCGAATGGATCGATCAGCGATTGCTCAAGCCCCCTCAACTTGTTGTGGTAAAAAAAGGGGGCCATATACCCGCATTGAACGGCCTTGGTTTTGCGGCCCTCCTGAGCAGCGGCTTTCATGTCCGAGTAGTCAAACCATTCCGTGTGTGGCCATGGATAGCGGTTTAGATCGTCTATTGTTTGTGCCTCGGCCAGGGGAAAATACGACTGCTCGTAATAGACGCCTCCCTCGTGGGGAATGCGCCGGTACCGCATGCCCCAGAAATCCACCGTTTCTTCAGCCGAATCGGGTGGCAGAGCCGGCCCTCGATAGGTGGGACCCACGAAGGCAAACCCGTCAATGTGCAGAGCCTGGAGAATATCCACCGATTCCCCGAAATGGGCGCGAAGCTTGGCCCACACTTCTCCCGTGGCCCAGATATCCGTAGGAATCCGGTCTACAGGCTGCCGGCGGATAGCGGCCAATATCCGCTCGCGTGAATTCATCGCCTCTCTGGCCATTTCCAGATCCTTTCTGTCGCTTGGTAAGAATACTCGAAGGGTGGGAAAGTTTCCAGTCACGAATAACCAACGTCCCTCGGCAGGGTTTCCGGTTGACAGGGGCCTTATCGAACCCGCATATTGCCCCCATGCCCAAGGCTCTCCGCCGCATCCTGACCCATCCCCTTGCCCTGCTCCCGCTGGTTCTTATCGGACTCTTCTGGCGATCGTTCGACCCCTCGTTGACCCTGTGCTCCGGCGATGCGTCCCTAGCCGTGATGGCCCAGACCTATCTCCTAAGACCCGCCATCTTCCTCGCTCCCTGGAGCGCCTTCAATGGTCTAGGCGCCCCTCTCCAACCGCTGGCCCTCGCCCCCGGCTTCCTCATGGTCTGGATCGTTCCCTTCTACAAATACGTGGACGCCAATGTGCTTCTCCATCTTCTTCTCCTCGGAATCGGTGGCTTTCTTCTGCTTCAGGAGATCACCCGCCATCGGTGGGCCGCGCTCCTCGGCGGCCTCTTTTTTATGCTCCAGCCTCACGTTGTTTCCCACCTGCTTCCCGGACACGTCGGACACTTCATCATGGTGGGATGGGCCCCGCTGGCCTTCTTCGCGCTCCGCCGAACCATCCTCACCGCCGATCCGCTCTATGCCCTTCTCACTGGGCTCGCGTTCGGCCTGCTCCTGGCCGCCGGACAGCACGACGTGGCCGCCTTTTTCGGGTTCACCCTCGCCGCCTATGGTCTCTTCCTGCTGTTCCGCCGCTCCCGGTTCGCCAAGGCGCAACCGACGTCTCTCCCCCGAATCATCGGCGCCCTTTCCCTGGCCGCTCTCGTAAGCCTCCTCCTTAGCGCTCAAGCCATCTTCGCCAACCTCCTCGACCAACTCCGCTATCACACCGAAGTCACCGCTCAGGAATCGGTCAGCGGGAATCCTGAAATGCCCCCCCGCGAGCTGTGGCTGTGGGCCACCCAATGGTCAGTACCGCCCGTCGAAACCATTGATGCCGCCATTCCCGGGCTCTTCGGATGGGGCAGCGCCACCCCCGAAAACCCCTACCGCGGCCGCATCGGCCAGACAGAAGGATGGCGCGAGCACCAAGGCGGCCTTCCCAATCTCAACGACGTCTGCCAGTATGTGGGTGCCATCATGCTCCTCGGTGTGGCCCTGGCCTGGCGCTACCGCTGGCGCGATCCCGAAACGTGGTTCTTCACCGCCACCGCCCTCATCGCCCTGTTACTGGCCTGGGGCAAATTCGGCCCTCTCTACCGGTTCTTCTACGCCCTGCCGGGGATGAACACGCTCCGGAATCCCATCAAGTGGTATTACATCACGAGCTTCTCGTGCGGCGTTCTCGGCGCGTTCGGGTACAGCGCCCTTCTCTCGTCCGCTGAAAAAGGCCCCCTCTCCGTCCCCTCCGCGGCTTTCTGGTCCTTCCTGCCAGGTATCGTGGTCCTTCTCGTCGGCGCCATCGTCCTGCATGCCTACTGGGCCGATCCCTTTTTTCTTCAGACCTGGCGATCGCCCAACCCCGATATTCAACGGTTTCTCGCCGACCAGATCCGGACCCAGTCCATCCGCGCACTCGGTTTGGCCGCGCTTTTCTGGAGCATGGCGGGAACAGCCGTCTTCCTCCTCCTCCGATTCCCGCTTCCCCGTCCGGCCGCCCGGATCGGCATTGGCTTGACGGTCGTCACGCTGGTGGCGGAACTCCTTGCGGTCAACGTCCACTACCTTCCCTACCAACCTTGGCGTCCCCTCGTTCAGTCCGGCCCCTTTACCGACTTCCTGAAGTCAGATATGGTTCGCCCGTCCCGTCTCCGCTTTCTCCGCCAAGACGGGCTCTTTCACTACCTTCGGGATGTCGCGGCCACGGCTGGCGCGGAAAACGCCGATCCTTACCCGGCCCGCTTACCCGACGCCTTTCTCCGCATGCAAGCAGCGCTTGAGCGAACCGCGCCTCTGACCTTCTGGCGTCTATGCAATGTGCGCTATGTGGTCGCGCCCCAGCGGCTGGGGCTTCCGGAACTTACCCCCTGTTTAAGCCTCAAGGGGGGAGACCAGACGGCCATCGTCCATGAGTATCGCGCGTCACTGCCACGCGTCTGGCGGGTCACAGATTGGGAGATGGGGTCCGAAGCCGACGCTCTGAGACGAATGGCAGACCCGCGCTTTGACCCGGCGGCCAAGGCCATCGTCCACGGCGCGCCCGAAGAGGGACCGCCCCCTCTGGCCGGCGGTTCGTTCAAACCGACCGGTTCGTGTACCCTCCTTCATTCCTCGTTGCATGCTCTGACGCTGGAAACCGAGGGCAACGTGCCGGGGTTGATTGTGATTGCCAACCGGTACGATTCCGGCTGGAAGGCGTGGCTGAACGGCCAACCCGTGCCCCTGCGGAAGGTCAACTATCTGCTGCAGGGCGTAACCGTGCCGGCCGGCCGCCATAAGGTCGAACTTCGCTACGCGCCGTCCAAAAACCGCCTGGCATTCGTTGCTGCCGTAGCGGGCTGGATCTTGACCGCCGGGGGGTTCCTCCTCGTCATGCTCATCCGACGCTTCACACGCCCATCGTCGCCCTCTCCCGTGGCACCGAATCCCGTCGGATAACGGCCCCGTTGGTTTCCATGGCTTGCCTTGGATGCCACTCAGGCATTATAATTATCTTATGGTCTCGTTTACAGGGTTGAAATGTGAAGTGTGTCGGGTGGGTGCCCCTCCGGCAAGCCGAGAGGAAATTGAGGCCTTTTTGCACGAGCACCCTATGTGGACGGTCGAAACCGCCGATGGAATACCCCAACTGGTACGCTTCTTCCGGTTTCCCAATTTTGCCTCGGCGATGGCCTTCGCTATTCGAGTCGGCGAACTGGCTGAGCGCGAAGGGCATCACCCGGCCTTGCTTGTCGAGTGGGGAAAGGTGACGGTGCGATGGTGGACGCATAAAATTCGAAACCTTCACCGCAACGATTTGATCATGGCGGCCAAAACGGATGCGCTGATGATCGCCGCACCCTCCTCCCCCGCTCCCTGAGCGCGTCATTCCCACTTGACCCAATAACGCCACGCTCAACTCGTTTCACCCCGACACTCGGAGAACCCGTGGGAGAAATCCGGCACCTACTCGGGGTCCACACGGGCCCGCGCATCCTCGTCCGGAATGGGCAGGAATTGGATTTCACCAACGAGAGGCAAGGGAGGCTGTGGACGACGAGCCACGTCATCTCTCGCGCTGGACATCACGCCCCTTTTGTGTCAGGATACAATCGTTATTCTTTACCCCGCATGGTGTTCGGGCGCACGGGATGTTCCGATCGCCCGCGAAAAGAGGAGCCGTAGGCATGGATGCTCGTCAACGTGTTGAAGGGCCGCAAGTTCGACTCGGTGTGATTGGAACCGGAGGCATGGGACAGGGCCACTGCAGCCGGATGAATACCATTCCCGAGGTTCGTCTGACGGCCGTTTGCGATATCGTACCCGAGGTGGCCAAAAACGTCGGCGAACAGTACCAGGTCCCCTGGTTCACCGACTGGCGCGATCTGGTCCGCGCCCGTCTCTGCGACGCCGTCCTGATCGCGACTCCTCACCCCGTTCGTCCCTCCATCGCGATTGGATGCATGAAGGCCGGTCTCCACGTGTTGAGTGAAAAGCCCCTGGCCGAACGAATTTCCGCCGCCGACAAAATGGTCGAAACGGCCCGCGAAACCGGCGTGGCTCTTGCCATCATGTTTCAGCGTCGGCTTGAACCCGCGTTTGCCAAGGCCATCGAAATCGCCCGTTCGGGCCGGCTCGGCACCATCTGGCGGGCAACCATGATCTCCCCCGAATACCGGTCGCAGGCCTACTACGATTCCGGTGGATGGCGGGCCACCTGGCAGGGAGAAGGGGGCGGGGTCATGATGAATCAAGCCCCCCACATCATTGACCTCTTCCTCCGGCTGAGTGGAATGCCCTGCGAGGTCTATGGCCGATGCGAAACCCGCCTCCATAAAATCGAGGTGGAAGATGTGGCCGAAGCGATACTGCGCTTCCCCAGCGGCGGAACCGGCTACTTCTACTGCTCCACCAACGAACTCGGACCAGGCCAGATGATCGAGCTCTTCGGCACCCATGGCAAGCTGATCTACCGGGACCGCGTTCTGAAATTCTATCGATTCGAACCGTCCGTGCCGGAGTTTACCGTCCAGAACACCGAGATGTGGGGCTCTCCCAAGTGTATCGAGGAGACGATCGAAATTCCCGAAATACCCCACGGCCATGCCGCCATCACCCGGAACTTCGCGCGCCACCTCCTCTTCGGGGAGCCCCTGGTGTCGCCCGGCGAGGAAGGACTTCAGTCGCTTGAGGTGGCCAATGCCGTCTGGCTCAGCAGCCATACCGGCAAGCCCATCCGTCTTCCGTTGACCCGGCACGCTTACGACGCCTTTCTCGCCTACAAGCGGAAAACCTCCACGTTCACCAAAACGACGTCCGGCGACCGGCGAGTCACCGATCCGCGCCATCAAGCCTGAATCCTAACCCTTCCATCTGGACCTCCCTCTTCGCCGATCGGCCACTCGTCGAGGCCGTGCGCGAACTGCACGCCCTCGGCGCGTCGGTTTTCGAAATCTCGACGGAACATCTGGTCGAGCTGGAGCGGACGGCGGATCTCGAGCGGGCAGTCGCCGCGGTGCTGGAAACGTTGGCCGCCCTGCACGCCGATGCGCCCCAGGCGCATGCGCTTCTGGAGGCTAACGTTTCGAACCCTGACCCGCACCAGCGGGCGGAAGATCTCCAAAGGATCCAGCGGCATATCGCGATCGCCGCCCGGATAGGAGTGCGTGTCGTCGTCGTCCATCCGGGCGGCCGTTATGAGGCCATCACGAATGCCGAACGCGATCGTCTCCTGGCACTCAACCGCAACGCCTTCCGACGACTGGGCGATCGCGCCGCCGAGCTCGGCCTTCGCCTCGCGCTCGAAAATCTCTTCCGACCATGGGCGGCGACCCCCGAGGAAATGGAGGCGATTCTCGCGGTTATTGATCATCCCGCCGTAGGCGTGGCGCTGGACACCTCCCATGCCAACGTGGCCGGCCTAGATCTTCCGACCCTCATTCGCCGGTTCGGAAAACGCCTCCTGGCCACCCATATCTCCGATAACGATGGGTCGGGCGATCAACACCGGACCCCGGGGTATGGCCGCATCAACTGGCCGCCCGTGATGGCCGCGCTGGCTGAAATCGGCTACGCCGGTCCCTTCAATCTGGAGATCCCCGGCGAACGCCACCCGCTAATGGGGCTTCGCCGGCTGAAGGGCGCCCATGCGTTAACGGTCGCCCGCTGGCTGCTCGCGCTCGCCAGCTGAAGGACGCGCCGGTTACCAGCGAACAGGAACTTTCCGTCCCTTGCGGGCGCTCTCAATCGCCGCAAAGACCATCGCCAGAGATTTGATGTTATCGGTGCAGACGGTCTGAGGAACCGGCCCCCCGCGCAGCCAGGCCATAAGCTCGGCCAACGCACCGTGCTGGCCGCGTTTCTCCAGGGTAACCGTCGGAACCTCGACCGGCGCCTTCTGGGTCATGAACCCGTTGGGAGCCACCACCTTCTCGCCCCGCGGCGGCTGATCCTGCTCGTAGAGAATCGTCCCTTTCTGGCCAATCAGGCGCCAGTGGCCGTGCCAGCTGGTATGACACCCCTCCGAACACCAACTGCCCCGATAGGTGAAGATCACGCCGCCCGTCAACTCGAAGATGCAACTGGCGGAGGCGTTCCCCCGGTACCAGGAGCCGGCCGGATTGAACTCGTGGGCAAAGACCCACACCGGATCCTGCTTCGTGAAAAAACGCACCAGATCGAAATGGTGAATCGCCATATCGAGGATCAACGGACTCTCCATCTCGTCCCGAAACCCCCCGAAATGAGCCCCGATATAAAAATCGCAATTGACCGTCGTCAACGGTCCAATCTGGCCAGTCTCGATCGTCCGGAGCACGGTGGCATTGAGATCGTCCCATCGGCGGGACTGGCCGACCATATACAGGCGGCCGGCCGCCTGCGCCGCCTTGACCATTCGGCGGGCCTCCTTCATGCTCGAGGCCATCGGCTTTTCGCCGATGACGTGGCACCCGTGCTTCAGAGCTGTCAGCGTCACCGAACAGTGCGCCTCCGGCACGGTCAGGTCCACCACAAAGTCGGGCCGGTGCCGGCTCAGGGTCTTTTCGAGATCGGTATCCGCTTCGGCTCCGAGTTCGAACGTTCGAATCTTCTCCTCCGCGCGCTCCTTCTGCAGGTCAACGACGGCAGCTACGCGAACCCCCTCCGCCTTGAGCGCCGGAAACCAGGCTCCGGAAATCCCGCCTGCACCAACCACCACCGCTGAAAATGCCTTCTCCATGAGATGATCTCCGTGAAAAAACGGCTCTACCTTACGCCGATCACTTTCCCAACGCAAGCGTTCCGTCGCCCGACAAAGGGCCCCTACAGAATCTCCCCGGGCTCGTAGGCCGCCTCCCGGGCATGCCGTTCCAAGAAGGGCTCGGCCCGACGCCGAACCTCGTCAATCTGCTCTCCCGCCCGCCCCACGAAATGACGGACATCATCCAGGACCTGCCCCAATACCTCCCGGGTCAGCCCCGCCTTCTGAAACAGAGGATCCTCCGCCAGCGCCTCCATCAGCCGGGGCTCTTCTCCATTCCGAAGGCGAAGCGCAGCCGCCACGGCATGTCGCCGGATGGCTTCGTGGGCCTCCTCCCGGCCGATCCCGCACTTCACCGCCAGCGCCAGAAATTCAGTCGTCGCCAGAAAAGGCGCATACCGCGTGCACTCCCGGGCGATCGCGGCCGGAAAGATCCCCATGTCGCGCAGAATGGTCAGCATCGTTTCACAGAGCCCGTCGGAAGCGTAGAAGGCGTCCGGAATCACCACACGACGGAGGACGGAACAGGAGACATCACCCTCCTCCCATTGATCCCCCGCCAGGCGGGACGCGCCGTCGGCATACATTTTGAGAAGTTCCGCCAGCCCGCAAACCCGCTCCGCACTTCGCGTATTCATCTTGTGAGGCATCGCGCTGGACCCCACCTGCCCCTCCCGAAATCCCTCGGTGACCAATTCGTAACCCGCCATCAGCCGAATCCCCTTGGCCGCGTTTTCACAGGGCGCCGCCAGCAGGGCAAGATGCTGGACAAGCGCCAAGTCGAGCGATCGCGGATAGACCTGGCCAGGGGCGTGAAGTGTTCGAGAAAACCCCAACATCGTCGCAATCCGCTGCTCGAGCTGATAAACCTTTTCCGCGCTTCCAAGGAGGGTCAGCATGTCGAACTGCGTACCGACAGGACCCTTGATGCCGCGGAGCGGATACTCGTCCAAAAATCGTTCGAACGCGAGCACATGCTCGAGCAACTCCTCGGCCCACATGGCAAAGCGGCGGCCGAGGAGTGTCGCCTGCGCCGGCTGGTGATGAGTCCGGGCCGTGAGCACGACCCCGCGATAGGCGTCGGCGCGGTCGAGAAATCGGCGGAGAATGGCCGAATACTTGCCAAGCATCAGCCGGCCGGCCTTCCGAATCTGCATCTGCTCCACATTATCGGTCAGATCCCGCGAGGTCATTCCCTTGTGGATATGCTCGCCAGCGCCGGCCGCTTCAATAAAGGCCTCGATGCGGGCCTTGACATCGTGGCGGGTCCGTCGTTCGATGGCCGCAATGCGGGCTAGATCAATGCGGGACTTGGCCGCCTCGAAGCGCGCAATCGCCTCGGCAGGAATCGGAAGCCCCAACTCCTGCTGAGCCTTCATGACGGCAATCCACAGCTCGCGCTCAGCCAAAATCCGGCCTTCCTCAGAGAAAAGGTCATTCAGCGGTGGCGTGGCGTAACGGGCCGATAGAACGTTTAAGTTGGCCATAACCATCGTTCTCCTTGGGATCGCGCCGAGGCGTTGCCGAACAACTTACCACAGGCCAGCTCCCGGCACAACTCCAGCCGCACACGCCCCTCACGGCCGCGGAAATCCCAAACGGATGCCCCCCACGAGGTCGGACCGCACTCCCTCAACCCTCGCGAACCCAGACCTCGCGGGTCCGGGGACCATCGAATTCGCACAAATAGATCGCCTGCCAGACGCCCAGCCGCAGCTGGCCCTCTTCCACAATCACTTGGACCGATGACCCGACCAGTGTCGCCTTGATATGGGCCGCCGAATTGCCCTCGCTATGCCGCCACGGTCCCGACCACGGCACCAGCTGTTCCAGCGCCCGCTCGACGTCAGCCATAACGTCGGGATCGGCTCCCTCGTTGATCGTCACCCCCGCCGTGGTGTGTGGGACAAAAACCGTCACCACCCCGTCCTTCACCCCCCGGCTGGCTACCGCGTCGCGCACCTGAGCCGTGATATCCACCCATTGCGTTCGACGCTCCGTCCTGATCCGAATCACATGCATGGCCGTCCCCTCCTAACCCGTAATAGCGAATCCTTCAAAAGCGTTGGTTGGAGGTTCCTCCACGACCTGCACCTCCATTACCCGCGCCGCCGGCGGCCCCCGTTTCAACCACTCGCTCAAAACGTCCAGCCGAGCCGTGGGCCCCTCGGCCACAACCTCCACGCTCCCATCGGGACAGTTCCGAACCCACCCCGTCAATCCCAGGGCATCCGCCTGTTCCTTGGTGGCGTAACGGAAACAGACCCCCTGCACCCGCCCCCGGATGCGAAAATGCCTTCGCTGGATCATGGTTCGACAGGTCTCCCCTCTCCCTTGACCATGGGCACAAACCGGACCGGCAGATCCTCTTTTTGAATGATCCGCCCCCCCTCCTTCCGGAGGATCACCAGCCGTTGCAGAATCTCACCCACGGGCACGATCATCCGTCCCCCTTCCGCCAACTGTTCGACCAGCGCCGACGGCACCTCCGCCGGGGCGCAGGTCACGATAACCACATCGAATGGAGCCTCTTCAGGCCACCCCAAGTACCCGTCCCCCGTTCGCACCCGAACCCGTTCGCCGTACCCTTCCGCCGCCAAGGCCTGCCGCGCATGATCCGCGAGCTCCGGAATGATTTCGATCGTAAAGACGCGCGCCCCGAGTTCCGCCAAAACGGCCGCCTGATAACCGGACCCCGTTCCGATCTCCAACACCTTTTCGCCCGCTCGAATTCGCATCGCCTCCGTCATGTACGCCACGATGAACGGCTGCGAAATGGTCTGCCCATAGCCGATCGGACAGGGGCTGTCGGCGTAGGCGGTCCGCGGCGATCGAAACCGCTCAGGAATGAACCGGTGGCGCCGAACACGACTCATAGCCCTCAACACCGCCTCGTCCTGAATCCCAAAGGCGCGAATCTGAGCCACCATCTCGGCCCGCGCTGCCGGCCAATCCTCGTCCGCACCTCCGCGGACCCGTTCGCCCGAGCAGGCCGATACCCACCACAGCGCGACGACAAGCCCCATCCGCCACCCTCCAGCCCACTGCTTGTTCATGCGATCCCCCTCTCCTCGTTTCCGCTTCCCCTACTCCTTCACCACCGCCAGGGGTTTCAATTCATGCCGAATGGCGACGAGATCCGCCTGCGCCTTCATGACCTCCGAAATGTCCTTGTAGGCGCTCATCGCCTCCTCCAGATCGCGGGGTCGGTTCAGGGAGTGCAGAATCCCCTGAGCCTCCAACTTCGCCTTTTCCGCCGCAAAATCGAGCCGTTTGATCGCCTCGTTCCGCCCCATCCGACGCCCCGCTCCGTGCGCACAGGAGCGGAAGCTGTCGGGATTTCCAAGCCCCTCCACGATGTAGCTGGGGGAGCCCTGAGAACCCGGCACAATTCCTCGGGTTCCCGCCTCGGCCCGCGTGGCGCCTTTCCGATGGACCATCACCCGGCGCCCAAAATGTTCTTCCTCGGCCGCATAGTTGTGGGCGATATTGAGCAGGGAGCCAAAGGCGACATCGGGCACCAGATCGGCGAGAATCTCCTGAAGACGTTCCATCATCAACCGGCGGTTGTTGTAGGCAAAGGCCACGCAGTAGTTCATCTCCCGCAGGTATCGCTGACCCTCCTCGCTTTCCAGACGCAGAAAGTCCAGCTGCCAGTTTTTGGGAAGCCGTTCGCCCCGCTTCTCGTTCTCCCGGCCCGCCAGCCGGTTGTAATGCTCGGCGACCTGAAGACCCAGATTGCGGCTTCCGGAATGGACCATCAACCAGAGATGCCCGTCGTCGCCGGCCTGAACCTCGATAAAATGATTGCCGCCACCCAGAGTCCCGACCTGACGCCTCGCGCTGTCATACTCGCGCTGCACAATCGGCATCTCCCCCTGAACCGGCGGCATCCATCGTTCATCCTGGGGCTTTCGGTGGTGCTCGAACCCAAGCGGAATCCGGGAACGGATGGTCTGAACGAACCACTTGAGCGTTTCCCGGTCCACCTCTTCCACCCGAAGGGAGGTGCGCACCGCCCCCATCCCGCATCCGATATCCACCCCCACGGCATTGGGAATCACCACGCCCTCGGTGGCCAGAACCCCACCGATGGGCATCCCGTACCCCTCGTGGCAATCCGGCATCACCGCGATATGGTGGAAGGCGAAGGGATGATCGGCCAGATGGCGGAGCTGCTCCCGCGCGCCCGGCTCGATCTCCCGGCACCAGCTCAGAATTGGCAATCGCCCCTCATGGAGAATCTCGGGCATGGCCGTATCAAGACCTCCTCATCCTCTATTTTACGATTCTACCCGCTGGGTGGCCATCCGATCCACTCCACCGGTTGGCCGGCAAACCGCCGTTCCATCACGCGAAGGGCAGCCTCATGAGCATCGACCAGAATGCACCGCCGCCCGAGCGCCAGCGCCGACTCCCCCAGCGTGCCGCTGCCCGCAAAAAAGTCCATCACCAGATCGCCCGGCCGGGAATGCACCCGCACGATCCGGTCCAAAAGCGCCCGCGGCTTTTGCGTCGGATAACCGGTTTTTTCCCGACCGGTCGGGCTCACAATGGTGATCCACCAGACATCGGTCGGAAATTTTCCCCGCGCCGCCTTCTCGGCGCCAACCAGCGACGGCGCCAGATAGGGAATCCGATCGGCCTCCTCGGCATGAAACTGGTACCGCGCAGGATCCCGGGCATACCAGAGGATGGTATTGTGCTTGGCCGGCCACCTCCGCTTGGAGCGACCCCCATAATCGTAGGCCCAGATGATCTCGTTGAGAAAGTGATCGCGCCCGAAGAGTCGGTCCAGAAGAACCTTGACATAATGGGATTCATGCCAGTCGAGATGCACAAAAAGGCTCCCATCCCGCTTGAGAATCCGGTGCGCCTCGCGCAGCCGCGGCTGCAAAAAAGCCAGGTAGTCGTCAAACCGGTCATCAAAATGCCCCTCACCCAGGCAAATGGAACGATAACGACGTCCCTGAAACCCCGTGCGATCGCCCGACTCATCCCGAACGGTCCGTAGCCAACGCCGTTGCTGCACCCGGCCCGTATTGAACGGCGGATCAATGTAGATCAGGTCCACCGTCTCGTCGCTCATCCCCTTCAAAATCGGCAGATTGTCGCCGAAATAGATCCTCAAGGGCTTCTCCATGAGTTCCGTCATACCCTCACGAAATCTTGCTAACGAAATTTTGATGGGGCTTGCATTGGTGCAGAATGAGCCTAAAATAGAAAGCGGTACGAATCAAGGAGGTGTTCCATGCCCCCCCGCCCACGTAAGGAAAAAACGACGCCGCGGGCCTCTTCGCCCCGGAAACCCATCTCCGCTCCGTCGGAATCGGCGGCCGCTGAAGTACCCACCGTTCCCCCGCCACCCCCCACGCCCGAAGAACGCTTCAAGATGATTCAGGTGGCCGCCTATTTCCGGGCGGAAAAAGACGGTTTTCGCAAAGACCCGGCCGAATACTGGCGCGAAGCGGAACTGGAAATTGCCCTCCGTTTCCCCTGAATTCGAGTCGGACACCTAAATGCCCTTTTCTTTAACCTTTCTCGGCGGAGCGGGCAACGTCACGGGGTCATGTACGCTGCTCGACGTTGATGGACGTCGCCTACTTCTGGATTGCGGTCTGTTCCAGGAACGGCATCTCCGCGACCGCAATTACCAGCCCTTCGCCATCCCTCCCCGCGAACTCGACGCCATTTTGCTCACGCACGCGCACCTGGATCATTGCGGCCTTCTGCCCAAACTTGTCAAGGAGGGCTTCCAAGGCCCAGTCTTCGCCACTCCCGCCACGGCTGAAATCGCCCGAATCGTCCTTCTCGACGCGGCCAAACTCCAGGCAGAAGACATCGCCTTCAAGAAAAAGCGGCATGCGAAAGAAGGACGCCGTTCGCCTTACCCCTACGAACCGCTCTACACGTCGGAAGAGGTGGAAACCGCCTGCACCCAATTCCGCCCGATCGCCTACCTCGAGGAATTTTTTCCCACCACCAATGCCCGCGCCGCCTTCTTCGAAGGCGGGCATATCCTCGGATCTTCGATGATTCGCCTTCTGGCTTCGCCAGACCGACTGGACCGCACGTTTCTTTTCTCCGGCGATGTGGGCCGCTGGAACCGACCGCTGATCAACGATCCTTCGCTCTTTTCGTTTGCCGACTACCTCCAATGCGAAACAACCTATGGCGACCGGGAACACGTTTCCGACGAAGATGTGAATGGGGAACTGGCCCGACTCATCAACGAAACTCGCCAGGCCGGAGGCCACATCGTCATTCCCAGCTTCGCCGTCGAACGGACGCAGGAACTCCTCTACCGGATCAGCGCCCTGGTGCGGGACGGCCGAATCCCCATCATGCCCGTCTATCTCGACAGTCCCATGGCCATCGCGGTGACGGAGATCTTCCGACGCTATCCCGACCTTCTCGATGAAGCCACGCGCCGGCGCCTCGCCAATGGCGACGACCCCTTCCGTTTCCCAGGACTTCGACCGACCCCCACCTCGGATGAGTCGAAGCAAATCAACGAGTCAAAAGAGAGCGCGATCATCATCGCCGGATCGGGCATGTGCACGGGCGGCCGCATCAAGCACCATCTCCGCCATAATCTGCCGCGTCCCGAAAGCCTGATTCTCTTCGCCGGCTTTCAAGCCCGCGAAACCCTTGGCCGTCTCCTGGTGGACGGCGCCCGAGAGGTCCGGCTATTCGGCGAAATGGTCCCCGTCAAAGCCCGAATCGCACGTCTCCACGGCCTTTCGGCCCATGCCGATCGGCAGGAACTGCTCTGCTGGCTCAGCGCGCTCCGACAACCGCCCCGAACGCTTTTCCTGGTGCACGGCGAACCCGAAGCCTCCCAGGCTTTCGCGGAGTTCGTCGCCGAACGTTTGAAGTGGCCGGTGTATGTTCCATCCACCGGCGAAACCGTCTCTCTGACCTGACCCTTTCGCTCATCGCCACTCGTGGCGCGGATACCGCCGTTGGAGTTCCCGTCGCACCACCGGGTAGCGCTCGCGCCAGAAACCCGCCAGATCGCGGGTGATCTGGACCGGCCGTTGGTTGGGCGCCAGAATGTGGACCAGCAGGTTCAGACGCCCCTTGGCCACCCGGGGAGCCTCTTCCACGCCATACAGATCCTGGATCCGTACCGCCACAAAGGGATCGCCCGTTAAGGGATAGTGGACAGCGGCACGACGCCCACCCGGCAGTTCGATCCATTCGGGCGCCAACCGGTCGAGCCGACGTCGCTGGGCCGGCGTCAGGAACGTGTCCCACATCGAACGATACGACCGCTCCTGCACCTCCTGGTACGAGACCGCGCCCTCGCACAGGCGACGAAGGCCCTCCTCCCAATCCGCCTCTGTAGGCACACGGAAACCCTCTTCCGGGCAGAGTGTCGCCACCACCCGCAGTCGTCCACTCCATTGCTCAAAAGCCTCTCGAGTTCCCTCAGGCCATAATCGGCGGCGCAGCAGTTCGCGCACCAGAACCTCCGACGCCTCCGGCGATGCCGCCGCAGGCCGTCGAACACTCGCCCATACCAAATCGTAATAGCGCCGCTCCTCTTCCCAGACCACACGCCGAGCCCTCTCTTCCCACCCCCACCTCCCCTCCCTCGTCACGGCCAAAGGATGGACCTCGGCCAGCCACGTCGGCTCGATCGCGGTGACAAGAGACATGCAGACCCCGCCAGGAGGCCCGCCGGCTTCCACCGGTCTCACCTCCGCGGCCACAACCCATGCCGCATGACCAACCGCGCTCGAGCGATCCAGAAGGGCAGAAATGCCGCGAACCATCTGGAACTCCCGACCCCCCGGGCGCACGCGCCTCGCCACACGGTCCGGAAAGGCCGCCAACAGACACCGAGCCATCGCCTCCGAATCCGTCTCGAGCGGTTCCGGGGGATCCTGCCTCGTTCCGATCCCTTCTTCAGCCAGTGCCAAATAGCGTCGGGCCACCTCCCCAGCCTCCCGCGCGGCCGCTCCGTTCACGCCAATTCGTCGGCAGACTTCAGGGTTGAAGTTGGCGGCACGAACTTCCCGCCAAAGCCGGATGAGCGCTGGAAAATCCGACTCCACCCCCGCCGGCAACGACCGGACCGTCACGTCCTCTGACGGAGCCCCAAAGGCACGGGGAATTCGAAGCCGATGTTCCGCCAGCGCCGCCGCCCACACGGCTGGCCGGCGGCAAACGGACCGCTCCGCTTCCACCATCAGACGTGCCCATCGAGGATGCACCGGATATCGCCCCATCCTGCGCCCGATTTCCGTGAGCGCGCCGTCTCGATCCAGCGCTCCCAACGCCTGCAACAACGACGTCCCCTGTTCCAGCGACGCCGGTAGCGGCGGATCGAGCCATTCGAGATCCTTTAGGGGATCCAACCCCGCCAACCGCGCCATCAGCACCAGTTCGGAAAGATCAAGCCGGTGAATCTCCGGCGTCTCCGCCGCCGGCCGCCGCGCATGCTCCTCCGCGGTCCAAAGCCGCAGGCAGACACCGGGAGCGGTCCGTCCCGCCCGCCCGGCGCGCTGATCGGCCGAAAACTGGCTGATCGGCTCGACGTCCAGCGTGTTGACGCCCCTCACCGGATCATAGCGGCTCTTGCGCGCCCACCCGCTATCCACCACCAGTCGGATCCCTTCGATGGTCAGCGACGTCTCCGCCACATTCGTGGCCACAATGACCTTGCGCCGCCCGGATGGCGCTAACGCGCGCAGTTGGCAATCCACCGGCAACTCGCCATGCAATGGAAGGATCTCCACCCCGGTGAGCAAGGGATGGCCACTCAACCGCTTAACCGCGCGGCTGATCTCAACAGCCCCCGGAAGAAAAACCAACGCATGCCCCTCGCAATACGTTTCCCAAACCTCGATCAGAGCCTCCGCCGCCGCCTCCCAGGAAGACACAGCCGATGGAACTGGACGGCCCCGGAAGCGAACCTCTACCGGCCACGCTCGCCCCTCCACACGCCAGAATGGTGCCCCAGGCCAAAATCGCCGGAACACCGACTCCTCGAGTGTGGCTGAAAGCACACCAATCGAAAGGTCCGGGCGCGCGCGCTTCTGAAGCCGGACGGCCAGAGACAGCGCCATATCGCTCTCCAGGCGCCGCTCGTGAAACTCGTCAAAAAGAAGGGCCCCGGCGGGAATCTCCCTTTCCTCCTCCAACAGACGGCGCAACGCGACCCCATCGGTCATGTACACGATTCGCGTCCGGCGGGAGAGAACCGACTCAAAACGGACCTGAAACCCTACCTCGCCACCCATGGGTTCCCCTCGTTCCGCGGCCATCCGCGCGGCCAGCAGCCGGGCCGCCAGGCGCCTTGGCTGGATGACCCAGATCTGTCGGTCCGAAGGCACGATGCCATCCGCCATCCAGAGTGGCAGGCGCGTTGATTTTCCCGAACCGGTCGGCGCAGTCAATATCCAGCGGCGTTCGGCGCGAAGCCCGCGATCCAATTCGTCCCGAGCCGCCTCGATCGGTAGATCGTCTCTCCGTTTCATGAACCGAAGAGCAGGGCCGTCGCTCGTCTCCAGAGTGGATCGGCCAGGCCGCTCCCCACCCGAAAGAGAAGCCAATGAGCCCCCAGCGCATAAAGCGAGGAAACCAGATCATCCGCCACAATGCCAACCCCTCCCGTCACCCGCTGAAGGGACCGTGCCGGCCAAGGTTTCACAACATCCAAAAGCCGGTGCAGCACAAACCCGCTGAGAAGCAACCAGGGCGAGGTCCTCAGCGGCAATCCCACCAAGACCAGAGGAAGGGTGGCAATCTCATCCACCACGATGCGCCGGTCGTCTTTCCGTCCGACGAGACGCTCGGCGCGATCCGCCAGGACGACGGCGGCCGCCAGAAGAGCCGCCTGAAGAACGATAAAAACTCCCGGGCTGAGGACCGCATTCATCCACCAGGCCAGCGGAATTCCCCATAAGGCACCCACCGTGGCCGGTACGACAGGGCAATATCCCAGGCCGAGTCCTGTAGCCAAGGCCCATACGGCGCGGTCCCACGCGGCTGTCACCCTCATGCCGCCATCTCCTCAGACCACCTCGCGCAAGGCATAGCTCCGAGCGCCGAGCCCATGGCGCTCCAGCGCCTTGACCTGGACCCAGGGGTCTTTCCCGTGAATCCGCTCGAAGAGGTGTCGGCCCCGTCCGAGCTTCCATCTCCCAATCAGGGAACCGGGAATGAAATCCTTCGTCCGGATCGCGTCGAGACTGGCTGTTTCCACCGCCACAAGATCGGGGGAGACAAGAATGCCAATATCCGGCACGAGACTGGGCGTGGTCATTCCCCAACAGTCGCAGAACATCGTGATCTGAGTCAAAACGTTGATATGCAGCACCCGCCCGGGCTTGAACCCCTCCAACACGGCCCGCGTGGTCAGGGCCATTCCCTCCTGAAAATCGCGGAATCCCTGGCGATCCTTCATGGACAGCGCGCCCACGGGGCAGGCCGAAATGCAGTGCCGGCAGTACCGGCAGTGGTGATAGAACAGACGGAAGCGCTTCTCTTTTCGGTTGACCGTGATTGCGCCGGTATCGCACGCCTCGGCACATCGGCCGCAAAAGGTGCAGATCGCCTCCTTCCATTCGATGCCCCCTTCGAGGGCGTGAATTTTGGCCCGGGTCGCCGCATCCACACATCCCATCGCCAGATTCTTGCATGCGCCTCCGTAGCCGCAATCCCCATGCCCTTTGACATGCGAAAGGTTGATCAGACACTCTGCCCGCGCAATCGCGCCGAAAATCGCGGCCTTATCGAGTCCTTTGAAGCCGATCGCCTTTTCCACGACATCGCGATCAAAAGGACCGCCGGCCGGCACAATCGGGCATCCGAGCGTCTCGGAGGTATAGCCGCGCGCGGCCGCTTCCGCCACTGCCCCCATGCTCCCTTCCGTCACGAAGGGATGCCCACCCGCCTCCTTGACCGCTTGAACCACGACCCGGACCAACAGGGGATGAATCGTCGAATAGCCCAACCGTCCGCCCAGATGCATCTTGATTGGCGTCCACCGCCCTTTGCAGAGGGCGGACAGATCCAACTGCTTGAGCAGACGCTGAAGCTTGGCCGGAAGTGTGGCGCCCGCTTCCGGGCGGGCTGTCTTGACCGAGGCGAACCAGACCGTGGAGGACGACGTATCGCTCGTCATAGGCGCTCCTGAAGGACCTGCTGCACAAAATCCGAAAAGGTGTCAAACACCCGATCCGGTCGGTGTTCCCCCTGTTGACCGATGCCATAACGGAAAAAGATGCTCCGAAGGCCAGCCCCCCGGGCCGTCTCCAGATCCGTCCAATGATCGCCCACCATCCAGGCGCGATCCCGCCCGATCCCTATCCGCCGGAGAATCTCCTCCACCACCGCCGGATGGGGCTTGAGGTGGGAAAGAACGCCACCCCCCAGCACCACCGCGAATGAGTCCCACATTCGAAGCCCTTTGAGTAGCCGTTCCGCCATTTCCATGGGCTTATTCGTCGCCACCGCCAAGACGTGACCGGCCGCCCGGAGCGCTTCGAGTCCCTCCCGGACTCCAGGATAGGGACGCGTGTGGTCGGTCAGGTGGGCGGCATAATGGCGGTGCTGAAGGGCCAAGGCCGCTTCGCGGTCCACATGAGGCGCGTCGGAGAGGGCCCGGTCCACAAGCACCCGAACGCCCTCGCCCACATAACCGGCCACCGTCTCCCGGCTCAGGGGGGAAAGGCCAAAATCCCTCCGCATGAGATTGACGGCCAAGGCCAGATCGTCGGTGGAATCCACCAGCGTGCCGTCCAGATCGAAGATGAAGAGGGACGCCCCCACCGTCCGTCTTATTCCGCCAGTTCGGCGGCGCCTTCCTCGACCTCCGGCGCCTCGCCACCTTCCGCCTCCCCTTCGGCCGGCGGCATCTCCTCCTTGCCCTCCTCCTCGACGCTCATCGCGCGCGCCGCCTTGAGCTCGGCATCGAGGGCAGGATCCACATACACCGTCGCTTTCGCCTTCAACGCGTCAATGAAAGGCAAAATCACCTGCCGCCCCTTCATCATTCGCAGGTAATCGCGGATCTGATCGTGGGTCTCATCCAGAGAACGGGTCTGGCCGGCCGTCCGCTCCATGACCTGCACAATGTGATACCCAAACTGAGTTTCGATCACAGGTCCGATGGCGCCCACCGGCTGGCTAAAGGCGGCCTGCTCGAACTCCGGCACCATTTGGCCGCGGCCGAAGGGCGGCAGAAGCCCGCCTTCCTTCGACGAAGGGCAGTCGCTGTTGGACTTGGCCAACTCCGCGAAATCGGCGCCGCCTTCCAATTCCTTCCGAAGTCCCTCGACTTTCTCCTTCTTCTGAGCTCGTGTCGCCTCATCGACATCGTCTCCAACCTGGACCAAGATATGGCGCGCCTTGACCGTCTCCGGCGTCGTCAGGGATTCCTTGTGCTCCTCGTAAAAGGCCTTGATATCCTCTTCGGTGACCGCCCCGGCTTTCTCCATCTCCTCGTCGAACAGCTTTTTGATTCGGAGATCCTTGCGCAGACGGGCTTTGAAGTCGTCCATGGTCATATTCTGCATCTCGAGAGCAGATTCCAGCGTCATGCCCTCGGGAATGTTCCGGGAAATCATGGCGATGGCGTCGGTAATGTCCTGATCGGTCACCCGGATGCCCCGTTTCTCCGCTTCGCTTTCCAGCACCGTTGTCGCGATAAAGTTCTCGACAATCTGAGACCGGACATGCCGCCGAAACGCCTCCGCCTGAGATTCAGGAAGCATCGGAGCCACCTGTTCGACCTGTTCCCCCACCTGACGGTCCAGTTCCCCTCGCGTCAGTTGCACCCCGTTGACCTCGACCATCACCGCCGCAGGATTCTCAGCTGTCTCCTTCGGCTTGGCCGCCGTTTTCGGCGCGCGGTCCGATTCCGCCTTTTTGCAGCCGCCGGACGCCATGGCGGCAGCCACGACCAGCGCGACGATTCCAACTATTTTTGTTTCCGAGGCCATTCTCTCTGCTCCTGTCAACGTTTTCCGGGCCGGCCTCGTCCGACTGGGCGAAGAAATGCCAGCATCCGACTTCCGGCTACTATAGTATGCACCACCCGCGGCTGGCCAGAACAAAAAAACCCCCTTTCCAGGGAAAACCATCACTAGGTCCGGCGGTTCGACTCGCTGATCTCCTCCAGGATTTTTTGAAACCGTTGCTGATCCTCGGGATGGAAAAGGACAAATCGAATGAGCCGAACATGCCGAAGCGTCGGCGCCATCTCCCACACGGTGTGAAGCGCAACGCGCGCGCCCTCGTCCATGGGATACCCGAAGACGCCACAGGAGATCGCCGGAAAAGCGATGGATCGAACGTGTTTCGATTCGGCGAGTTCCAGCGCCCGCCGATAACAGGAGGCCAGCAATTCGGCTTCGGGCCGATCGCGGCCATAGACCGGTCCCAGGCAGTGGATCACATAGCGATTGGGCAAGCGATGACCGCCGGTGATGACCGCCTCACCCGGTCGGATCGGTGCCAGCGGTCGGCACTCCTCTTCCAGCCCGGGGCCAGCCGCCCGATGAATGGCGCCGGCGACGCCGCCGCCCATCCGCAATTCGGCATTGGCCGCATTGACAATCGCCTCGACGTCGGGCTGTTGAGCAATATTGCCCGTCACACATTCGATCGTCACAGGTCCGCAAGTCGTCATGCCGCTATCCTATCGCGGCAAAGCCGTTTTCTCAAGGGCCCTTGTCCGCCCGATCCAGCTGCTTGAGCAACGCCTTTCGGCCGCGCCGGTAGTTCGGGTTGTCCTTGGGCAACGCCCCGCATCCCGTCCACCAGACGGAGGGGCCGCCATGTTCGATCCGGCAGATGGCCCGCCTTCCGGGCACACGCTCCAGCAGCTGCCGATAGAGAGCCCGAGCCGGATAGAGGGCCCCGTAGGTAAGCCCCAGGATCTGCAACACGCGCAGATCGCGCAGTTGGTTGGGCAGTCCACCCGAACCCTTGTTGTTCACGCACGCGTTGAGCGCCGGATGTCGATAGGGACAGGGGGCGCACATCATCCAGTCGGCATGCGGCACCAGCCGGAGCTGCACCGTGGGGTCCCGAAGCATACGCTGTATCAGCTCGGGCAGATTGTCCTCGGGATAGGGAGGGCGAACGCCCGCGCCATACTGACAGACGGAACAGAGGAGAATATGAGGCCGGACCGCCACCACGCCGCTCCGCTCCACCGCGGCTACGGAAAGGCGCTTTTCCCGCCGCAGTTCCGCCACGGGGCGGGGCCGAAGGAGAGCCGCCACCCCTCGTTGCCGCCCCCCCCATAGGCCGCCACTCGCGTTCGCGGCCAACCGGCCCAGGCCGGAGCCGTCTCCGACGAAAAGACGCAGAGGCCTTCCAGATTCTCAATCTGGTCCCAGAGCCGGTGAAAAAGAATCCGGGCAGGAAGAATCGCGCCGGGAAAGAGATTGATCCGATACAAAATCTCCAGATCTCGCTTTTGATTGAATTCTGGACTCTCGGGGGTGTCTGACCCTCGGCCCGGATCCTGATAGCCCCAGATCTCGTCGGCGTTGCAGACCAGCATCAACGGACGGTCGGGATCCTTCCGGATCGCGTCCATCAGCGTCCGGATGAAAGGATTCCGCCGCGCCTTGCGATCGCCCCCCATCGCGCTGACCACCTCAATCAAATGATAGGGGCGAACCCGAAGCATTGTCCGCCTCTTGGCGAGGGTCGTTCTTCCCGTTGACATGTTCCCCAAACCGCCCACGTTCCGCCTGCGGTTTCGATCCCCCTCTGTCCCCGCACTCGCCACCGATCACCCCCGGCCCAGGGCCTGGGCTTTGAGCGCCTGATAACGCGCGGTGTACCGAGGCCCTAGAAGCGATTCACGATGATCGAAGCCGAACGCTCGACGTTTCAAGGCCAGAATCGGCGGCGCCTGAATCCGCTTGGCCACCGCCAGCCCCTGATAGTGATTCCACCACCGCTCGAGGTCGGCAATAAAGGCCTCGGCCGTTGGAAAAAGGTCCCGCACTCGCCCCGCGTAACCAATTCGGGACTCCAGTTCGTCCGCCAGATACCACTCCAGGATCTCCTCCGGCGTGGTTCGTTCCCACGACTCGACCCAGCTCCGGAAAAGGCAGTCATGATAAGGGTAGATCAGCGGATCCCCCCGCCCCTCTTCCACGTTCTGCGCGGGGCTGAGCTCGGCGGAAGGTGTCACCTCGAAAATGCCTTCGGGAATCACCGCCTGGTGGTACACCTTCTCGTTGAGATAACGTCCCAACGCATAGACCTCGCCTTTCCAGAGATCGGCAATGTTGGCAAAGAATCCGGCGATATCGCCATAAAGCGTCCCATATCCCACGGTCGCTTCGCTCTTGTTCGTATTGCAGGTGAAGACTCCACCCACCGCCGCCGCCACGGCCGCCAACACCCGCGCCCCCCGATCCCGGGCCTGGATGTTCTCGAAAACGGGTTCTGAGATCGCAAGCGTCTCGGCGATGGATCCATCCGCCGCGCGCAAGACCAGCCCCGCCAGCTGCCGCCGCGTCGCCTCCACCGATTCGGCAATGGGAATTTCGACATACGGACATCCCAGGCGGGCGGCGAGATCGGAAGCCAGACGCCTCGTTCGCGGCGAGGTGAACGGACCCGGAAGATTCACCAATAGGAGATCCTGGGGCGGGAGGATCCGCCGGTAGATCGTCGCCACGACAGCCGAGTCAATTCCCCCCGACACCCCCACCACGACCCGCCGTACCCCTTGCTGCTCCAGAAACCAGCGAGTGCCCGCTTCGATCGCCTGGTGCCATTCCGCCACCCCATCGCGCGAAAGTTCCAGCCGCTCTCCAAACCTCCGGACGCCCACGCCGATCGGACATTCCAGACGCAACACCCCCTCCTGGAAGGCAGCAGGCCCCTTCACAATGCTACCGCCCGGTCCATAGACCGCCGTGCCCCCATCAAAGGTGAAAACCGTCTTCCCGTTGTTCTGAAGTCCCACTCCATTGACATAGAGAACCGGAAGCCCCGTTGACTCGGCCCAGGCCGAGAAGAGGCGATGCCGCCGCTGCGCTTTATCAAAGGTGTAGGGAGAGCAGCTGAGATTCAGAAGCAGGGAGGCACCCCGGGCCGCCTGGATCCGAAGAGGGGAAAACCCGTAGTCCGCATCCCACGCATCTTCACACAGCGAGATCCCCAGCCGCCCTATCGCCGTCTGGAAAGGAGCCACCAGGTCGGCCGGAGATCGCCCCAACTCCCATCCGAGCTTGCGGAGATCGTAAAAATGCCGGCTGTCATCGAACTCCCGGTAGTTGGGCAGCAAGGCCTTGATCCCAAAGGGTAATCCCAACCCATTCTCGGGATGAAGAAAACGACCCTCATGAGCCACGAAGCAAGCATTGTACTTCCTCGGACGCCCGTCCTCATGGCGCCGTCCCCAATCCACCGCCACATTCCCAAAAACCACCGTCACGCCCCGGGCCGCCTCGGCAATCCGCCTTCCCTCCTCCTCGCATTCGCGCAAAAAGGCCGGCCGCTCCCATTCGTCCCCCAACAAATACCCCGGAACCGCCAGTTCGGGAAAAACCACCAGCCGTGCGCCCGCTTCGCGCTCCCGGGCTACCCACGCCCGGATCGTGGCACCGTTTTCGGCAGGCCTTCCCGGCCGAATCGCCATCTGAACCAGCGCCACCCGAAAAGACGAGGCGCTCATTCGACCTTCCACTCCTCTTTTTTCTGGCATTATGCCGGAAGAGGCGCAAAATACAAGGCGGGAAAAGGAAAGAGATCTCCGCATGCCCCGACGTTCTGCCTTCGTTACCATCGTGACGACGGTCGCTCACGCCTCAGAGGCGCGTCGGCTCGCGCGACGGCTGCTGGACCAGCGTCTGGTCGCCTGCGTTCAAATCACTCGGATCGAAAGTCATTACTGGTGGAAGGGACGGATCGAACGGAGCGGCGAGTATCGACTCGAGGCCAAGACGACAGCCCGTCTGGCCCGGGCCGCCATGGCGGCCATCGCCGAGGCGCACCCCTACGACGTGCCTGAAATTCTCACCTTTCCCATTGGGGAGGGCCACCCCCCCTATCTCAAGTGGCTGACGAGAGAAACCCAACGCGCTCGATGAATCGGCGGAGCCGAAAACCCGTTCGGAAGTGCCACGCCTGCCCCCTCAATCTCGGCGACCGTTGCTGGGGATATGCCTCTCCCAGAGCCCAATGGGCCCACGGACGCATCTGCCCGGCCCGCTATGATGAGACCCTCCATCGCCTCTGCGCCCTGTGGACTCAGCAGGCTTCGATCCGCTCGCTCAAAGAAATCCGCCGGGAGTTCATCCATCAGCACCCTTCCCCCCCAATCTTTTACCTCGAACGATCGAACGCCGCCCGATTGCGTTCGCTTCAGCGACTCCTGGGAATGGACGCCCCAGCCGTAACGCCCGATTCCCGAGCGAAGAAAATAGCACTGGAAGACGTTTATGAGTAGGAAACGGGACGGCCCGGACCTCCCCATGGAAACAAAGTGCCGAACCAGCAAATCCCGGCTTGATACCGCCGAGTCGGAAATGGAAGCCGTCATGGCCACCTACGAACAGCCTCTTCTCCGCTACGCCGCCACCCTCCTCCCCAACCCCCATGCCGCCCAGGACGTCGTCCAGCAAACCTTCATCCGGCTCTGCTCTCTCGGCTTCCCCCTCCCCTTCGATCCCCCCGCCTTGCGCGCCTGGCTCTACCGCACCACCGCTCACGCCGCCATTGATCTTCTCCGAGCCGAAAAACGCCGGGCCGCTCTTCACGAAAAGGCGGCCCGCGAACGTCCCCCTCTCAGTGCCCCCGCCTCCCCCGATTCCGATCCTGAAGATCCCCGCCTGACCCGCCTCCGATCGGCCCTCGACCGTCTTTCCGAACCCGAACGCCAAGTCGTTCTTCTCCGCCTCCAGCAAGACCTCTCCTACAAGGAAATCGCTGCTGTCGTCGGTCGTCCCATCGGCTCCGTTGGCCGCCTCCTTCACGAGGCGCTCCAAAAACTGACCCGATGGATGAACGCCAAAACCCCGGAGGCGCCGCCATGAACCGCAACTGCGCACGGGTGTTCGCCCACCTGACGGCCTACGCCCTGGGCGACTTGTCTGACCCGGAGGTCCGGCGGATGGAAACCCACCTCAGCCGCTGCCCGGAGTGTCAAAGCCGGCTCGAGTCCATCCGCCATGAGCTGGCCAGCCTGCAAACCGCCCTTAAAGAGACACCCGCTCCCTCCCATCTCGATCCGAACCGCCGACGGGCAATCTTTAACGCCGCTCGAGCGGCCGCCCTCCGGCCGACCACCCTGGCCGATCGCCTCACCCGCCTTCTGGACCGCCTTTCGGCCCCCTGGCAACTGGCGCCAACCGCCGCCCTCTCCTTCGCCCTTCTGCTACTGATCGTGGTTGCGGGGGCCGCTCTCTGGTGGCCGGCCCTCGTCCCGTTCCGCGGCAGCACAACCCTCTCCCCTTCTACCCCTTCCGTGCTCATGCCAGAGACCACCGACTCACTCGGTTCCGACAAGGACTGGGGAGGACGCCCATCCGCAGACACCAGTGCCATTGGGCCATCCGACGAGGCGCGAACGCGGGTGCCAGTGGAAATGGCGGAAGACATGAGATTCGCGGCCGGTGAACCGCTGGTTCAGTCCTACGGAGGTGTTTCTCAAGAGCGCCGTCTCGTACCGGCTGCGACGATCCCTCCCCCGACGCCACCGCTGGCCAAGCCCGCGCGACCGTCGGCGCCGGGTGAGATCAAACGAAAAGCGGCCGAAAAAGGGGAATCCCTCCTCTCAACCTCGGAATCCCAGGCGCGCCGTCAACGAGAAGAGGCAACGGTCGGAGTCGCCGGTGCCCCTCACTCGGCCATGACGTTCGAGAGAGCCGCACCGTCCCGTTTCAATCCCTTCGTCGAAACCGCTCAGCAACCCTTTTCGACCTTTTCCATTGACGTCGATACTGCCTCCTACACCCTTTCCCGCCTTGCCCTCTTGAACGGAAACTGGCCTCCGCCGGAAGCGGTCCGCGTCGAAGAGTTCATCAACTTTTTCGACTACCATTACCCGGCTCCCCTACGAGAGGCCTTTGCGCTCCATGCCGACGGAGGCCCCTCTCCCTTTGGACCGGGCCTTCGCCTTCTCCGAATCGGCGTCCAGGGCCGCCGTACCGGCCGGGAAGGCCAGAAACGTTCCGTCCTCACACTCCTTGTGGATACCTCCGGCTCCATGAGCACACCCGACCGGCTGGGACTTGTCCAGTCCTCCCTTCGCCTCCTCCTCGATCAGCTTCATCCTCAGGACCAGGTGGCTCTCCTCTCCTTCGATTCCCAGGCGCGCCTAGTGCTCGACTATACGCCGGCTGCACAAAAGGAAACCCTCCGAAACGCGATCGCCGCCCTTCAAGCCAGCGGATCCACCCATCTCGAGGCCGGTCTTCGCCTCGCTTTCGCCTCGGCCCGCGCAGCCTTTGATCCGAACGCCTCAAACCGCATTCTGCTCTTCTCCGACGGGGCGGCTAACCTCGGCGGCTCCTCCGCCGAGGAACTGCTCGCCCTCATCTCCGACTCCCGCCGTCAAGGACTCTTCCTCACCGTGTTCGGCGTCGGTTACGGGGGCGTGCACGACGAACTGTTGGAACAACTGGCCGACAAAGGAGACGGTACCTACCTCTTCCTCGATTCGATCGAGGAGGCGCGCCGCCTTTTCGTGGACCAGCTCGCCGCCACTCTTCACACCATCGCTGCCGATGTGAAAATTCAGGTCGAGTTCAATCCCCAACGGGTTCGCCTCTACCGCCAGATCGGCTATGACAACCGCCAGCTCACCAAGGAACAGTTTCGCGACGACCGGGTGGACGCCGGCGAAGTCGGCGCCGGTCAATCCGTCACCGCTCTCTACGAACTCGACCTCGTGCCCGACGCGCCGGCAGACGCTCCTCTCGGTACCGTGCGCCTCCGCTACCGCGACGTGGACGCCAACCGGATCGTCGAGTCGGCCATTCCCCTCCCCGCCTCGGTGCTGACCGATCGCGCCGACGCGCTCTCCGCCTCCTTCCTCCTGGCCGCCTGCGCCGCGGAATTCGCTGAAATTCTCCGCGGAAGCCCTTTCGCCGCCGACAGTTCCCTGGACGAGGTGGCGAATCGTCTGCGCCCTGTCGTCGCCGCCTTTTCGCTCGATCCCCGAGTCCGAGAGCTCCTCGATCTCGTCCTTCAAGCCCGCTCGCTCGAAAACCGTTCCCCCTGATCCTCAACCCCTGAAGCGACCATGAACCCACATCTCTGTTTGATCGGTGTGATCAGCGCCCTTCTCCCCCTCTGGGCTATCGCCACCCCCCCTGCGCCGCCCGACCTTATCGAGACCGATATCCAACTCGAAGGCGACAACGCGCGGGTGGAAGTCCGTTTTTCCTATGGCCCCGCATCCGAGCCGACCCTCATGCCGCTCGTCACCGGTCCGATCTCACTGGATTCCGCGGACCTCCCTCCCCAATCCCTGCTCTTCGCCGATGAGGAGACGGTCGTCCTTTACGATCCCGGCCAACGGAGTTGGTTCGGGCGGCCGGCCGCGTATCCGCTCCGTCTTCGTTTCCTCGGCCGGGGTTCTGTCGAGGATCGGACCTCGGGCGAGGAAGCCGGTTTTCGAACGATCCGCTTCTGGCTGCCCTCCGCGCTGATTCATCGGCTTACGGTTCGGGGCGATCGCCCCGACGTCTCCATCGAACTGGGCGCCGGTGTCCGCGCCGCCCGGGAACAAGATGCCGACGGAAGACCCCTTGTCCAGGCTTTTTTGCCCGTAACGACGGATGGCCGCTGCCCCGTCGAAATCCGATGGAAATCGAAGCCGCCCAAATCGGAGGGCGCCCTCGTCGCCTCCTGCGAGGCGAACGTCATCGCCTCCACGACCGTCGGAGCCCTCCGCCTGGACCA